>OHDE01000780.1_pt1 | contig 9447 bp, 13 predicted proteins | sample 1566931 | NCBI WGS metagenome assembly OHDE01 (sample SAMEA3879591, study PRJEB24766) | human gut metagenome | biome: human-associated habitat; feature: feces | place: USA | collected 1985/1987 | reverse complement strand
GTTAAGACCGTCCGCGCCGAGACCGTACACCGTCTCGGTGGGGATCCCCAGCAGACCGCCCCGGCGGAGGATCGCCGCCGCCTCCTCAATGGCGTTTTTGTCTTTTTCCGGGTGGAAGATGATGGTTTCCACGGAGCTTTCCTCTTTTCGGCAGATTACTTACAGACCCAGATCCTCGCCCACCAGAACGACCTTGATGCGGCGTTCCGGCATACAGAACCGGGTGATGACCAGCTTGGAGCAGATGCAGTCGGGGCTGGTGCAGTCGCCGCACTGTCCCGTAAGACCGCAGGGCGTCTTGATCCCGAACCGCTGGGCGTTGGCGGGAGCCGCCACGTTGCGGGCGCGGGCAACGGCGTCGTCCAGCGTGCCCAGCACCTTGTTCATGCCCGCCACGACCACCACCTGTCGGGGGCCGAAGCACATGGCGGCCACGCGGTTGCCGTTGCCGTCGATGTTCACCAGCTGACCGTCCTTGGAGATGGCGTTGCTGCTCATCAGAAACGTGCCGCAGGTGAGAGCCTGACGCATGATAGCCTGCTTCTCCTCCGGCGACTGGGCGGTGTCGCGGTCAAGGAGGGTGTAGCCCTCCTGCGCCATGCGCTGCTTGATGCCCAGCTCGTCCACGGTCATGGCACCGCCCCAGGACACCACGTCCGTCTTGGGGGTCAGCTCCAGCACCTTCTCCACCGCCTCAGCGGCGGTGGAACAGTAGTACGCCTCGAAGCGGCGTTTGTTCAGAGCCTCCACGGTCTTGGGGCCGGCGAGGTCATACATCTTTTTCCTGTACTGGTTCATTGTCAGTTCTCCTTTCCCTCCTGCAAGCGTTGAGCCTGATCGTTCAGCGTCAGGGCGTCGATCAGATCGTCCAGATCGCCGTTGATAACGGAAGCAATATTGAAATTTTTACTGTCACCGGTAAGCCGGTGGTCGGTCACGCGGTTCTGGGGGAAATTATAGGTACGGATCTTGCCGCTGCGGTCGCCGGTGCCCACCTGACTTTTGCGTGTGGCGGCGATGGCGGCGTTCTGCTTCTCCTGCTCCGCCTCGTACAGCTTCGAGCGCAGGATCTTCATGGCGCGATCCTTGTTCTTATACTGGCTGCGCTCGTCCTGACATTCAACCACAAGACCCGTGGGCAGATGAGTTATTCTCACCGCAGATTCGGTCTTGTTGATGTGCTGTCCGCCTGCGCCCGACGCACGGAAAACATCTATTTTAAGCTCTGTGGGATTTATTTCCAGCTCCACATCGTCCGCTTCGGGAAGCACCGCAACGGTAACGGTGGAGGTGTGGATACGTCCCTGGGACTCGGTCTCGGGAACTCGCTGAACACGGTGAACGCCGCTTTCGTATTTGAGACGTGAATATGCGCCCTCACCCTCGATGCTGAAAGATATTTCCTTGAAGCCGCCAAGCTCCGTGGGATTGGCGTTCAGCACATCTATCTTCCAGCCCCTTGCCTCAGCGTACATGGAGTACATTCTGAAAAGGGAGTTGGCAAAGAGCGAAGCCTCATCGCCGCCTGCGCCGCCTCTTATCTCAACAATAACGTTCCTGTCGTCGTTGGGGTCCTTGGGGATAAGCAGTATCTTCAGCTCCTCGGAAACGGAAGCGATGTTCTCCCTTGCCTCGTCAAGTTCAGCACGGGCAAGGTCTTTAAGCTCCCTGTCAGCGCCGCTCTCGTCAAGCATTTCCTGAGCTTCCTGCTCCGTTTTCACATAAGAGCAGTACTCACGGTACTTTTCAACAATAGGGGACAAGCTTTTATATTCTTTCATCAGCTTGGCATAAAGCCCGTTGTCGCCGATGACCTCAGGGTCAGTCAGGCGATTGCTGATGTCCTCAAATTTTTCCTCTGTGGCTTTCAGTTTTTCAAACATGAAACAAACTCCGTAACAAAAAGAATGAACGGTTACTGTTCGGGCTCTTCCCGTTTAACCGCCTTGATATTTTTTTCAATTTTACTGCGGGGGACCATAAATTCATGGCCGCAGCCTGAACATCTGAGCTTGAAATCCATACCCGACCGCAGCACTACCATTTCCTTTGAGCCGCAGGGATGAGTTTTTTTCATAGTCAGCACATCGCCCACACGGATATCCACAAGCATCGTCCTTTCGCAGCAATGGAGCCTGCAGCTCCATTTAAAGATTAGTAATTTTATTATACCACACAGAGGAATAAAAGTACAATATTTTTGCGTCACTTTTTTGAAAATACAGTATAGCACATAAAAACTCACGTTATTTTTGGTAATTCTGACCACTTTAAAAGCGAAAAGCGGCAGGAAAAGCTTCCTGCCGCCAAATATTATGCCGCCTCTGCCGCAGGCTTTGCATAAACAATATCGGCAGATGTTACAGCCGTCCAAGAGCCGTTAACATACGCCTTTACCGCAAAGCCGTACTTTATTCCGTTGGCAAGATTTTCAATGTTGATTCCTATGGCATCGGTATAGCACTGAAATGTCCATGTGCCGTTGATGTAGCTATAGACTGCATATCGGTCAGCACCCTCAACCGCAGTCCATTCCAGATAAACACAGCCGTCGCCCGCTTCCGCCTTGGTTATCACGGGCTTGTCGCTTGTGACCGTGCTGCCCGCAGGCTGAGCATACACCATGTCGGCGCTTGTAACTGCCGTCCATGCGCCGTTTACATATGCCTTTACCGCAAAGCCGTACCTCGAACCGTTTGCCAGACCGCTGACCTCATATGTAAGCTCAGTCGTGTAACCAGCAAAGCTCCACTTGCCGCCGATGTAATAATATACGCCATATCTTTCTGCACTGTCAACGCCGCTCCATGTGAGCTTTACGCTCCTGTCTCCGGCTTCCGCAGATGTGATAAAAGGCTTGTCCGCTCCCTTGGGGGATACATACACGATGTCGGAGGATGCAACGCCTGTCCATGCGCCGTTTACATACGCCTTCACCGCAAAGCCATATCTTGAGCCGTTGGTCAGCCCCGTAACGTTCATGTAAAGGTTGGAAGTATATCCTGCGCAGGTCCACTTGCCGTTTATGTAATAATACACGCCGTATCTTGAAGCACCGTCAACGGAAGTCCAGTTGACTGTCATCGACCTGTCGCCTGCAATAAGTCCGGTTATCTGCGGCTTCTGAACGATATTTTCAACGTAAGCCACCGCCGACTGCGAAAAGCTTGTAAGCACATTCTGATATGTCACAGGGTCCCACATCTGCGCCCTTACCACAAATCCGTCGGAATTCTGCAGGTCAGCCACAGTGCAGCCCGTATTTGCCGATGAAAACTCGCTTACCTGAGAATATGCGCCGCTGCGGTATCTGTAAAGGGAATAGCCCTGGCAGCCGTTTATAGCCTCCCAGTTAAGGGTTGCGGAGCCGCTTGCATTCCTCTCAGCGTCAAGGGTGATGAACAGAGGGTTCGAGTGGCTTGCATCGGGAAGAGTGATATTTGTATATCTGCTCTCCTTGGGGTTGTGGTATCCCGAGCTGTCGAGAGCCATAAAAACTCCGCTGCCCCTGTTGCAGAACGGGTAATAATATCTGCCCGTGACCTCGTACCTGTCCATCCAGGTAACGTCCAGGTCATACCAGCTGCCGCCCAGGTTTATGCTGTTCCAAGCGTGGTTGTTGCCCACTATTCCAACGCAGTCGATACCGATAAGGTGGCTGAAATATGTAACTGTCATGGCATATCCGTTGCAGACGCACCTGCCGTTCAGCAGCGCACCTGCAATGGTCTGGTTGGAGCCTGCGCTTATGGCGCCGTTCTCGTCCTTGTTGTATATAACGCTGTCGCACAGCTTTTTGTAGATGATAGATTCTTTTTCAAGGTCGTCCCTGCCCTGATTTATCTCAGCCAGCCACTGAGAAGTCGCAATATCTATCTGATTTGCCGCAGCCATACGTGCGGCACCGTTTTCATATCCGTCATAGGTGATAAGATAGATATTATCGCTGTTCCAAGCCAGCTGTGAAACGAAGAAATACTGGGGATTGGAGTAGAAAAACGCCGTCGCAACGGCAAGTGCCTCGTCCTGGGTGAACCGACCCGTAAAGGGCACCTTTGCAATAACGTAGTGTGATTTCTTTGTACCGTCCGCACTGGTGGTGCTTACCCTGCCCGTGTAGTTCACGGAGTAATTTGCCGCCTGTTCGCAGGCAGCCGCAAACTGCTGATAATACGCCCTTGCCTCTGCGGAAAGCTGGGAGTAAAAGAAGTCCGACTGGAAATTGTAGGAAGCGTTCCGATACTCGGTGTATGCCGCCTCCTCCGACTCGCATTCCTCCCGTGCAAGCTCAAGGGAGCTGTCGATAAGTCCGTCCTCTTCCTCGGTAACATCGGCCTCCAGCACCTCAACGGAATAAGGGGAGATACGCTCCTCCAGCGCTGCCATATCCTGAGCTGATATAACATCTTCTGCCGAAAGATCGGCAGTTTTATTATCCTCTGCCATAACGGGAACGCCCCCAAGGGCAAGAGTTCCCGCTGTAAGCACGGAAACTATTTTTATAAAGCTTTTTTTCAAAGCAAGTCCTCCTTTTTCGGGAATATTCATATTGTCATATTATAAATAATTATATCCCAACATATCTTTTTAATCAAGTTACAAAATGGACAAAATTGCAAAGGCAGACAATTCTGTGAACGGAAATTATTAAATTTTGTAATTATCAGCCTATAAAAAAGTCGGCAAATCACCGCTTTGCCGACTGTCTTGGATATTTTTGTTTTACGTCTGTAAGACCAAGGATATAATCAACGCTCACGTCATAAAAATCCGAAAGTTTGATAAGAAACTCCAGAGGTATATCCCGCCTGCCTATTTCATAATGAGAATAGCTCACCTGCGAGCAGTTAAGTACAGCTGCGATCTCCCTTTGAGTAAGGTCATTGTCCTCCCTGAGCGCTCTCAGTCTGTTTCCGGGAATGGAGTTCATTTGCTTCGCCCTTTCACGTTAAGATTCCTTTATATATCATTATACCCTGTTTTTTCCACAATTTGTGAATATATAACAAATTGTAATAAAAAAGCTTTTATCCGCCGAAAAACAATACTATTTTATCTTGTCCTCCGCCTTTCCCTTGATATTTCCCGCAATGGTCATAAGGAACGGCGGCAGAGGCGTTCCTATATCACGTATATTCTCCAGTATGGATATGACCTCGTTTGCAATCAGCCACACCGCCGCCAGCGAGCCTGCAATATACTCCCCTCCAAGCGATATCCCCACATTTTTCGCCGCATATTCCAGCAGTATATCAAGCATTGCCCCCACCGCAATAAGCAGCCACATACATATTTTCCTTGCTATCCCCCGAAACGACCTGTAGGAGCTTACGTTCTCTTTCCTGTACCCTGCCGCACATATGCCCGTTACATAGTCAATGATATTGCAGGCAAAAAGTATCATTGCAGGCACGTAAAGTATCCCCAGCCACGCAGAAAGCGCCGTTCCGATAACGATAAAAAGCTCTTTTATCCTCTTCAAACAAATCCCTCCTTATATTATTGCGATATTATCCAGCTGTCGGTGTAATTTCCCGCACCCACGCTGTTGTGGTCAAAATCACGCCTGTTTCCTGCGGTGTCACGCTCCGAGCCGTCCTCCCAGTATCTTGTAAGGGAGTAATATATCTTCACCACGCCGCTGCCGTATTCTATCCTTGTTATTTTAAAAAGCGGCTGCTTTGTGGTAGCCTTGTTCCAGCCGTAATTTACCGAAAAGCAGCTGCCTGTTTTGCTCTCCCCCGTCAGCAGGTCTTCCATTTTCCAGTGATAGCTCAGAGTATAATAATCCGCCTGAACAGGGTGAGGCGTCATTTCCGTATAAAAGGATATCCGCACCGAATTTCCGTGGTTTGTTACATCCGGCGGCTCTGTTCCCTTAAATGACAGCAGATAGTCATTTGTATTGTCGGTGCTGCCCGATGCAACCGAGTTCGATAACTCCGCCCCGCCCTCGGTGGAGTTATTCCCGCCGCTGCCTGTGGCAAGGTCATACAGATCCTTGTACTTGCTGCTCACGTTTACCGGGTCAAAGCCGTCGCAGCCGTAGTCAGATGCTATATACGCCCCCGGTTCGGAAATGCTCAGCTCATTTATCGCCGCCTGAGAGCTGACATTCACCGTCACCTTTCCAAAGCCGTCATACCCCTCAGGCGGGAGATACTCGCCGTTTTCCGCAACGGAAATATCCGTAAGAACAGGCTCTCTGCTGTCTGCCAGACCCAGCATATACCCCGCCATGAAGCTCATGAGCTTTCCTCCTTTGCAAATGTGATGTCCGTCTTTTTGCCGCCCTCCGACTTAAAGCTCAGCACATACACGCTGCCGCCGTACTTTATCTTTTTCACCGTGTCCGATACTGACTGCACATATTCGGGCATAATGCCGTCAAACATCACCCCGTCAAATTGGGTTATCCTGTCCGAAAGCGCCGAAAAGAACCTGCCGCTGCCTGCCCTAAGCTCATCGCCCTCTTCCACAAAGCCGATACCACGCTCGGTCATCACCGTGCAGCCGTATTTTCTTCCCTCTTCTATCCTTTTGCGCAGCTCATAGCCCGTAAGGTCGGTGTAGTCCGACTCGTCCTCGCAGATATCCGCAGCCCTTGCCTCGGCATAAGCCCCCTTGCCCGTAAAATGCACCACTGTCCTTGCGGATATAAGCCCGCTTTCATGCCCCGTGAATATGAACTCTGTAAGCCCTTCCGGAGCGCCTGTTATAGCTATCCTTCCGCATGAAAAGGAGCGGTAGCTTTTCTGAGCCACAGCGCCGAGAACTGCCGTAACACGAGCTTTGTCCATAAGCCTGCCGCTTATTTTCAGCACATTTCGGAAGCTGTCGCTCTGACCCGCACCGTAAACCTCATTTGTGGCGGTGTTTTTGCAATACACCGCCGTGAAAGGGCCTTTTTCCGAATGAAGATACATTTTTTCGCTCCTGCTGTCCTCCATTCCGATGCTGCACGAGGCGGAAAGAAAAGGCGTAAATTTAAGCCTGTTGTCGTTGGAGCAGTAAAAAGCACCCACTGTATTTTCCGCAATGTGCGCCAGAATTTCACGGCATTTCTTTCCGTGAAGCTCCTCAAAATATATCTTGTCCGTGCAGAAGTTACCGCCGCCGAAGCCCGCAAAGCCGCACTGGGAAGCCAGATCGGCAAGCACCAATGAAAGCACATACGGCTCGTTTGAGCGGTTGTAAAGGCTGTCGTCAAAGTCATTTTCCGTCACTCTCATTCTGTCCATGGCATGGATCTCCAGCAGTCCCCCTCTGCGGCTTATGCGACTGATAAAATGCTCCGAAAACTCCAGCGGGTCTTCTCCCCCTGTTTTTACCGTCACAAGGGCGTTTGGCTCAAAGGTAAGGTCGGTTTTGAGCGCAACTATAAGCTCTGACTGCACAATGCCCTTTATCGGCATATTTTCTGCCGTCCTTATAAGCCTTGCGGACTGTATCCTGTCAGCCGTGATAACATTGCCGCCGATGGTTATAACAGGCGGTCTAAAGACCGTCCTCAGGCACAAAAGCCGCATGGAGCTTTACCTGAGCCGTCCAGAACTTTTCTCCCCTGTAAACACGGTCAAGGGAAAGCGAAAAGCCCGAGCACTGAAATTCCCCTGTTTTCTCCGTGGGAGCAGAATATGATACGCTGCATTTCTCCCCCGAAAGAGCCGCCGACAGCGCCGCCGCAGATGTGTCGTCCACGTCCGAAAGCTCAGCGGATATATCCACCTCATAGCCTGTCTTTTCCCTGACCTTTGCGCCGTAAATGTTCACAAACTCGCCGCCGTTGTCATACACCGACGATACGGAAATGCTGTACTTGTTTTCGGTGATGAACCTGCTCACATCGGTGCTGCCTATTTTCAGATATATTCCCATAGCCCCTCCTTACATCGAAAGCGTAACATCTATAACGTGCCCGAACAGCTCGCCGTCCGATACTGAGATATCCGTAACACTCATGCCGCATATCATAGGCTCCTGACCGTGCCCCGCATATACACAGCGGAGCTTTGAGCCGTTTTCCGCAGCCTTGACCACCGCTTTCTGCACTGCATTTTCCGAGCAGGCAGCAAATTTTATGCGCACCTTCAGGAAATCCGATACCGCCCGACTGCTCCACCCGTCAACAAAGGTGATGAGCTTTGTTTTTCGTGAAAGGTCGGCGCTTATGCCGTAAACCTTTTCCCTTACCGCCGTAAAATCCGAATATTCGGCGGTCTGCCCCTCAGAAAGGTCAATGCCGAAAACAAAGTCCTCCCCCGCAGAAAATCCGCCGCCTGTCAGTGCCATAGCCTGTCCGACCGTCATTCCCATTCCTCCCCTGCAATAATAATTATCTCTCTTTCAAAGCGGAAGCTCCCGTTAAAGTAAAGCACCCCCGGCGACGGCGCAGATATCCTGTAAATTCCGTCTCCACGATATCCGCAAAGCACATCTGCCGCCGTGTCAAGAGCTTCAAGAGCGGCTTTCCTGTCATCGCCTGCGGAGCAAAGCACCCCACGCATCTCGCAGAGCTGTCCCGCCGCCATTTTCTGCGCCTTGCCGCTTTTAAGCTCAAAGGAAAGCCCCTTGCCCGCCGCCGAGCCGCATACCGCTCCGCTTGCGGCGCATATTGCCGAAATTATATTTTCTGTTTTCACACAGCCCCTCCAAGTCCCACTTCAAGATGATGAAGCTCATCGCCGCCGTAAAAATATTTCACCGAGGTTATCTCATATTCTGTGCCGTTGAAAACAACAGTGCCGATAAAATCTTCCCCCATGAACTCAGCGTCCTCCGGGGAGCTGTTGCGGCAGTCAAAATAAAGCACACCGCACTTTTTCACATTCCTGCTGTGAATATCCCTCTGAGCCTTGCCGTAAACGCATATCCGCACATTGGAAAGCACCGTCTGCGAAATAAGCTTTCGCTCCCCGAACGCAACCTCCTCAGAGTAGTTTTTCAGCACGCAGGAATGTATGAGTACCTCTTTTGGAATAGGATACATCTTACACCTCCATTCCCCTGTAAAAAAGCCCCGCACTGTCAAGCACAGCCTCCGCCTCGCCGCAGAGAGGTGCGGAAAATCTGTCGCCATGGGAACCGCCGCTCACAGAAAAGCTGCCTATCTTCACCGAGGAATATCCCCCGCAGTCCTCTGCCCTGTCAAGGAAATCCGCCTGAACGCATACTGCAGTCCTGAAAGCTTCATCGGCTTCCGATACATCGACCACACACCCTCTCACGACCCTCTCCGCACTTGCAAGCAGCGGAGAAATTTCGCTTTCATCGCCCTTTCCCCCGTAAATATCCCTGTAATACGCAAAATCTACCGCCATAAACACTCCTTTCCAAGGGAGCATAAGCCCCCTTGATGTTTCGATATAAACTAATTGCTAAGCCGAAAATTCAGCAAACTGATTTGCAAATCAAAGTTACCGAGCCGCAAATGAAATATCCCCCACA
>OHDE01000779.1_pt1 | contig 9463 bp, 7 predicted proteins | sample 1566931 | NCBI WGS metagenome assembly OHDE01 (sample SAMEA3879591, study PRJEB24766) | human gut metagenome | biome: human-associated habitat; feature: feces | place: USA | collected 1985/1987 | reverse complement strand
TCCATTACTGCGACGCACGAGTTCGTCGTACCTAAATCAATACCAATAATCTTTGCCATAATATCGTTGCTTTATAGTTTAATAATTTCTTTTTCAACTCCGCCTCCACAGCCCTGCCGCTGCCGTGCGGACGATCGTTTAGTGAACAAAGGTTGTACCAAATGTTCTTTTCGCACCATCCTGCTTTTCCGGAGCGTAAAATCTGACAAACCGCCGGAAGGACTGACATTCCGACTGTCACAATGTCAGCCCGAAACTCCCTTTCGGACATCGCTGTCATTTCGCAGCCTGCCTGCCCCCGATCCGCACGACGATACGGAATGCAACAGAAAACCCCGGCCTCTGGAGCCGGGGTACCATAATCGGGGATTCCGATCCTATTTTTCATTCAGAATACGCATCGCCGCATCCAGGATCGTCGTATCGTCCAACGTCACAACGCCGCCGTCGGGCCCTTGTTCGATATGAATGCCTACGCCTTCCTTCGCCTCGGGGTGCCGTCCGCCGAAATAATTACGAACCGAATCGACCGAGATTCCCAATTCGTCTGCAATCCGTTGCGAGCTGCCGCTGGGCAGTCTGTCCTTGATACGACGCAACTCATTAAATGTGATAATCATACTGCTAATTATTTAGGTTGAATTTATTTTTCGTCTTCTCCGCTTCCGACAAAGTCCGACCCTGTTCGGCACCCATTTGTCGGCAGACCGGAGATGGCCTCTTTTTCTTTCCTCTAAATTAAATCCTTTTCCGATAATTTCAAAATTTTCCGGAACAAAAAGTTGAAAAAATCGTCAATTACACCCAATTTACCGACAGAATCCGTCTTACAATCGAAATGTTCCAAATCCAATGCCGGGAATGAGTCGGGAATGAAAAGCCCCGCAGCCCAAAGAATAAAAACCGAAGCCGCCCGCAGGAATCCTGCAGACGGCCAGAAAACAAAACCGGCAACGGACTATTGAGCCGGCTCGATATAAAATTCGATCAACAGCGGCGTATAGGGCAAAACCTCGGTGATCGTCGTACTGGTCGATGTGGAGTTGTCTACATAGTAAGGATTATAGACCGAACCGCCGTAAAGACCGTTCATATAGCTGCCATAATAATCGTCGTAATAGTTGCCCATGTAATTATTACCGTAGTAATTGTTCATCATGCCGTAATAATTCATCATAGCGTACGTAGCGGCGTAATTCGTAGAAGAACTGGTCTGGGTTGTCCCGGTAATGCCGACCACACCGTACGCATTGCTCGAAACGGTCAGCAAAGCGCCCCAGCTTCCGTAGCGGAAGTGCGGCAAGGCGTAATACCAGGCCAGAATCTGTTTGTCCTTATTCAGCGAAGGGGTGTAGCTCATGTACGTACCGGTGGATTCCACCTCGCCGTAAACGATTCGTTTCACCTCGTCGATATTGGTACTCTGTACGAACCCGTCCAGGAATCGGGCGATGTACCAGACCCGGACATTCTTCTCGGGATCGATCAGTTCGCCCGGTTCGTCCGTACCGAAGCGCTCGACCAAAGCTTTGTTAATCTTACGATCGATCTCGTCCGCCTTTTGCTGCGATCCCACATAAACATTCGAATAGGTGAAAAGTCCGGTCGCATCGTCCGCAGGATTGAAACTCTCGTTCACATAGATTTGAGGCGCCTCCGACGTGGCGATTTTCCAACGATACGACGGGGCCGGCTCTCCGGCTTTGACCGAAGCCGTTTCGGAATCGTCGTCCTGCGGAGGAACCGTCGGGTCCAGTCCGCCGCAAAATCATCGACCGCGACGCTCTCCGTTTCAATCGGCTGACTCGATCTTCCGACCAGCTTGATCCGGGCGATCATCGGGTGGTTGGCACTCAATGCATACTGCCCCTCGTAACCTCCGTCGCCATTGGCTTCGGTGGATATGATCGTCGCAGGCATATACAGCACGACCTCGGCCCCCACGCGCAATTCGACCTCACGGGGAAATCCCTTCTGCGCGGCATACGTTTCACCCAGCTTCAACGGGTTCCGCATAGCCAGATAAGTCCCCTCCTTAAAAGTTCCGCTCGCCAGCTCACCGTAGAACTGATAGTAAGGAACGTAATGTGTATAAGGAGTAAAAGTTCCCTGCTGAAGCGCATAAACGGAATCCCGGGCCACACTGATATTCCCCTGCAAATCCCGCCCCGTGATATCGTACCACACCCAGCTCTCCGTCTCCAGAATCGCACTGTCCGCCAGATCGCCCAGCGAAACGACATCCACGTAATACTCCCCTTCCTCCTGGTAATTCTCCAGCAGATCGGGACGATTCTGCGTCATCCAGGCTTTCAGAGCTTTGTTCTGGGTATTCCCCGGATAAGCATTGTCAGGCTCCTCAGCGCAGGAGCAGAGCGTCGTCAGACCGAAAAGGAGTATCGCAGGCAACCAACGTCCCATACTATTCATTGTTTTCTTATTTACGAACCGAATCAATCGTATAAAAAACGGCGATCGGACTCTGCTCCGGAATGAAATTGATCAGCGCATCGCCGTAAGCCATATTGTATGTCATATATACTTCGACCGTATCTTTCTCGCGGCAGCCCGGCAGCGACAATTCGACCCCTTCGACGAAAGAGCCGCCGCCGACACGGACGGGACGGGGTTCGAAACTCCAGTATTTCGTATCGAGTCCCTGCTCCTGAAGTTTTTCGGCCCACTTTCTGTCATTGGTGTAGATCGGCATCGTACTCGCAGTGATTGCCCGATTCTCGAACAGATAGACCCAGAAAACAAGATCCACCTCATCGCCGATCTCCGCTTCAGGACGCGTCTGACGTTCCGAATCGTAATAATGGTAAATATATCGATACGACCAGCGCCCGAACGTGGAGTAAAAATCGAGATCTTCATCCGAACTCATAGCCTCCTGCTCGGTCACCAGACGAGGCTGGTGGCTACCGGAAAGGAAACTCTCGAACTGCTGCTGCTGTTCGGGAAGAACCTTGTCATCCTCGCCGCAGCCGGTGACAACCAACAGCGCAGCAAGCAAAATATGGAAACGGATTTTCGACATACAATCGCGCAAATTTAACAAATCCTGCGGGACTTGCAAAATTTACCGGGCTTCATTCTTCGTTTTCCCGACCGACATCGCTCGGACAGTCCCGAAGTCCGGAAACCCGGAATCATTCGCATCGCGTCCCCGGCCCGGCAACTCCACACACCGAAGCCCGCCTCGCCCGCCAGTGCTCTTCTTAACAATACGGCAGACCGGGCGATTTTAGTATTCGTACAGGGATAAAAAACGACGATTACACCCCGAACGTATCGCGGCTCGGCTATACACTGCATCGCTTACGGCGGCGATACCACGCCCACACACCCCGCGAACCGTGATTGCAAATCCGCTGCAGCGACTGCGAGGCCGGATACTGCCAACGCAGACGCCGCAGTCAGGCCACCCCCCGAAAAACAATGTTTCCCTCTCTGGCAAAGAAACCCGACGGTCCGGCGGCCGGTTTTCCTGCGCTCCCGACACAGAACCGGAGTTGCACACGAAAGCCCGCGTCACGACAAAACGATATGGAGTCCGACCTTCCGAATGTTCGGACCATCCGAAACGTCCGGAAACGAACCGAACAAAAAAATCGACTGCCGGAGCGAAAGAATCGCTCCGGCAGCTCCAATAACTTTACAAAACAAAATCAGACTCTACGCTGTCCGTCCTGAAGCCACTCCCTGCGATGCCTCTTAACGGCACATACGACCAGGGTTATGATGACCGATAAAACAACAAGACCAAACATAAGGCCGACAAAGCCTGCAAATCCTTCCATTTTTACGATAAACATTTTGGGGGTTCGTTTACTCTTTTCGGCGCAAAACTAATATAAAAAAAATTTTCCCCCCCCCAAATATTTTAAGAAAAATATAAAAAAAGTTTCAAAAATATTAAATCGACAAAAACAAGAAGGCCGTTACAAAAACGTAATAATTAATCGGGAACGTAGCGCCCCACGCCCCTTTCGAGAAGGATATTTAGGGAAAGGTCCGCGTTACAGACGCAGACACATACCGCGAATAAGCGACCCTCGGATTCGATGCTGCAACCGTCAAAAAAAGATACATCGAAAGATATGAGTAACCTGCGAAATAGAAATGTACGATTATATGCTACAATCGTTTAAGGGACATACGGACCAGATCCTCCACCGAAGCTCCGGGATTTTCCCGAGCAACGATTTTTACGACTTTATCCGCCGCCGCTTTCCCGAACCCGAGCATGACCAGCGCCGCAAGCGCCTCCTCGTAATCCCCGCCGGCGACAGGGGCTGTAACAGTATCCCCCGTCAGTCCCAGGCCGGCCATCTTGCCGCTCAACTCGACGATGATCTTCTGCGCCGTTTTCAGCCCCAATCCCTTGACATTTTTGAGAAGGACGGCGTTTTCGGTAGCGATGATCCCCTGCAACTCCCTCGGCGAATAGGTCGAGAGAATCATCCGGGCGGTATTGCCGCCTACGCCGGAGACACTTATCAGGTGGCGGAACAGTTCCCGTTCGGCCTTCGACGCGAAGCCGTAAAGCAACTGGGCGTCTTCCCGAACCACGTAATGAACGAACAGTTTCACTCGGTCGGAGTGCTCGATTTCGGAATATGTCTGCAACGATATCTGAAGAAAGTACCCCACTCCGCCGACATCCAACACGGCATGGGTGGGAGCGAGTTCGGAAATGGTACCGGAGAGATATTCGTACATGAGTTTCTAATTTTGAATGTGGCTTGACAAAAGTAAAGATTTTTTTCTACCTTTGCCTTTCAAAGCGATATTTTTAACCAAAACAACGGATAACACATGAAAAAACTCTTCTTCGCGGCATTGATCGCCCTGGCAGGATTTACCGCCTGCGGCACCAAAAACGTCGAAACGGCAGCTACCGAAGCAACCGAGCAACGGGAAGTAGGCGGCGGTGACATCGCATACGTGCAGGTCGAAGCCGTGCTCGCGCAGTCCGATCTTTACAATGCAGAAGGCATCGCCCTGAAAGACAAGACCGAAAAGGCACAGAAGAGCTGGGCACAGAAGGAGCAGAACTTCCAGTACGAAGTAGCCCAGCTCCAGGAGAAATACCAAAAGGGGCTTATCACCACCAACGACGCGCAATCCACACAGGAGAACATCGAGCGCCGCATAGCTTCGTACCAGGCTGCGGCACAGAAGGAAGCCAAAGCGCTCGACGAAGAGAATTTCGTCTTCTCGAACCGGGCTCAGGACCTGCTGCACCGCGCCATCGAGAACCTTAATGCCGATGGTCGTTACAAACTCATCGTCAATGCCAATGCCCTGCTCGACGCCGATTCGACGCTCGACATCACGCCCGCCGTGCTTCAGGAGGTGAATCGTCTCTATGCCCTGGAAAAGAAAGACAAGGACAAGAAATAGAAGAGCGCTCCGCTCACCCGGGGTCCGTATCTCGACAAAAAAGTAACGGCTTTGTTTCAGAGTCGTTACTTTTTTCCATATACTTGCAGTCAAATAAATCTCTCGGATGCTGCCGGCTTAGTGCAGCCGCCATCTTACCTCCGTATAGCAAGGAATAAGAAACAGTCCGGGCCTTACAAGCCATATTGAACTCCTTCTGCGCTTTATCACAAAGCATCATGTCGGCCGTTTCTCCTATCAAGCCCCTCTTGGTCCGTTCACTTCTATTTTTACAGTAGCCCCATCCAATTTACATTGTAATTTCCAGACATTATATTTGGGTACAATCCTGATTCCGGGTATGGATTTTTCAATGTACCCTTTCAGATCTTCAAAGTGCCTGTTTATTGCCCTCAGACTTTCTTCCCTATTCTGTATGGGAGGGGCAGATCGATATCAACCGAATACCGGGGCATATTCTTGTGAAAAAGGTTGATTGCAGTACCTCCATGCACGGCAAAATCCAAAGAGCGATATACCAATGGCATGATGCGTATAAGCAGAGCCACCTATTTCGGATATTTGATATAAAATTACCGATCCACCCCCTCTTTCGCCGGATGGATTTACCCAACCCGGAAAATCTGCCCCCAAATCGGAAATTTACTATTAATGAAAGGTAATTGTTGATGCAAGAAAATTAGATCGCTTTTTCAAGATTATAACAGGAAATACCCCTATTAAGTTCTATGACAAGAAGCGACAGAGTTGTGTAACCACGTTGTGACCTACGTTAGAAACAAGCAACAAGTGGAAGCCGAATCAAAGAAGCCAACCTCTCGAAAATATAGCTTATAGCAATATGTAAGCGGCATTTTCAGGAAGGCCCCAGACGGATCATAGGATGATTCCATCGAGTTCACAAACGGATCCCAGCGAGATCACTTCAGAGAAATGAAAAACTCTGACAAACCAAGACAAACATCTTTAAACCAGTGGTTTAAAGATGTTTTCCACCTACCTGCGACAGAAAAAGGCCTCAAAAAGTCACCCTGTGAAAATGAATCGCTGTCAATTCGTTACTATAAAAGCCGTAACGAATTTATAAATAAGTCGCTCTCATTTGTCGAATATTGGTAATCGGAATCCATAGCCGTTATAAAATGAAGCTATCTTTTTATCTACACAAGTATCACAATTACGATAGAGACAGAATACAGGTAAAAACAAGGAGGGTAACTAAAAAATTAGTTACCCTCCTTTCATTCGCCTACCTGAAAGACTCTTTTATTTATCTCAATAAGAAATATTATATAATCTTTCTAACTATAAAAAACATCCCTTGTCCGATTATTTAACTGGTTTCATCGATTGCTCTAACAAACCACTTACGGATGCCGTGTATGAATAACGAGTCAGAGTGCCAGTCCAAGTTCCTGTGATACGATGCGGAGTTTCTGCGTCATCAATGAAATTTACTGTTATAGTATATTCATCTCCGTTTCTGGTAATGGTAAGCGATCCCCCGGCCGCATTTCCTGCTTCTGAGAAATCAGGCATTATAGTCTCGCCATTGGTTTGAAGCTTGAGGAATCCCCAGGTTCCTACGGCATTTGACTGCCAAATACTTCCTCCTGCAAACGTAAACGCCCTGTTATCTCCCGGATCGAGGGTGCATGTACAGTTGGGAAGGGGATCGTATCTATTATCTGCTTTCGACAATGCCAGATCAAGAAACATACCTGTCATTGACTGACTATCCAAGATCTGAAGCACTACATTTCGTGTGCCGTTCTCATAATAATCTTCATAATCAAGAAAGTACGCTGTTTCTGCGCCACTAAGATCTATTACTTTGTCTGTTGTAAGAGTAGAATATTGAGAATCATCGACTTCCCCACCTCCAAGATCCAGTATTTCGAGAGGTTTGTTTAAGTTTCCTTTTACACTAATTCCTTCGGTTGTGTAAGCATCTATTACAACATGCTGGTCTTCCGTTACTGTTATTGTCCCTTGGTTCAACATACCGAGTTTCATTGTCGAACCGTCCGAACTTGTCTGGACTACGTATGATCCGGTAGGAAGGTCTTCTCCGCTATCATATCCAGGTTCTGCCGTATTTTCATCAGCAGAAGCATTCAATTTCCAAGTGCCAGATGGCATGGACGTGAATTTTTCTGTCTGAATAGGAATAAACATCTTGATTTTTAAGAAATTACCCAAAATCGTCCCCATCTCCGGATCCGGCTCTGCATCATAAAGTTCAAGTTGTACCCAGCCCAAATCGCCGAAGGATGGATCCGGACCTTTATATATTGCCTGTCCACCTATGAATTTTGTATTCACAGGCTGATCAATAACCGAAGTTTCTCCTTGCGGCTGGAATTTAAGAGTTCCGGTATAGGTTACGCAATATTCTTTCTGGTCAGCAGCCAAAAACTTTCCAGTCATTATGTATCCATCTGCCGTTTTGGCAAAAGTAAGCTCTCCGCTTACCGGTACCAAGGTGCTAACACCGTCTTTTCCGGTATAGTATAGTTGATTGACATCTTCTTCAGAACTCCAAACACCCGCACCCGGAGCACTTCCAAGCGTATATTTTCCTTCAGGAATTTCCGGCGCCCCAAGATTGGCAACAGGTTCTGCGAACAGACTAATAAGCATTACCCATCCGTCATTTTCAGTATGCCATTGCTGATTTGTTGGATCGAAGACTGTCGGACCACTTGCAAGAGCTATCATATAGTTGTCCACTCCGTCTCCCTTTGCATATTCTGTCAAGAAAGACTCTGTGAGTCTGATCGTGTCAAATCCACAAGTTTCAACTTTTTCTTTCTCGCAAGAGAAATAAAGAAGCAACGAATGTTACAAAAAGTTTAATGTTTTTCATAAGCAATAAATATTAGAAAGATAATTTTAAGTAAGATATATGACCATTCTGTATTGCTTATAAGTTTGAAAAATTATAAAGATGTAAATACCAAACAATTCCTGATCAAATTTAATAATAATTATAAATATTGCAAACACAATTCGACAATTTATCTCTTTTCATAGCTAGAAGTTGTCTTATGACACATACTATGCAACAATAATGTTTATTAATATATCAAACCATAAAAACGAGTCGATCGGTAACCTTCTTGAAAAATCCACTTGGGACTTTATACAACCATCCTGTTTATATTCCAAGCAGCAATATCAAGATTGTTTAAAAATATCGCGGCAAAACATTCCGTAATGTATTTCAAGATTATAACCGGAAATAATAGAATCAAATCCTACCACAAGAAACGAAAAATTACATAACCACGTTATGAAGTACGCTCAAGATAAGTTACAAATTGAAACAGACTGAAATAAACCACGATCCGAAAATATAGCTTGTAATATCATATAAGCGGCATTTTCAGGAAGACTCCGACGGCTCATTGAGTGATTCCGACTGGATCACTTTTAGGTCCAGCAGGATAACAAAAAAATAGCCGATAATCGATCGATTATCGGCTGCCTTTGTCTTTACCCTATCCTATCGAAATCTGCAGCCGAAAAAAATCAGGCATTTTTCTTTCTCCGATTTTAATTCATTTTTACAAAGTCTGCATTTTGTTCAAAACAACGGTCAAAATGCAATTTCGCGTCATACCTCGATATTTTTATTGCTCCGCAACTCCGTCCATCGTAAATATATATTCAAATAAGATATAGAAAAAGTTCAATATCACACAAATAAAATTACCATTCTTCGATTTCGCAACTATTTTATCCGAAAATTATTTGTCTGATTCCCGGTAAAATGCTTATTTTTAATTAAGAAACATTCAACGACTATGAAAAGATTCGTTTTATTATTTTTCGCTTTGCTCGGTTATTCGCTACATGCGACGGGTCAGGAACAACGTATTGCGGGATTCATCTATGCCACCGATCCGACGGAGGCAATACCTTTCGCTTCATTGTGGCTGTACGATCCGGCGACCGGAGAACCCGAATACGGGACGCTTACATCTGTCAACGGTTATTACGAGTTAGACGCCATTGCCACCAACCGGACCTACCGGCTCGAAATATCGGG
>OHDE01000778.1_pt1 | contig 9472 bp, 7 predicted proteins | sample 1566931 | NCBI WGS metagenome assembly OHDE01 (sample SAMEA3879591, study PRJEB24766) | human gut metagenome | biome: human-associated habitat; feature: feces | place: USA | collected 1985/1987 | reverse complement strand
CCTGTGCAGGATATACAAAAATACGGCTTGAATTTCGGGCAGTTCCACGCATTGATATTTTCTGCACTGGCTCGTATAATCAAAGACAGACAAGTGAATTTATCAGTGCGTGTAACTGTTCGATCAGGCATGAGCATCAGAGGGAAGGCGGCAACGGCATCCCTTTGGTTCTTGTGCCCTTTTTCTTTTTCACAAAAGCTGCGGCATGGAAGCGGAGGAGTGCGGCGATGCAGGCTGTAAAGGTATTCAATAACAATGCGGTGTCGGTGGTCATGCCGGACGGCAGGGAAGCCATTCTCGTGGGCAACGGACTTGGGTTTGGCCGCCGCCCGGGGGACGTGATCGACAAAAGCCGCGTTTCCAAGGTGTACTATGTGCAGAACGAACTGCAGACCAAGTTCCTCAAGATGCTGGATAACGTCACCCCGCAGGTGATGCAGGCCGCCGAGCGCATCTCGCTGGCGGCAGAGGAGCAGGGCATCCTGCTCAGCAGCAAAAGCACCATCTCGCTGGTGGACCACATCAGTTTTGCGCTGGAACGTGTGGAAAAGGGCACCTTTCTGCCCAACCTCATGCTTTCGGAGACCCGGATGCTGTACCCGAAGGAGTACGCAGTGGGGCAAAGGGCGCTGGAACTTGTTCGGCAGTTCTGCGGCGTACAGCTGCCGGAGGACGAAGCGGGCTACATTGCCCTGCATCTGGTAGCCGGTGCGGCGGACGGCGCGCTGGCCTATGATACCGTAAAGTTCGTCAAGGCGGTCAAGGAGATCATCTGCGACACCTATCACTGCACCTTTGAGGAAGAAAGCCTTGAGACCACCCGCCTGACCGTACACCTCAAGTTTCTGGCGGCGCGCATCCTGCGGCACACTCCGTGGCAGGACGCCGGGCTGGAATCCATGTATACGGTGCTTTTGCAGCGCGACAGCCGCAACGAGGTGTGCTTGCAGCGTATCAATGCCTATCTGCGGCAGGAATTTGATTATGAGCTGGATCATCAGGAACAGGTCTATCTGCTCATCCACCTGACCAAGATCGTCTGAAAAACGCTTCAACAGGGCGTCCGGAAGCCCTGCGGAATAGAAATCATCCCCCCAAACAGTCAAGTCAAAAAGTGAGGAGTATTACACGATGAAAGAAAAAGTCATGAATGGCTTGGAAAAGTTCTCCAAAGCCATGCTCTCACCGCTGTCGTATATCTCGGCAGCAGGCCTGATCCTTGTGCTGGGCGCATTGCTTACCAGCACAAGCCTTAGTGCGATGATCCCCGTTCTGCAGTGGACCCCCATCAAGCTGCTGGGACAGCTGATCTACAACTGCATCATGGTCATCATCAATAACCTCAGCCTGATGTTCTGCGTAGGCATCGCAGCGGCGCTGGCCAAAAAGAACAAGCAGCAGGCTGCCATCATCGGCCTGATGAGCTACTTTATGTACCTGACCGCCGGCAACGTCACCCTGACCCAGCTGGGTATGCTGGCAGAGGCTGACCCGCTGGTGGGTCTGTACGGCACCGGTCAGTCCACCGTGTTCGGCATCCAGACGGTGGATATGGGCGTGTTCGGCGGCATTCTGCTGGGTCTTGTCTGCGGCTGGGTGTACAACCGCACCTGTGAAAAGCAGTTCAAGGGCATCATCACCCAGATCTACTCCGGCAACCGCTGGTCCTTTACCTGCATGGTGGTCTTTTCCATCCTGTTCGGCTTTGGTTCCTGCTTCTTCTGGCCGCCGGTGCAGAACGTGATCAGCGCACTGACCGACCTGATCGCAACCTCCGGCAACTTCGGCCTGTTCCTGTACGGCTTTTTGGAACGCTTCCTCATCCCCACCGGCCTGCACCACCTCATCTACACCCCCTTCCAGTTCTCTGCACTGGGCAACAGCCTGACCGTGGGCGATGCCACCTACACCGGCTCCTACATCGTCATGATGATGGAGTACAGCATGGGTCTGCCCTTCTCGGACGGCATCGTGTGGATGTACACCGGCTTCACCAAGACCTTCGGCTACTTTGGCATCGTGGCGGCCTTCATCTTCTGCGCCCGCAAGGAGAACCGCAAAAAGACCGCTGCCTTTACCGCTTCTCTGGCCTCCATCACCGAGCCGCTGGACTTCATGTTCTGCTTCACTGCGCCCATCCTGTGGGTGGCACACGCCTGCATCTCCGGCCTGTTCATCGTGCTGCTGCATATCTTCCATGTCACCGGCTTTACCACCAACCTCCTCGGCTCGATTCTGATGAACCTTTCTGCCGGTGCGGATAAGACCAACTATCCCACCCTGTACCTGCTGGCGCTGTGCCAGATCGCAGTGTACTTTGTGGTGTTCACCCTGCTGATCAAGGCCTTCAACCTGCACACCCCCGGCCGGGAAGAGGTCAGCACCGAGACCGCGGGGAGCGATGCACCCGCCAAGAAGGCAAGCGTGAAGAACGCTGCCGAGGTGCAGTGCGTCATCGACGGTCTGGGCGGCAAGGAGAACATTCTGTCGGTGGACAACTGCTTCACCCGCCTGCGGGTAAACATCAAGGACCCCGCAAAGCTGGACGAAGCTGCCATCAACAAACTGCCGAACAGCGGCATCGTGAAAAAGGGTACCGATATCCAGATCGTTTACGGTCTGCAGGTAGCCGATATCAAGCGTGCCGTGGAGGCACAGCTGGAAAACCAGTAAACCGCTTTACCGTGTCCCGGCGGATTGCGCCGGGCTAACCTGAAAAATACAAAAAAGGAGCGTTTATACTATGGTCATTACCATTGCTGGCGGCGGTAGCACGTTTACCGCCGGTATCGTCAAATCCATCGCCCTGCGCCGGGAAGAACTGGAGGTAGACGAGATCCGTCTGTTCGATATCAACAAGGAACGGCAGGACAAGGTTGCCGTTGTGGTGGACTGGGTCCTGCACAAGGAACTGAATACCGACATCAAGCTGGTGGTCACCACCGATGTGCAGCAGGCTTACACGGATGCCTCTTTTGTGTTTGCCCAGATGCGCGTGGGCGGCTACGCCATGCGTGAGCAGGACGAAAAGATCCCCCTGCGCCACGGCTGCGTGGGACAGGAGACCTGCGGCTGCGGCGGCATGGCCTACGGAATGCGCACCATCTTCCCCATGATCAAGCTGATCGACGACGTGGAAAAGTATGCCAAGAAGGACTACTGGATCCTGAACTACTCCAACCCCGCCGCCATCGTATCCGAAGCCTGCCGCAAGCTGCGCCCGAAGGCACGGATCATCAACATCTGCGATATGCCCATCGCCATCATTGACGTGGTGGCAGCTGCCATGGGCATCCAGAACAAGAAGGAGATCGTTTACGATTACTTTGGTCTGAACCACTTCGGCTGGTTCACCTCCATCCAGTACCACGGCGAGGATCTGATGCCTAAGCTGCGCGCCTACATCAAGGAGAACAAGATCCTTCTGCCGGAAAGCTACCTCAAGGGCATGGGCGCCCTGACCTCCTCCAGCAGCCAGAACCGCCACACCAAGGGCAGCTGGTACTATGTGTGGAAGGGCGAGTACGAGATCATGGAAAACTTCCCGGAGTACCTGCCCAACACCTACCTGAACTATTATCTGCAGGCTAAGGAGTTCGTGGAGCACTCGGACCCGAACCACACCCGCGCCAACGAGGTGGAGGAGACCCGCGAAAAGAACCTGTTCGACGGCATCGACCACTACCTCAAGACCGGCGAGGTGGACGCCAACACCTTCTATGCCGGCAGCCACGGCGACTGGATCGCAGATCTTTCCGCTGCGCTGAAGAACGACACCAAGGCACGCTTCCTCATCATCACCGAGAACCGCGGCGCGATCCCCAATATGCCCTATGACGCAATGGTGGAGCTGCCCGCCTACATCGGCAAAAACGGCCCGGAGGTCATTGCCCGGGACAACATCCCGCTGTTCCAGCAGGGCTTGATGATGCAGCAGCTCAACAGCGAAAAGCTGCTGGTAGAGGGCTGCGTGGAAGGCAGCTACGAGAAGGTGCTGCAGGCCTTTACCCTGAACAAGACTGTGCCCAGCATGAGCGTTGCAAAGGCTATTCTGGACGATATGATCGAAGCCAACAAGGGCTACTGGCCGGAGCTGCACTGAGCAGCCGGTTTTCCCGCCGCCGCAGGCATTGCCGCCTGCGGCGGCTTTTTTATGCGCATTGACCTTTGCAGAGCAAGGGCTTATAATGAGAAAAAACCAGTAAAAGCGAAAGGAAGCACACCCATGCAAAACCAAGTCCCTGTATCCACCAGCCGCCCGGTCACCGGGCGCTTTGCGCCCAGCCCCAGCGGACGGCTGCATCTGGGCAATCTGGCGTGCAGCCTGCTGGCGTGGCTCAGCGAAAAAAGTCAGGGCGGGCGCATCGTGCTGCGCATTGAGGACTTGGATGCCGAGCGCTGCCCCCGCGTCTACGCCGACCTGCTGGAGCAGGACCTTGCGTGGCTGGGGCTTACATGGGACGAGGGCGGCAGCACCGGCGGCGCACACGCACCCTATTACCAGAGCGAATGCGGGGACATCTATACCGAAAGCTACCGCAAGCTGGAGCAGAAGGGGCTGGTGTACCCCTGTTTTTGCTCCCGCTCCCAGCTGCACGCCGCCAGCGCACCCCACACCTCGGACGGTAACGTCATCTACCCGGGCACCTGCCGGGGACTGACGCCGGAAGAGATCGCGGAAAAGCGCAAAAAGAAAGCCCCTGCCTACCGCCTGATGGTGCCGGACGAGGAGATCACCTTTACGGACGGCTGCATGGGCATCCATACGGAAAACCTGCTGCGGGACTGCGGCGACTTCTACCTTCGCCGGGCAGACGGCGTCTTCGCCTACCAGCTGGCCGTCGTCGTGGACGATGCCCGGATGGGCGTCACCGAAGTCGTGCGCGGGGCAGACCTGCTTTCCTCCACGGCGCGGCAGCTGTACCTGTACCGGCTGCTGGGCTTGCAGCCGCCCCGCTTTGCCCACTGTCCGCTGCTGCTGGCAGCGGACGGGCGGCGGCTGTCCAAACGGGACGGCGACCAGAGCCTTGAAAATCTGCGGGCAAAATATACCGCCCCGGAGATCATCGGCAAACTGGCGTTTGCTTACGGCTTGCAGCCGGAGCCTGCGCCCCGCACCCCGGAAAGCCTTGTGCCGGACTTTGCGTGGACAAAAGTCCCCAAGCAGGATATCTGCCTGCCCGAGGGGCTGTTTTAAAAAAGGAAATGAAAAAACGACCCCTGCCAGCGCCAAAGGCGCTGACAGGAGTCGCTTTTTCTTTCTTCCTTAGGCTCTCCACACCTGCGGCAGCTGACTGCGCTCGAGGGCGGTAAAGGCGCTGTCCAGCGCCAGTGCCAGCAGCGCACCCAAGGCTACGTCAATGCAGCTGTGCTGCTTGAGCAGCACGGTGGAGCAGACGATGGAAATGCACAGCACGGCGGCTGCGGGACGCATCCAGCGGCGGTGGGGCGCATCAAAAATGCGGCTGCGGTAGTACGCCAGCAGCAGCGTCACCGAGTTGAACACATGAATGGACGGGCAGACGTTGGTGGCGGTGTCGGTGCGGTACAAAAAGCGCACAGTCTGCGCAAAGATATCGCTGCCCGGCACCCAGTAGGGGCGCAGGTCCAGCGCGGTGGGCAGCACCGCGTAGCACGCCAGTGCAATGGTCATGCCGGAGAACAACGGCAGGCACAGCCGCCAGAAGTCCTCCCGCGGGGCCTTCCACAGCAGATAGAACAGGGTGAAGGGGATCCACAAAAACCATGCAAAATAGGGGATCACCGCATATTTGCAGAAGGGGATCAGATCGTCCAGACGGCAGTGCACCAGAATGCTGCGCAGGGGGACGTTTGCCTCCAGATAGTGAAAAACGGAAAGATAAAATATAGTATACAGCGCCATGAACCCGATGGGGTGGCGCGCAAGCCAGCTGCGTTTCATAGAATAGCCTCCTTTTGCAGAAGAGCAAAGTCTGATAGCATTGAGAAATTATACGCCCGAACGATGAAGATTGCAAGAACGAAAGGTGAAAACTTTGTCAAGCGCTGAAAAAATAATTTGTGGAACTTGTAAAAAATACCATCGCTCTTCTGCTGATAATACGAATCAGAGGGGCGGTTTCCTGCAAAAAAGAAAAAATCCATCCCGTTTTCGCCGGTCTTTACAGACCGGGAAAGGGGTGGATGCCAAAAATTCAGATCACACTCTGCTCCAGCCAGCTGCCCCGGCGGAAGCGCAGATAGAAGCACAGCGAGCGGAACACCCAGTCCAGATACATACCCATCCAGATGCTCAGCAGCCCGCCGCCGAAGCAGAGCACTGCCAGATAGCAGAAGCCTACCCGGAATGCCCACATGGACACGATGCTCACGGTCATGGTAAACCGGGCATCACCGGCGGCGCGCAGGATGTTGGGCAGGGTAAAGCTGGACGGCCACACGAACAGGGAAACGATGTTGAACCACACCATGATGTCCAGCGCCATGGCCTGCGCTTCCGGCGAGAGATTGAACAGAGACACCGCGAACCGGTTGGCGAAGAAGAAGGCCGAAAGGTTCATCACCCACGCGCCGCAGTAGGCGGTCAGCATCAGGCGGCGGGAGTAGTACACCGCCTGCTCCTTTTCGCCCGCGCCCAGACACTGGCCCACCACGGTCAGGGCAGCCATGCCCACGGCGTTGGCGGGGATGTTCAGGAAGGTGGTGGTGGTATTGGCCACCGCGTTGGCGGCAATGGCTGCCGTGCCAAGGGTGGAGGTCAGGCTGGAGACCGACAGCTTGCCGATCTGGAACATGCCGTTCTCGATGCCGGCCGGGATGCCCACCCGCAGGATGCGGCGGATGAGGGGCAGGTCGGGCTTCAGATCGGTCAGGTGCTCGATGCGGAGCAGGCAGCCGGGCTTTTCCAGCAGGTAGATGACCGCAAAGCAGGCGATCATCCGGGAGACAAGGCTGGCCAGCGCGGCACCCATGACACCCATCTTAAAGTAGAAGATGAGCACGGCGTTGCCGCCGATGTTCACCACGTTCATCACCAGACTGGACAGCATACTGATCTTGCTGTTGCCCTGCGCCCGGAACAGCGCCGCACCGGCGTTGTACAGGCCAATGAAGGGATAGCTCAGCGCCGAAAGCAGAAAATAGGTCTCGGCGTAGTGCATCACGTCCGCATCAATGGAGCCGAAGATGCCCCGCAGGATGGCGTGCCGCCCGCCGATGACCACCGCCGCCACCAGCACACTGAAACTGGACAGCACGAATAAAATCTGTGCAGCAGCCGCCTTGGCGTTTTTGGGCTCCTGATGGCCGATGTACTGGCTGGTGACCACCGCGCCGCCGGTGGCCAGTGCGCTCATGATCTGGATCATCAGGGTGTTGAAGCTGTCCACAAGGCTCACGCCGGACACGGCGGCTTCGCCCACCGAGGACACCATTAAGGTATCTGCCAGACCAATGGTCACGCTTAACGCCTGCTCCGCGATCAGCGGCAGCAGCAGCGCCACCAGCGCCTGCCGTGGAAACAGGGGAGTGGATGTGAATTTGGACGATCTCATGCTGTCCTCCGTTGCAAATGACAAAAAAGCTCGAATGCTTCTATCATACAGCGGAAGCTGTCGAAATGCAAGAGGTTGTATACAAGAAAGTGTCAAAAAGCAACAGCCCGCCGCGCTGCGCGCCCTTTACCCATGGGCACAGTTGTGTTAAAATAAGGTTGCAGCCCGCCCCGCTGTGCAGGAGAGGGGCGCTGCTTTGGTATATGATAAGAAGTTGAGGACCCATAAGGGGGTACAGTATGCAGCAAACTGCGCATAAGGTCGTGGTCATCGGGCATCGCAACCCGGACACCGACTCCATCTGCTCTGCCATTGCCTATGCAGAGCTGAAAAACAAGACCAGCGATCTGGTCTGCGAGGCCCGGCGTGCGGGCAAGATGAATCAGGAAACAGAATTTGTGCTGAAAAAGTTCGGGGTCACGCCGCCCCGGATGTGCACCGACGTCAACCCTAAAATTCGGGATGTGGATTACCGGCAGGTGCCCGGCATCCCCGGCTCCACCAGCCTGCGCAAGGCGTGGGAGATCATGCGCGACCAGAAGATCGACACCCTCCCCGTGACCAGCGAGGATGACGAATTGCAGGGCGTCATCACGGTGAAGGATATCGCCACCGCCAACATGGACCTGTTCGACACCGGCATCCTTGCCAAGAGCCGCACCAGCTACCGCAATATTCTGGAAACGCTGGGCGCTACCATGGTGGTGGGCAGCGAGGACGCAGAGTGCACCACCGGTCACATCCGCATTGGCACCGCCACCCCGGAAATGCTGGAAAGCAGCATGGAAAAGGGTGATATCGTCATCCTGACCAACCGCTACGAGAGCCAGCTCTGCGCCATCGAGAAGGAAGCTTCTCTCATCATCATCTGCAACGGCGCAAAGGTGGGCCGCACCATCCAGCACATTGCCGCCGAGACCGGCGTAGCCATTATGAGCGCCCCCTGCGATACCTACGCGGCGGCAAAGCTCATCAGCCAGTGCGCGCCCATCTCCTATTACATGACCCGGGACAATATCATGAAATTCACCCTCGTCACCCCGGTGGCAGACGTCACCCGCGTGATGGCAAAGGTGCGTCACCGGTATTTCCCCATTCTGGATGCAGACGGCAAGTACTGCGGTATGATCAGCCGCCGCAACATCATCAACCTGCGCAAGCGCCGCATCATTCTGGTGGACCACAACGAGGCCACACAGGCGGTGGAGGGCTTTGATCAGGCCGAGATCCTGGAGATCATCGACCACCACCGCATCGGCAGTCTGGAGACCAGCGGCCCGGTCTACTTCCGCAACCAGCCGGTGGGCTGCACCGCCACCATCATCACCCAGATGTACGATGAAAACGGCGTGACCATCCCGCAAAAGACCGCCGGTCTGCTGCTGGCCGCCATCCTTTCGGATACGCTGGTATTCCGCAGCCCCACCTGCACCCCCGTTGACGTGAACGCCGCCAACCGTCTGGCAAAGATCGCCGGGGTGGATATCAACGAGTTTGCCAACGAAATGTTCGAAGCCGGCGAAAAGCTGGACGGCAAGACCGCCGAGGAAGTGTTCTTGCAGGATTTCAAGGTGTTCATGTGCGGCGATATCCGCTTTGGTGTGGCGCAGGGCAGCTACATGACCCGCAAGAACCTGACCGCCGCCGAGGCGCTGCTGAAGCCCTATCTCGAGGAAGCACGCAACAAGCAGAACGTGGAGGATATCTATATGCTGCTGACAGACGTGCCCAAGGAGGAGAGCGTGGTCATCTGCAACGGGCGCTACGCCGCCGAGGTGCTGACGGATGGCTTCGACACCCAGCCCGCCGCCGATGCCAGCTGGACGCTGCCGGGCGTGGTGAGCCGCAAAAAGCAGTTCATCCCCGCCCTGATGACCGCTTATCAGGAGCTGTAAAGGGACACTGCCGTGTTTGATTTTCTTTCCAAAAAGGATCGC
>OHDE01000775.1_pt1 | contig 9481 bp, 8 predicted proteins | sample 1566931 | NCBI WGS metagenome assembly OHDE01 (sample SAMEA3879591, study PRJEB24766) | human gut metagenome | biome: human-associated habitat; feature: feces | place: USA | collected 1985/1987 | reverse complement strand
CAAGGATATGAATTTTACAAATATCGTAAAGGATGACTATGTCACAGCAACAGCACTTGGAGGTTTTACAACAGGTGTATCCACACTGGAGATGGCATCTGCATATTCAACACTTGAGAACGATGGAATGTACAGGAATCCTACCTGTATAAAGTCGATTGTGGATTCTGACAACAATATCATATATACATCATCGCAGAAGGACACCGTCATATATACAGAGACAGCATCACGTATGATGACAGATGTCATGACAGATGTTATGAAATCAGGAACCGGACATAGCGCTAATCTGGACAATGGCATGCCTTGCGCCGGCAAAACAGGAACAACAAACGATAAGAAGGACGGCTGGTTCTGTGGCTTTACCAGATACTACACCACATGTGTATGGGTAGGCTGCGATATGCCTGAGACAGTCAAAAAACTGACAGGAAGCTCTTACCCGGCAGAAATATGGAAGAACTACATGGATCAGATACATGCTGACCTTACACCAATAGATTTCCTGCCATATGCCCAAATATCGGATGATTATCAGGACAGCCAGGAGACACAGGATACACCTGCCGATGACCAGACGCAGAATAATCCTACAGATCAGACAGTGACCACACCTGATGCAGGAACTAAAGCACCGGATAAGACCACAACAGACCCGAATAAGACAGATGCTGCTGGTGGCAACACAGGTGGAAATACCGGAGACAACAACGGTGGTAACACAGGCGGAAATACCGGAGAAAACAACGGTGGTAACACAGGCGGAAATACCGGAGAAAATAATGGTGGCAACACAGGTGGGAATACCGGGGACAACACAGGTGGAGCTACCGGTGGTACCACCGGAGGCGGAGCAGCCCAGTAGATTTTTCTTTGCAGTGCTGTCGGGAGTTGTGTTCTTTGCAGCATACGCACCTGTCACGATAGGAAACAAGACGATAGATGCGCTCATATATTCAGTGACCTACAATGGTTCATACCTTGCTGCAGAGGGAATTATCACAATCATAGTGATATCAATCCCACCGGTTAAGAAGGCACTCGACTATGTGAAGCGGATGGCGAACAGCCGGTAGATAATCTATATCTAAACAATTAAATTATGTAAAAATGAGCAGAATAGGTAGAAATACTTGTTCTGCTTTTTTTATTGTATATCATTGTCCCGTATCATATAAAAAATGAAAAATAAAAATACTTTGACTTGACAACTATTTAAAATGTGATATACTTTCACTGTCAAATGATTTGATGATGAAAATATTTGACATGCAAACTAGTGCAAATATACCAGCACACAAAACTGAAAATAAACACAGAAAAAGGAGAACAGAAATATGTTGGAGAAAATCAAGGAAATCGTAGCAGATCAGTTAGGAATTGACGAGGATGATATCAAATTAGAGTCAAACTTCAAGGAGGATCTTGAGGCAGATTCATTAGATCTTTTCGAGCTTGTAATGGCACTCGAGGAGGAGTACGGAGTAGAAATCCCTTCAGATGATTTAGAGAAAATCGCAACAGTAAACGACATCATTGAGTATCTTAAGAACAAAGGTGTAGAGGCTTAAAAGACATGGAGACAAGAATAACAAAGCTTCTTGGAATCAAATATCCGGTCATTCAGGGTGGCATGGCATGGGTAGCAACCCATGAGCTTGCCAGCGCTGTGTCCAATGCAGGCGGACTTGGCATCATCGGAGCAGGCGGAGCCCCGGCTTCATGGGTAAAGGAGCAGATAGTCGCTGCAAAGAAGGAGACAGATAAGCCGTTCGGAGTCAACCTCATGCTTATGAATCCGGAGGCCGATGAGATAGCAAAAATCATCGCCGAGGAAAAGGTAAAGGTAGTCACCACCGGCGCAGGAAATCCTGCAAAGTACATGGATATGTGGAAAGAAGCAGGCGTCATCGTAATCCCTGTAGTTGCAAGCGTAGCACTCGCAAAGCTCATGGAGAGAGGCGGGGCAAGTGCAGTAATCGCCGAGGGAATGGAGTCAGGCGGACATATCGGAGCACAGACTACCATGACACTTGTGCCACAGGTTGTTGATGCAGTGAGCATCCCTGTTATCGCAGCAGGCGGAATTGCAGACAACAGAGGCTTTAATGCGGCATTTGCACTCGGTGCGGAGGCAGTCCAGATGGGTACACGCTTTGTCACCGCAAAAGAATCGATAGTACATGAAAACTATAAGCAGAAGGTCATTAAGGCCAAGGATATAGATTCTGAGGTTACAGGAATGAGCACAGGTCATCCGATCAGAGTACTCAGAAACAAGATGACCAGACAATATCTCAAGCTGGAAAAGGAAGGAGCTCCATTTGAAGAGCTCGAAAAAATGACACTTGGCGCACTCAGAAAAGCCGTTGTAGACGGAGATACCGTATATGGCAGCGTCATGGCAGGTCAGAGCGCAGGCCTCGTAAAGAAAGAGGAAACCTGCAAAGAAATCATTGAGGATGTAGTGGGACTGAACAAATAGACAGTATTCACTTTTACATGTAAATTTAAGGATACCGGGGCGCCTGAAAAGAGTGGTTTACGGTATCCTGTCAGAAATAAGGAGAAACCGAAAATGGGTAAGAGAGTATTTATGTTTCCCGGACAGGGCTCACAGTATATAGGAATGGGTAAGGAGTTTTACGATACAATGCCAAATGCAAAGGCAGTAATCGACCTTGCCAGTGAACAGACAGGCTTGGATATTCCGGCATTATGCTTTGAGGAAAATGACAAGCTGAATATTACAGAGTACACACAGATATGTATGCTTGCAGTTGAGGCAGCTATATATCAGGCAATCATTGACAAAGGTATCACACCTGATGTCACAGCAGGCTTAAGCCTTGGGGAATATGGTGCTCTCATCGCATCTGGAGCCATGACTATGGCAGATGCATTTGCAGTTGTCAGAAAAAGAGGAATCTACATGCAGGAGGCAGTTCCTAAAGGTGGAGCCATGACAGCGGTTTTAGGACTTGATCCGCAGGTCATTGAGGATATCTGCAAAAAGACAGCAGATGAGACAAATTCAGTGGTATCGGTAGCCAACTATAACTGCCCGGGACAGATTGTTATCACAGGAGAAAAGGCAGCAGTAGATGCCGCCGCAGCAGCATGCAGCGAGGCAGGCGCCAAGAGATGTGTACCGCTCAAGGTAAGCGGACCTTTCCACTCAGCAATGCTTAAGGGCGCAGGCGAAAAGCTCGCAGATGCACTTGAAAGTGTAGAAATCCACGATATCAAGGTGCCATATATCACAAATGTCACAGCAGACTATGTGAAGTCACCGGCAGACGTCAAGGATTATCTGACAAAGCAGGTTTCATCGTCAGTACGCTGGCAGCAGACCATCGAGCGTCTTATCGCAGACGGTGCAGATGAGTTCGTGGAAATCGGACCGGGACGCTCACTCAGCGGATTTATGAGAAAGATAAATAGAGACGTAAAAGTCGTAAACATAGACAAACTGGAGGATTTTGAAAAGTATGTTAACAGGTAAAAATGCCCTGGTTACAGGCGCAAGCCGCGGAATTGGAAGACAGATAGCTCTTACACTTGCCGCAGCACATGCCTTTGTAATAGTAAATTATAATGGTTCAAAGGAAAAGGCAGATGCCGTTGTTGCAGAGATAAAGGCAGCAGGCGGTGATGCAGTTTCTTATCAGTGCAATGTTTCTGATTTTGACGAGTGCCAGAATATGATAACAGCGCTCATCAAGGAGTACAAGCACATAGATATCCTCGTAAACAACGCAGGAATCACAAGAGACGGTCTCATCATGAAGATGAGCGAGGCAGACTATGACGCAGTGCTCGACACAAACCTTAAGGGTGCGTTCAACACAATCCGTCACATGTCACGCTATTTCTTGAAGCAGAAGTCAGGAAGAATTATCAATATTTCATCAGTTTCCGGAATACTCGGAAATGCAGGACAGGCCAACTACAGCGCAAGCAAGGCAGGAGTTATAGGACTCACAAAGGCTGTAGCCAGAGAGCTTGCCAGCCGGGGAATCACAGCAAACGCAGTGGCACCGGGCTTTGTAGAGACAGAGATGACAGATGTGCTTGCCGATGCGGCAAAGGAGAATCTTTTATCACAGATTCCGCTTGGCAGACCGGGAAACACAAAGGATATCGCAAACGCAGTATTATTTTTAGCATCAGATGCAGCAGGCTACATCACAGGCCAGGTGCTGTCTGTTGACGGAGGAATGGCAATATGAGTAGAAGAGTAGTTGTAACAGGACTTGGAGCAGTAACACCAATCGGAAATAATGTGGACGATTTCTGGGCAGCGGTAAAGGCCGGAAAAATCGGATTTGACCACATCACAAAATTTGACACAACAGATTATAAATGTCACATTGCAGCAGAGCTTAAGGATTTTAACCCACAGGATTTTATGGACAGAAAGGCAGCAAAGAGAATGGAGCCATTCTCACAGTACGCTGTAGCTGCAGCAAAGCAGGCAATTGATGACAGCGGACTTGATATCGAAAAGGAAGATCCATACATGGTTGGATGTGCCATCGGTTCAGGTATCGGAAGTCTTCAGGCTATGGAGCGCGAGACACAAAAGCTTTATGAAAAGGGACCAAACAGAGTCAATCCTCTGCTTGTTCCACTTATGATCTGTAACATGGCAGCAGGAAATGTTTCTATCCAGTTCGGTCTCAAGGGAAAGAGTATCAATGATGTAACAGCCTGCGCTACAGGAACAAACACAATCGGTGAGGCATACAGAAGCATCCAGTACGGTGAGGCTGACGTGATGGTAGCCGGTGGTACAGAGGGCAGTGTATGTCCTATCGGAATCGCAGGATTTACAGCACTCACAGCGCTTTCTACAGTAGATGATCCGACAAAGTGTTCACTTCCGTTTGACAAGAACAGAAGCGGCTTTGTAATGGGTGAGGGCGCAGGAGTAGTTATCCTTGAAGAGCTTGAGCATGCGAAGGCAAGAGGCGCAAAGATTTATGCAGAGGTAGTCGGATACGGCTGCTCATCGGATGCATACCATATCACATCTCCGCAGGAGGATGGCGCAGGCGCAGCAAGAGCCATGACCAATGCCATGAGCGATGCAGGTGTCACACCGGCAGATGTAAAATACATCAATGCTCACGGAACAGGCACACATCACAATGATCTCTTTGAGACAAGAGCAATCAAGCTTGCGTTCGGTGATGAGGCTGCAAATCTTAAAATCAATTCAACAAAGTCTATGATAGGACATCTGCTCGGAGCAGCGGGAGCTGTTGAGTTTATAACATGTGTGAAGGAAATCCAGGATGGATTTATACATAAGACTGTTGGCTATGAGACTCCTGATGAGGAGATTGACCTCAATTACTGCAAGGACAGCTATGAGGAGCCTGTTGAGTATGCACTGAGCAATTCACTGGGATTCGGTGGACATAATGCAAGTATTCTGCTCAAGGCTTATAAATAAATAGCTTCTGCTTTTTTAGGGGCTTCGCGAATGTAGGCTGTGAGGTCCGGGGAGCACACAGTATATTCCTCGTGAAAAATATGAAGTCAGTCACGGCATTTTGCACGGACAGGCTGTGATATGGTGTTAGTGCTTCATGCTATTGGAGTGGATGGAACGCCGTGACAGTCCATATTTTTCATTCAGAACACACTGTGTGCTTCCCGGCTCCACGTTATTGAGCGCGAAGCATGTGCGCAGTTTAGGTTTATGGAATACTTTGTGCTTCATTGCTCCACTTTGTGGAGCTCGAAGAATGTAAATAGTTTACAGTAAGTTGAGAAAGGATATATGCAATATGTCAGTTTTGAATACGCAGCAGATTATGGATATTCTGCCGCACCGCAGTCCGTTTCTTCTCATTGATACGGTTGAGGAGCTGCAGCCGGGCGTGAAGTGTGTGGCTAAGAAGAATGTGACTATGAATGAGCCACATTTTATGGGACATTTTCCGGGAAATCCGGTGATGCCGGGAGTGCTTATTATTGAGGCTTTGGCGCAGACAGGTGCAGTTGCCATTCTTTGTCAGGATGAGTGGAAGGGCAAGACTGCATATTTTGCAGGCATCAATAATGCCAAGTTCAAGCAGAAGGTGGTTCCGGGAGATACGCTGGAGCTGACCACTGAGATTATAAAGGTTAAGGGTCCTATCGGTGTGGGCAAGGCTGTTGCCAGGGTAAACGGCAAGGTTGCCTGTATGGCGGAGCTTACATTTGCAATAGGTTAATTGCATAAGGAGACATTATGAAGTTATTCAAGAAGAAAGATAAAAATATAGAGGCTGATGAGGCTTTAGCAAAGAACGCTGAGAGCGCAAAAACAGCCGCAGATGGCAAAAATGCCGGTGCAGCACAGGAAACAAAAGAGGATGTCCCTGAGACAATCGTTTGTCCCAAGTGTGGCAAGACTGTGCTCAAATCAGTTGTAAAACAGCACAAATACGTCTGCTATGAGTGTAATTATTATTTCCGTGTGCGTGCTAAAAACAGAATCAGAATGGTTTCCGACAAGGAAGCATTTGAGCCATGGTTTACAGAGCTTACAACAGGAAATCCTCTCAATTTCCCAGAGTATGAGGAGAAAATTGCAAAGACTCAGGAGAAAACAGGACTTTCTGAGGGTATTGTCATCGGTAAGACAAAGATTTACGGTGAGGAGACAGTGCTTGGTGTAATTGATTCAAGATTTATGATGGGAAGCATGGGTCATGTGGTTGGTGAGAAAATCACAAGCGCATTTGAGCGTGCCACAGAGGAAAGACTTCCGGTTATATTATTCTGCTGTTCAGGCGGTGCCAGAATGCAGGAGGGTATCATTTCACTGATGCAGATGGCTAAGACCTCAGCCGCAGCAAAGCGTCATTCAGAGGCAGGACTTTTATATGTGCCTGTACTCACAGATCCTACAACAGGTGGTGTGACAGCCAGCTTTGCAATGCTTGGAGACATCATTCTTGCAGAGCCAAAGGCACTTATCGGTTTTGCGGGTCCTCGTGTTATCGAGCAGACCATCGGACAGAAGCTGCCTGAGGGCTTCCAGAGGGCAGAGTTCCAGCTTGAGCACGGCTTTGTTGATATGATAGTTGAGCGTGAGGATTTAAAGAAGACTCTTTACAAGATTTTACGTGCTCACAGACCTACCACTGGCTATGCCAATTTTGACCCGCTTCACTCAGACGACAATTACGAGCCGACAGAGCTTATGAAGGAGCGCGAGGCAAAGGCTAAGCCATTTAAGGTATGGGATAAGGTCAGCGCCGCAAGACAGATTAAGAGACTTGCATCGGTTGACTATATGGGCTATATCTTTGATGAGTTTATGGAGCTGCACGGAGACAGATATTTCCGCGATGACCCGGCTATCGTAGGCGGAATTGCATATTTAGACGGCCAGCCGGTCACAGTTATCGGTGTTCACAAGGGAAAAGACCTTGAAGACTGCGCAAAGAGAAACTATGGAATGCCATCACCTGAGGGCTACCGCAAGGCACTGCGCCTCATGAAGCAGGCAGAGAAATTCAACCGTCCAATAATAACCTTTGTCAATACATCAGGAGCTTATCCGGGAATGGAAGCAGAGGAAAACGGACAGGGTGAGGCAATCGCAAGAAACCTTTATGAGATGAGCGGCATCAAGGTGCCAATCCTTTGTCTCATGATAGGAGAAGGCGGAAGCGGCGGAGCTTTAGCTCTTTCTGTAGGAAATGAAGTGTGGATGATGGAAAATGCCACATACTCAATCCTCTCGCCTGAGGGCTTTGCATCTATCCTCTGGAAGGACGGAAAGCGTGCAAAGGAAGCCGCAGAGGTAATGAAGATTACAGCACACGACTTAAAGGAGCTTGATGTCGTGGATGATATAATACCTGAGTTTGGCGGAGCCGACGAGGATGCCCTTTCATCAATCGGAAACTACATGAAGGGCAATATGAAGAAATTCTTGGAAAAAGAAAGCAAATTGACAAAGGACCAGCTCTTGGAGGAAAGATACAAGCGTTTCCGCAAGTTCTAGTCCCGGAAAGGAAATTCTATGAAGATAGTTGGAACAGGAAGCTGCCTGCCACAGAGAGTGGTCTCAAACGATGACCTGGCAGCCGTAATGGACACATCTGACGAGTGGATCAGCTCGCGTACAGGAATAAGAAACAGACACATTGCAACGACTGAGACAACCACCTCACTTGCCTGTGATGCAGTAAAAAGTGCGCTGCAGGATGCGGGGATTGACGGAAGTGAGATAGACTTGATAATAGCGGCAAGCGTATCCACAGACAAAATCGTTCCATCGCTCGCATGTCAGATTCAGGCTGAGATAGGTGCAGGCAGTGCAGTGGCATTTGACATAAATGCCGCATGTTCAGGCTTTTTATTCGGGCTTGCCACAGCGGATGCATATTTTAAGACCGGCAGGTTTCACAAGGCAGTCGTAGTGGGAGCAGAGGTTCTTTCAAAAATAATGGACTGGAATGACAGAAGCATCTGTGTACTTTTCGGAGACGGAGCAGGAGCAGCCGTTGTGACAGACGAGGGCGATGCTTTTAAGGGCTTTGTACAGGGCTCGGACGGAAAAGGCGGTGAGGCGCTTGACGGAGACAACCGTCCTGTAGTCAATCCGTTTACCGACAATGGAAAGCAGTCTGCACTCGGTGGCTATGTCACTATGGACGGTCCTGCTGTATACAAGTTTGCGGTAAAGACAGTGCCAAAGGCTATAAATGAGCTGCTTGATGAAATCGGCTGGAGCGTAGATGATGTGGATGTCTATGTGTTGCATCAGGCCAATATACGTATTATTGAGTCGGTTGCCAAGAGGCTTAAGCAGCCTATGGACAAATTCCCGACCAATTTACAGCATTGTGGAAATATTTCTGCGGCAAGTGTGCCGATTTTGCTTGATAAAGTCCGCAAAGATGGTATGATAAAGCATGAGGAAAAAATAATTTTATCAGGCTTTGGAGCAGGACTTACATGGGGAGCCTGCGCCATAGAGTGGCAATAGAAAGAGGTATTTATGACGGCAGATGAAACTTTAAATGAATTATTGGTGTGTCTGTTCAAGGATTTGACAGAGATAGAGGGCAGATGTCTGATAACAGACGAATTTTCTGATATTTCTATCAACGATATGCATATAATAGAGGCAATAGGAGTCGATGAGCCAAAGCGCTCCGGCACCGTAGCCAAGCTTATGTCTATCACTCTGGGCACACTGACAAAGGCAATAGATGGTCTCACCCGCAAGGGATACGTGAACCGTATCCGCAGTGAGGAGGATAAGCGTGTGGTAAAGCTCTCACTCACTGGCAAGGGAAAGAGTGCATACTATCATCATGAGCAGTTTCACCGTCATATGATAGAGCATATAAAGGACGGTCTTTCGGATGACGAAATGAAAGTTCTTATAACTTCACTTGCAAAACTCTCGGATTATTTCAAGGTGGTATATTCCGATGATGAGGAGAATCAGTACCAAAACTGG
>OHDE01000774.1_pt1 | contig 9481 bp, 8 predicted proteins | sample 1566931 | NCBI WGS metagenome assembly OHDE01 (sample SAMEA3879591, study PRJEB24766) | human gut metagenome | biome: human-associated habitat; feature: feces | place: USA | collected 1985/1987 | reverse complement strand
GAGTTTGTATAGTCTTTTTTATGCAAATACTTCTAAACATTTTTCTAAAAAGATATTAATCTCTAAATTTTGCTATTCTTAAAATTTTCAACATAATAAAATCCTCGTTGCCTTATTTGCATTAAAGTAGTATAATAATTTATATTATCAATAAATTGGAGAGTATTGAAATGAAACTTTTATCAATAGAAAGCTCTTGCGACGAAACAGCCGCAGCCGTTGTTGAAGATGGCAGAAAAATTATTTCTTCGGTAGTTTCTTCGCAGGTTGAGGAGCATAAAAAATATGGTGGTGTTGTTCCTGAGATAGCCTCTCGCCGACACTGCGAAAATATAAACGGTGTTGTCGAAAAGGCTCTTGCTGATGCAAATTTATCACTTAATGAGCTTGATGGCATCGCTGTAACACACGCACCTGGTTTAATCGGCGCTTTACTTGTCGGAGTAAATTTTGCAAAAGGCTTATCTTTTGCAACAGGACTTCCGCTTATACCTGTGCATCATCTCCGCTCACATATCGCAGCTAATTACCTTGCTCACGAAAAACTCAAGCCGCCTTTTCTCTGCCTTGTCGTTTCTGGTGGACATAGCCATATAGTTGAGGTTATCGACTACACTACGCTTAGAATTGTTGGTAAAACTCGTGATGATGCCGCTGGAGAAGCATTTGACAAGGCTGCTCGTACAATGGGTATGCCTTATCCTGGCGGTATTCACCTTGATAAGAAAGCTGAAAACGGAAATCCTCTCAGCTTTAAGCTTCCACACCCTCATGTTGACGGTTCTCCTTATGATTTCAGTTTTTCCGGCTTAAAAACCGCTGTAATAAATCTTATCCACAATGCTGAACAAAAGGGCGAAATACTTTCAGTTGAGGATTTGAGTGCATCTTTCAGAAAGGCTGTTACTGATTGCTTGATTGAAAATTTCATCAAAGCCGCAACAGACCTCGGCTACAATAAGCTTGTTATGGCTGGCGGAGTTTCAGCAAATTCACTTCTCAGACGCAGACTTCAAGAAGAATGTGAAAAGCGTAGTTGGGAATATTACTATCCACCACTCAATCTTTGCGGAGATAATGGTGCAATGGTAGGTGCTCAAGGATATTATGAATTTCTTGCTGGTCATACCGCTGGTATGGAGCTTAATGCACGAGCAACTATGAGCATAGATTATTAGACAATAAAAAGGGGCTATACAAGGATTATTCCTGTATAGCTCCTAATTTTTTATCTATTTATGCTTTTTTCTTACGCATAATAATTGCTGCTATCAATGCACCAATTGCAAATATTGTAGCTATTGCAACTGCATTGTTATTATCTCCTGTATTAACAGCATTTTTGCCTGTTTCACTTGTAGTTTTACTGCTATTTGTATTGTTGCTTGGTTCACTTGGGTTATTGCTTTGCTCACCGCTTGACTCACTTGAGCTATTGTTTTGTTCACCACTTGATTCTTGGCTTGGCTCAGTTGTATCAGCAATCAAAGCATAAACGGAAAGGTGGTCAGTGGTGAACTCATAATTACCATTACTATAAGTTGCGTTCATATCAACCTTTGTGCCGTCTTCCTTTATCCAATATACCTTGCAGTTTGCATTATCACTTGGAATTGAAACTGTTATTTTTCCGTTTGGCTGAATAGTGTTGCCGTTCTCATCTTTTAGAGTTATGTTATAAGCTTTTACAGCATTTTTAACAGTGGCTTCTTCTACATTAAGCGTTACACCGTCATCAAAGGCACCCTTAACGGATATGTTATCAACCTTGCTTGTTAATGTTGTAATTTTTTTGTTAATATCAACAAACTTAAAACCGTTTTCATTTGCATATGTTTCAGCGGCTGTACCTTTTGTTCCATAGATAGTAAAGCCTGTGATTTTTTCTGTCATGCCACGAATATTGTATCCGCAAGCATGATAGCCTATTGATGTAACACTGTCTGGAATTTCTATGCTTGTTAAGCTTGTACAACCAGCAAATGCCACCTCTCCTATCGATGTAACACTATTTGGAATTTCTATGTTTGTTAAGCCTCCGCAAGCAAAAAATGCGTAACCAGAAATTTCAACTGTATCATCTTTTAAAGTGATTTTTGTATTTTTAGGCATTTCACCTTTGTATCTATATGCAACTTTTCCAGCATATAACAATCCATCAGGTTGGCTGTTATACCATGGTGTATCCTCAAATGCTCCATCTCCGATACTTGTTACACTGCTAGGAATTATTACACTTGTAAGTTTTTTACAACAAGAGAATGCAAAGGCTCCTATACTGGTTACGCTATCAGGAATTTCTATGCTTGTAAGATTATTACAATCCTCAAATGCAAAACCGCTTATACTTATTACATCATTAGGAATAACATATTCTCCGGATTTTCCCGCAGGATATTCTAATAATTCTGTTTTTTCTTTATTGAATAATATGCCGTCCAGTGAGGAATAACAGGTATTATTTTCAGAAACATTTATACTTAACAAATTACTACATGAGTTAAATATATGACCTTCTATATTGGTTACACTGCTTGGAATAGTTACATCTTTAAGACTTTTACAATAACTAAATGTACCAGATCCTATATCTATTACACTATCTGGAATTTTTACATCTTTAAGATTTTCACAATGATTAAATGCAAAATTCTGTATGTATTCGACACTATCTGGAATTTCTATCTTAGTAAGACTTATACAATACCTAAATGTACGAATTCCTATCACTTTTACACTATTTGGAATTTTCACTTCTGTAAGGCTTGTACAATTTTCAAATGCACATGATCCGATACTTGTTACACTGTCAGGTATTATTATATTTTTAAGACTGCTGAAACCATCAAAAGCTCCATCCCCTATATTTTTTACACTATTTGGTATTTCTACACTTATAATACCTCTATCGCCGTAAAGGTTGCCTATACTCGTAACCTTTTTACCGTCAATCTCGCTTGGGATAACAAGGTTGGTGTCAGAACCTTTATAATGCATAATTTCAACTGTGCCGTCATCGAGGACTTGATAATCATAATCGCCCCAAGTTTTTGTGTCTGATGAAGAATATGCAACCGCAGTATTTTCCTCTGCCGAAACCGTAACGGCCATTGCTGCCGAACTGCTTACCGCAAGCATAGCCGCTAAAATGAGTGCTGTAATCTTTTTGCCCTTTTTCATAAATAAGACCTCCTAAAATTTTGTTTTTTAAAGTAAGTATTTATAATTTCTCTTTTGATAATACTATACTTTATGAATTATTATATCATCATTATATGTGATATTATCACATATGTCAAGTGCTTTTTATCACATTTTATGAACTATTACTTCATATTATAATACTATCAAAATTCATATTGATGAGGAATTAACAATGAAAAAAGAAATCAATGTAGTATTAGGTCAAAGAGTAAAAGAGCTTAGGAAACAAAAAGGTTATACTCGTGAAGCTTTTGCAGAAGCACTTTCAGTAAGTCCCCGTTTTCTTGCAAATGTAGAAAGTGGAGAAGCTGGTGTTTCTCTTTCTAATTTAAAAAGTATATCATTACTTCTTAAAGTTCCAACAGACTATCTAATTGGCATAAGCAACCCAGAAGATACAGACCTTTCACGACAGCTTGCTATAAACAAGATAGACAGCATCGATGATAAATATCTTTGCTGTGTCAATACATTTCTTGACTGTATAATTGATGTTACTAAGACATAAACTATCCTCAGGAAGTGAACTCTTTGGAAAATAAGGTCTGTAAATGCCGTTGGAAAAACTGCAAACGATATGGCAACTGCAAAGAATGTATAGAACACCACCAAAAGAATAATAAATATCCGCTACCATACTGTATGCGAAAACCTAACAAAAAAGATAAAGACAAATAGAAAAAGCTCCATTCACCGAGATTTCAGTGAATGGAGCTTTAGCTTTTATAGATTTAAATTTTTGATTAGTCTATTTCGTTGCCAGGAAACTTAGGAATACCAGCAAGACCAGCCTTGAGGTCATCATCTGTTGGAATATAGTCTGTCATAAGTCCATCGTGGAACTTTTCATATGCAACCATATCAAAGTAACCTGTACCAGTAAGACCGAATACGATTGTCTTTTCTTCGCCTGTTTCTTTGCACTTGAGTGCTTCATCAATAGCAACTTTAATTGCGTGACTGCTTTCAGGAGCTGGAAGTATGCCTTCAACTCTTGCGAATTGTTCAGCAGCTTTAAAGACTTCTGTTTGCTCAACAGCACGAGCCTCCATAAGTCCATCATGATAAAGCTGTGAAAGAACATTATTCATACCATGATAACGCAAACCACCTGCATGGTTAGCTGATGGAATAAATCCACTGCCGAGTGTATACATCTTAGAAAGTGGGCAAACCTTACCAGTATCGCAGAAGTCATATACAAACTTACCTCTTGTAAGGCTTGGGCATGATGCTGGCTCAACAGCGATGAAGTGATAATCAGCCTCTCCTCTGAGCTTTTCACCCATAAATGGTGAAATAAGTCCGCCGAGGTTAGAACCGCCACCTGCACAACCGATGATAATATCAGGCTTGATACCATACTTATCAAGAGCAATTTTTGTTTCAAGACCAATAACTGACTGGTGCAAAAGTACCTGATTGAGAACGCTGCCAAGAACATAGCGATAGCCTTCTGTGCTTGTTGCAACTTCTACTGCCTCAGAAATTGCACAGCCAAGGCTTCCTGTTGTGCCAGGGAATTCCTCAAGAATCTTGCGTCCAATATTTGTCTGATTAGATGGTGATGGAGTTACACTTGCACCATAGGTACGCATAACCTCACGACGGAAAGGCTTTTGCTCATAAGAAACCTTAACCATATATACCTTGCAATCGAGGTCAAAATATGAACAAGCCATAGAAAGAGCAGTTCCCCACTGGCCAGCACCTGTTTCAGTTGTAACACCCTTCAAGCCTTGTTTCTTTGCATAATATGCCTGTGCGATTGCAGAATTAAGCTTATGGCTTCCGCTTGTGTTATTACCCTCAAATTTATAGTAAATCTTTGCCGGAGTCTGAAGCTTTTTCTCAAGGCAATACGCACGAGTAAGTGGTGATGGACGATACATTCTGTAGAAATCAAGAATTTCTCGTGGAATATCAATATAAGGGTCTGTATCGTCAAGCTCCTGCTGAACAAGCTCATCACAGAAAACATGACCGAGCTCCTCGGCTGTCATAGGTTTGAGAGTTGCAGGATTGAGAAGTGGAGCAGGCTTATTTTTCATATCTGCTCTGACATTATACCACTGCTTAGGCATTTCGCTTTCTTCAAGGTATATTTTGTATGGGATTTCTTTTTCGCTCATTATATTTTGCTCCTTTCAAGCATAAATAAAGATTTAGACTTTATAAGCACATTTTTGTATATAATAACACATTTTCATGTATTTCGTCAAGCATATAACAAAGCTATTTAAGGCTTTTTATTTGCCTTAATCAAATCTTTTATTGACGAAGATATTCCAGCAAACATCACACACGGAATTATTCCACAAAAGGCACGAAGCCATATATCAAAAGGTGTTCCCTCGTGTGCGATAAAATAATAAACAATTATAGAAAGCCACATTTGAAGCTGTCCAAAGCAAGCAGAATAAGTCAACGCCCATATGCTTTGCTTTGAAAATATTCCTATAAAAACTCCTACAATTGCAAATACGATTGGAACAAACCAAAAGCTCAAAAAATTCATTCCAAAACCAAATAACGAAACCGTAGAAAGTGGAGTTGCACCAAGTAAATCAAGCAATAGAGATGTTGCTACTCCTGCAAAGAAAAATATTCCACAATTTCTTGCATTATATCTTCTAAACCTCATATTATCCCCTTTTCTTTTAATATTCCATATTATTAAGCGTTCTTTTTGACAACATAAATACTAAAAAAGCTATTATAAAATTACAGATTGCCGCTGGGAAACATAACCTTGCCGCAAAAAATACATTATATGCACCTTGCATTGATGAGAGGAAAAACAAAGCCAAGGATACTGCTATTCCTGGAACTAATGCAATAAACAGTAAAATCATATATACAACCATAAGTACTCCCCTATTTCCTGCCTTACCCATAAACCTTTGAACAAGCACATTAATAGATGTATATAAAAGTCCACAGCTAAAATATGTTGTTATACAAGCTAAAATATCAAGCGGATTTGCACTAAATACTATTCCACCAACTATAAACGCAGCTGCTCCGTCAACAAGTGGTTTTATTACACTTGTAGCACAAGACATAATAAGCTTTTTAACTGGGCTTGCAGGAACCATAAATATATATGGCTTTTGTAATTCCTTTATCCAATCATCTGATACGGTAAAAAAGAACTGTACGTAGCAGGAAAGAACTGCAACTATTGTTAGTATTGTAGATGAATTTAAATTTTCACTATCACTAATAGTTTTTAATGCAAAGCCAACTATCAATACAAATGCTGTCAAAAACGCTGTATTCACATTTACAAATGGTATAAATGAGCGTCTTGACATCTCTCTAAGCTGTTTATAAAAAAATACAGACGCACCAGAACCTCTATTTATGCCAATTCTGCCAAGCTTGATTTTCTTTTTATCACTCATCATATTCTTATCGCTGACCTTGCCAGTTTTTATTGCATTGCGAAATTCATAAACGCTTTCGGTCTTTTGCAAGACATCTTCATAGTAATCAGCCTTACTGCGAATAAATACAACTATCGCAAAAATAGTAAATAATGCAAGTAAACTGCTATAAACCAATATGTTAGTTATATTACCTGTTATTATCCCTATAAACATACCGCTTGTCCAGCCAACTATGGGAATATAATTCAAATATGGCAAGGATACCGCTGAAAGAATATTTTCGTATGTAAATCCATTTGAAAAAAGCTGCAATAATACAATAGCTATCGGAAAGGCTATTATAAGATATATCGCATATTTCATCATTCTTATTCGTGTTGGTCTGCCATTGCAAACACAGAAAATTAAAATCGTAATCATCTGCACTTCAAACAGCATTACACCTATACCAAGCAACAGCAAAACAGCGTCCCATATCGTAAGCGAAAAATACTGAACTGCCATTGCACCATATGAAACGAAGCATACAAGCAATAATAAAATTGTTGCCATCTGTCTGCCGACACCATATATAAGAATCTTCTTTTCAGAAATAGGTGCTGTAAAAACATTAGCAACATCACTCATCTTGAAAAATGTTGTAGAGGCATTTGTACCTTTAAGCATAATAGGAACACTTATAAAATAAAGTATTAAGAGATATGCTCCCTGCAATATCCGAAAATCAAAATGTGTTTCTTCCTCGCTGATATTACTTGTCATTGCAGTAATAATACCACTAACTGTTGTCAAAGCTATAAAAAGATAAACTATCAGTTGCATAGGGTGATGAAGTATATCAATTATTCCATTTTTTATGGTTTTTCTTAGCATATAAACAATGGCTTTCATACATACCTCACTGTGAAACTTTCTCGGTTATATTGAAAAATAGTTCCATTAAATCCTCGCCATTTTTTTCAACAGTTTCTCTTGTTCTTTCTGCTTCTATACGACCCTCCATCATTATGAGAACCTTATCCCAAAGTTCGCTGACGCTTTCGAGCATATGTGTACTAATAATTATAGACGCACCCTGCTTTTTAAGTTCAAGAATCATAGCTTTAAGTTCTTTTATTGCGTGAGGGTCAAGACCCACAAACGGCTCATCAAAAAGCACAGCCTTTGGCTTTATCAGCAATGCACAACAAATACTTACTTTCTGCTGCATACCCTTTGAAAGCTCTTTGCCAAGCTTATTCTTTTTATCTATAAGCTGAAAACGCTCCATAAGTTTTTCAGCGTCATTCTGCCAATCTTCAAGCAAATAAGCTCTTGCAATAAACTCCATATGCTCCCAAACCGTAAGCAAATCAAAGGGAGCTGGAAGCTCAGGAATATACCCTGTAATTCTCTTAGCCTCAAGGCTTTTATTTTTAAAACCGCAAATTTCTATTTCGCCATCATATCGCAAAAGTCCGGCTATGCACTTAATAGCAGTTGACTTTCCCGCACCATTAGAACCTGCAAGCACAGCAATTTCTCCTGAATCTACTATAAATGAGATATTATCGTTTGCGTGGGTATTTTTATATTTTTTGGTAAGATGAGATACATTTATCATAGTCAAATATACCCTTTCACATATAATATTAAAGGTTTCGCCTATGCAAAAGCATAAAACAAAACCCTAATTTTTAATATATTCCCTGAACTGTAACCTCTCCTGAGTTTACAGCTATTTTTTTACCATTTTCAAGGCAAACAACAAGCTCACCATCAGCCGTAATATCAATGGCTTTACCTGTAAGTTTTTCACCGTTTCTTACGAGTGAAACTTCTCTGCCGATTGTTGCGCACATACTTTTATAAAGCTTTAAATCGTCTTGAGAAATTCCAAAAAGATATGACAAAATAGTTTTATCAAGAGTAGCTATTATTTCGTGCATAAGCTCTGAAAGGTCTGGTTCACTTTTAGTTTCTATTTTTAAAGATGTTGCTTTATAAGCAATTTCTTCTGGAAAGCTTTCTTGCAAAACATTTATTCCAATTCCTATGACAACAAAATCAACCATATCTGTCTGTGCGGTCATTTCAGTGAGTATTCCGCAAATCTTTTTATTACCAACTATAACATCATTCGGCCATTTAATTTTGGCGTCAAGTCCCGTAAATTTTCTTATTGCAAGACAAACACCCAAACCAGCTGCTAAAGTTATACCTGAAACATCACTCGGAGGAAGCTCAGGTCTTAACAAAAATGAAAAATAAACCCCACCTTCATTAGAAGCCCATTTTCTTCCAAGTCTACCTTTTCCTGCTGTTTGTTCGCAAGAAATGACAACTAAACCACTCCTTGCATTTTCGTGAGCTTTGCGTTTAATTTCTTCATTTGTAGAATCGACAGTTTTAAGCGTAATTATTTCTGTACCTACCACCTTGACATTAAGCCCTTCACTTATAGTACTTGCATTAAGTACATTTGGCTTTTTTACAAGCTTATATCCCTTATTTGTAACAGAATCAATCTCATAGCCATCATCTCTCAGGGAATTAATTGCTTTCCAAATGGCTGTTCTTGAAACTCCAAGAATTTCACTCAATTTTTCTCCTGAAATATATTCTCCTTCTTTTAAAAGAAGCAACACTTTTTCTTTCATAATATCACCGATATATAAACTTGAAATTTAGTTTATACCCTTTGTAAAATCTATTTCAATGGATATATTATAGCATTTTTCAACAAATCAATCAATAGTTTCAATTCTATTTTGGACATGAAATAACACAACATACTCTAAGTATTAAAATTGTTTTTTAAGAACGCTATTATAAACTTCATAGTATATCAAAAGGCGATAGGTAAAACCTATCGCCTTCAAAATCTTGGTGGGAGAGGGTGGATT
>OHDE01000759.1_pt1 | contig 9690 bp, 7 predicted proteins | sample 1566931 | NCBI WGS metagenome assembly OHDE01 (sample SAMEA3879591, study PRJEB24766) | human gut metagenome | biome: human-associated habitat; feature: feces | place: USA | collected 1985/1987 | reverse complement strand
TAGTGAGCAAATTTGTAAGAATGTGCATTAAATTGCGTCACCAACTTGATTATTTTGTCCGCCATCAAACGGATTTAGCAGGTAAACGTAGTTTACCTCTGCGGAGGACGACCAGATGGCTCCGTCCCCAGTTGACCTTTGCCTTGCTTTCATTTGTGCTGCTTTTTTAATTTGTGCGCTTTTCTTACTTTTCTCATAAGATTATAAAAAAACGCTCTATGAGACCCATAGAGCGCTTATTCCAATACAAATATGATTATCCGATAAGCCTTGTAATAGTCAATATAGCTTATCTGCCCCTTGAAATTAAGGGAGCGGACTATCCTGTCAATGTCCGTCACGCCCTCGCTGTCGGGCTTTATCAGGTCGGAGGTGGTTTGCAGATACAGATTTGAGGAGTCAAGCTTTATCATGAAATACTTTTCTCCCGAATCTATGCAGCGGCGGCAGGACTGCTCTATTATCTTCAGCGCCTGATCGTAGGTCTCGGCATACTTGTTTTCCACGTTGAAGTAGTACATATCGGAGCTGTCCGCCACAGGCGGGTCGCAGAGCATATTGCTTATGATGCGGTTGTTTTCCATTATCGAGTCTTCCGAGAGGAAATACTGGTATAGCACCATGTCGGGATATCTTTCCGACAGCGCCGCCGAGGGCTTGTCCCAGCCCACGTCTATGTGATACCACTTGCCCTCCAGCTTTACCATGTTCCACATATGGTCAACGTCCGTATAGCCTGTGACTATCATATTTTCTATCCCTGCCAGATTGCACAGGTAGGAAAAAGCCTTTGCATATCCCTCGCAGAGGGCTTTTTTATTTACCAGAGCGCCGTAGATAGAATCGGCAGTGGGGTCATCGGTGGAGCTTTCCACGTTGAGCACAAGGTAATCGTGGAAAATTTTCAGCTTTTCATAATCGGACATGGACGGGTCGGTGAGGGTCATTATCTCCTTTGCCGCCTTTTCCGTTTCCATAAGCATGATGTTTACTTCTTTTATGCTGTACTTATACGAGAAGTTCATCTCATAGGTCTGCACCGTGCTGTCAAAATCCCCTGCGTAGCGGTTCTGGAGATAGAATAGCATCAGCTGTTCGCAGCGGACTGTTTCCAGCACCTTAACGTAGTCCTCGGTGCTTATGGTCAGGGGGACGTAGGATTTGGTGCGGAAATTCTGCATGGTATCCACCACGTCATCGTAAACGTCCTGCATACGCTTGTCGTAATCGAGGGAAGCGTATTTTGTGACCATGTGTTCGGGAATATACAGCTTCGTATCGGAAACATCGGCGTAGATATCCTCGGTCTCGGTGGGAGCTTCCGTGGTCACAGCGGTTCCGCCTGAGATGATAGTGTAGCTCACGTCACCTGTGTCGGGGACTCCTTCCCGGGAGCAGGCAGACAGAACAATGGCAATGCCCGCTGCCAGTATCAGCTTTATTCTGTTGTAGATACCGCTGCTTTGCATCTCGGGAGCCTCCGTGGTCAATCAAGGTAATCAAGGAATATTTTTACGGTGAGGGTATTTTCGTTGCTGTTGTGGTAAACGGATTCGGTGTTGAAAAGCCTTGCAGCCTGCTTCTTTGCCGCTTCCAGAACGGTTATGACGTTGCCCTGCGCATTGCTGAAAAGGGCTGAGGTTATTTCGTCAAATGCTTCGCTGTCTGCGCACATGAACTGAACTGTTGAGCTGCCGTTTTCTGCGGCTTTGAGGGCTTCACGGGTGATTATCGCCTTGGCTTCCTCCGTATCGGCGGCAACAAGGTCATTGTAGCTGTAATACTGATATTTTGTGCCGTTTGCGGCGGGAACTTCATACTCATAGTCATCTACCTGACGAAGCTCTCTTATGCGCCCGTCGGTAAGTCCGAAATAATCATAGCGCACCGAGTCGGGATTGCGTGATCTGTCGGGGTCGTCCCAGGTAAGGTCGATGTGATAATAATCGCCGCCCATCTCCACGATGTTCCACATATGCGGCTCGTTGGCAACGCCCAGCACCACCAGCGTTTTTATGCCTGCACGGTGGCACAGATAGGTAAATGTCTGGGAATACGCCTGGCAAAGGGCTTCCTTATCCACAAGGCAGCCATAAATGGTGTTGGGATTTTCAGCCTCGCCCGAATATTTGCAGGAGATTATAACAGAGTCGTGGAAAAGCTTTACTATCTCATAATCGCTCATGTCGGGGGTTATTTGGGAAAGTATCTTTTCAGCTTCCTCCTCGACCTCCGCTTTCATGTCGGCGATAACATCGGCGTCATAATTGTAGAGCAGGCGCATCTGGGTCACAAAGCCTGTGGTCTTGTCCTGTGTGTATTCGATGGTGGGAGAGATGTAGAAAAGCCTGTATTCATCGTTGTAGATAAGCTGATAAATGCTGAAAAGGTCATCGAAGGTTACTTCGTCGTAATAGCTGAACTTTATGCTGCTTTCGCAGTCAAGCAGGGCTGTTACAAGCTCGTCGTATATTTTCTGATGCCTGTCGTTCAGGGTGTAATAGCTGTAGGGGTGGTCGATGGTCTTTCTGCCTGTGTAGGGGCTTTTTTCGCCGTTTGCGGGGAAATATACGGGATTGCCCGCAGCGGAAAAGGCTATGGCTGAGCTTGACCAGTCCATATCTTTTTCCGTTGATTCTTCCGAAACGGTCTCCGATTCAACGGCGATGCTTACAGTGGTAGTTTCAGATGTTTCTTCCTGAGCTTCGCTTTCCGAAACTGTTGTTTCGGGTGTTTCGTTAGCGGCGGTGCTTTCTGGCACAGTGGTCTCTGCCACAGTCTCGGTACTATCGGAAACAGCGGTCTCCTGCGGCTTTTCACTGACTGTTGTTGCAGTTGTTACAGATGTTTCCGCCTGAGTTTCGGTTACGGTATCGGTGGGAAGCGGAGTGTTATCGTTTGTGTCGCAGCCGCCCAGCATCGTTGCCGCCATAAGTGCAGCGGCTATGACAGCGGCATTTCTTTTTCTTTTTATCATTGCATTTACCTTGTATCTTCGCAGATCATCGTTATATGGATTATCAGCAGGCTGTCATTGCAGTAGCGGACGTATTTGTTGGTCATCACCGTTTTGTCGGCAGGCTTATCTGCCCGGCTGTCCGCATATTCCAGTACCTGCCGTATCTTTTTTCTGTCAAAAAGTGCTGCCTTGGCGGAATAATACGCTTTTTCATCGGCAAATCTTATTTCCGCATCGGTAAGCCCTGCTGAAATTGCATCTGCCGCAGCTGATGACAGCAGTGCTATGCCGCTGTCGGCAGAATCTGCATACAGTCCCTCACGCCTGAAATAGTTGTTGTCGGAACTGCATTCCGGATATGAAAAGTACGTATTGTCGGGGAAATGGGTAATGCCCTCAATATCCTTGTCGCTTACCAGAAAATAGTAGTGACGGATAAAATTTTCGTCAGGCGGGTCGAGTATGGGGTCGTCCCATGTGCAGTCAACGTTGTACCACTCGCCATCCAGCATTACCTTGTTCCATGCGTGGGAAGCGCCGTCCGAGCCTGTTCCCGTTACGGTGACGCAGGGGATATCCGACTTTTGGCAAAGGAGATTGAATGCTGCTGCATAGCCCTCGCACATGGAATATCCGCCGCAGAGAGCGCCGTACAGGGTGGTATCCGTATTTTCATCATCGGAAAAGGTGCAGTTCAGGACAATGTAGTCATGAAAGGCTTTCAGCTTTTCGTAGTCAGATGTGCTTTCATCAAAGACTGAGGAAATTTCCCACGATGTTTTACCGATATCCGCCTGCATCTGATGAGTGGCCTCCTCGTCATACCGATAGGTGAGCCGCAGAGTGTCGCTGTCACTGTCGGGGCGGTAGAACTTACTGGTGAGCCAGAAGATATTCTCCTGATAATACACTGCCAGAAACAGCTTTTTCAGCGTTTCGGGCGGGAGCTTTTCGGGGAACACCGCCTGAGGCTGAAAATTCTCCGCTGCATTTTGCAGGATATCATACATCTGCTGCTCCTTTGGTGAAAGTGAGCTGTAGTAGATATACCGCCGGTCATTGCCCGTAATAGCAGACAGGCTGCCCGCAGAAGTAACGGTCTCGGACAATGAATAGTCCTCGTTAATTCTTGAGCAGCCTGACAGATTCGGGAGCGTCAGCACAAACAGCAGTGCGCCGATAACAATTCGTTGGTGTGTTTTCATGCCGTCTCCGTAATTTTCAGCTATCAGAAGCTCAGGTCAAGCTCGATCACCAGTGTGTTGGGGTCGCAGTTGGAGGAAACGGATGTTACCGCAGAGTTTTCGCTCTTTATCCATGAAGCGTAATCCTTCAGGTTCTTGGTAACAGCGTCATATACAGCCTGGCTTGTGACTCTTATCTCAACAGCTCTTGTGTTGCTTGCAGCGCATTCCTTAAGCTTTGCTCTGAGAGCGGTGTCTGCGGAAGCTTCATCTGAATAGAGCTGCTTTGTTACCTTAAAGTAGTTCATATCGTCAGATGTGCAGGCGGGAGGAGTGAAATAAGTCACCTGAGTTCCTGTGGTCTTCTTGTTTACATTGAAGTGGGACTTGTTGTGTATCCACTCGTCGGGAACGAGGAAGTATCTGTATCTGATATTGGTCTTGACAACGTTGGAGAGAATGGGGTCGTCCCAGGTGGTGTCCAGGTTGTACCACTTGCCGTCAACCTTTACAACGTTCCATGCGTGGGAGTCTCCAGACTCGTTTGTGCCTACAACAACGGTGCTCTCGATGCCTGTAAGGTCGCAGAGATACTGGATGCTCTTTGCGTAGCCTTCACACTGTATCTCGCCGTTTACAAATCCACCGTAGATGGTCTGGTTGTATCCCGACTCCTTGACGAAGTTGTTGTTGAGTGCGATGTAATCGTGGAATACCTTGAGCTTTTCGTAATCGGACTTTCCTTCAGCCTCTGCAAGTATCTTGCTGACTGTGGCGTCGATCTCCTTCTGCATGGAAGCGATAAGCTCGGGGTCTATCTCCCAGTACCAGAGCTTGCCCTTTGATACCTTCTTGGAGGAGAGCCAGAAGAGCTGAGGCTCCTGCATATATACGCAGCCGTAAACTTTTATCCACATTTCATCGGTAACGCTGTCGTCAACTCTCAGGCTTGTTCTGATGGAGTTTGCAGCTTCAAGTATCTGCTTGTAAAGCTCCTTTTCGGCATCGTTCAGCTGATTATAGCCGTAGCGGGTGGTGCAGTCAACGTTGTACTCCTTGAGAATGGGAGCCTTGGTGGTGACCGTTCCGCCGCCGTTCTGGATCATGTTGATGATCTCTTCATGGTTGGGAGGGAGAGTGGTCTCCTGATTTTCGGCGTCCTCGGGAGGAACATCGCCGGGCTGTGTCTCAACGCCCAGCTGAGCTGCGGGGTCGGAGAAACCGCCCTCGGCTGTGGTCACTTCTTCGCCGCTGGGAGCAGTGGTGCCGTTTTCGATAACGTTGACGGAGGTCTGCGCCTGAGCATCGTCCTCAGTCTTGCTGCCGCAGCCTGTGAATACGGAAGCTGCCATGAGTACAGCTGCTGCAAATGCCATTATTCTTTTAGTCATTCTGAAATTACCTTCCTTTTTATTGTTCTTTTTCTCTTTTAATATACCAGGTCATAGTGTACAACGTAAACGCCGCCTGTGAAGGAGCTCTGTCTCATAAGCTTTGTAACGTTGGAGTAGTTTTTCTTTGCGTACTTCTGGAATGTTCTGAAGTAATCGTCGCTCATAAGTGTGTCATAGATGGACTTGTCGGTAACTCTTATTTCGGCAACGTTCTTGCCGTTGGCTGCTGCATCGTCAATAGCTGCGTACATTGCGGACTCAGCCTCGGACTGCTGTAGAGCTTGTTGTAAGCTGCAAAATAGTTGCATGCTTCCTTGGTGCAGGCAGGAGGGTCAAAGAGGTGGATCTTGTTGCCGTTTCCTCTTACCATGGTATTTACATTGTAGTGGGTGATGTTATGTATCCAAGCATCGGGAACGAGGAAGAACTCGTACTGAACGTAGCTGGAATCAAAGTGGTTGATGGGGTCGCCCCATGTAGCGTCCAGGTTGTAGTAGCCGTTCTCGCAGTAAACAACGTTCCATGCGTGGGAGTTGTCGTTCTTGTCGGTTCCCACTACAACTGTGCTTTCAATGCCTGCCAGGTCGCAGAGGTACTGTATGCTCTTTGCATAGCCTGCGCACTGGAGAGCGCCGTTGCCGGTAAGACCGTTGTAGATGGAGCAGTTGTATCCCGAATCGGACTTGCTGAACTCGTTCTTGAGGACGATTGAATCATAGAATACCTTGAGCTTGGAAACTGTTCCGCTGTAGTTGTTTGCCTTGGAGATGATGCTTGCAGCTGCGGAATCGATCTCCTTCTGCATTGCCTTTATCTCGTTCTTGTCGGAGGTCTTGAAGGAGATGATGGCGCTTGATGTGCCTGCGGAAAGGCTTCCGCCCATCCAGAAGAGCTGAGGCTCATTGTTGTAAACGATGGTATATACTCTTACAACATCATCGGTGGTAAGACCGGAGGGAACGTCAACGACGCTGTTCAGGCTCTTTACGGAAGAAATGATGTTGTTATAGAGCTTCTGCTCGGTAGCATTGAGCTGCTTATAAGCGTATCTGGAGGAGGACTTTACCTTGTAGTTTGCATCATCAAGATCGCCGCCGGCGTTGAAGTTCTCGGAAGAACCGCTGTCAGAAGAGCTGTCGGAACCGGAGTTTCCGCTGTCGGACTTTGTGGTCTCTGCGGGAGCCTCGGTGGTAGCTGCCGTGGTAACAACAGGCTTTGTATCGGAAAGATAGTCGGAGTGGATAAATCCGCCCTCGGCAAGCTTATAGTATTCGGTGTCGGTGATGGCTACGACCTCAACGGTGTCGCCTGCGTAATGCTGGGAGATAGGTGTGGAGCCGATTATTGCCTTTTCTCTGGAGTAGCAGTTTTCGGTAACGTACATTGTGGCGGACATCTCGGTCTCGCTCCAAGTCTGTGCACTGGTCTCGGAGGTCTCTGCTGCGGAGGTCTCGGCGGGAGTGGTCTCTGTGGGAGCGGTGGTCTCCTCAGTCTCCTCTGTGGTCACTTCTGTGGTAGTGGTGGCTTCGGTGGTAGTCTCGGTGGGAACGGTAGTTACCTCGGGAACGTCTGTTTCCTCGGTCTCGGTAGTGGTTATGCTTACCTCATCGAGAGAGGGGAGCTTGCCTGTATCCTCACTGGTTTTCTGGCAGCCTGTAGCCAGCACGGAAAGAGACATTACGAATGCCATTACCGCACTAATCTTTCTGCTCTTTGCTGATCTCATCATTTTTTTCTATCTCCTTTTCTTCTTTATTTATTACCGCTTTTATTCTGACGATTCTCATATCTTCCGCCAGAAGCACTGTAAAGATGATGTTTTTGTAGATGACAGAGGGGGTCTCGCCGTCCTCGGGGATACGCCCCAGCAGGTCGGTGATAAATCCGCTCATTGTGTCGTATTCGCTGTCATCGGGCAGGGGAGCGCCCAGAGTTTCCATAACGTCGGCAGCGTCAGCGGTGCCACTTATGGTATAGGTATTGTCGGATATTTTGGTTATCTCCTCAGCCTCATTGTCGTACTCGTCCTGGATATTGCCCACAATGGACTCGACCAAGTCCTCCATGGTGACAAGACCTGCGGTGCCGCCGTATTCGTCAACGGCAACAGCCATCTGGAGCTTTTTGGCGGTGAAGCGCTTGAACAGCTCGCCGCACATACAGCTTTCGGGAACGAAAGCCGCATCTCTCAGAAAGCTTTTCAGTGTCATGCTTTCAGATGAATGAGTACCTATAAGGCACAGAAGATCCTTGACGTATATCACGCCTTCTATGTGATCTATATTGTCTCTATAGACGGGAATGCGTGAAAAGCCGCTGTTTATGGCTGTATATACCGCTTCCGATATCTCGGCATCTATATCCACCGCAACGATATCCGTTCTGTGGGTCATAACATCGCTGACCGACAGCTCATGAAACTCAAAAACGTTGTTTATCATCTCACGCTCGGAGGACTCGATAGAGCCTGTCTCATTGCCTGCGTCCACCATAAGGCGTATTTCTTCCTCGGTAACTGCGTCAGCGTCCTCGGAGGGGTTGCCGGATGCGGCAGCTGCTATTTTGGCTGCAAGGCTGCTTATCAGGGTAAAGGGCTTCATCAGCACATATATGAGCTTAACGGCAGGAGTGCAGCGGACTGCAAAGCTGTCGGGATCCTTGATAAGCTTCTTAGGAACGCTTCCGCCAAGAACTTCGGCGGCAAGCACCGTGCAGAAGATTATAAGCAGCTCGGTGATGATGAATGCGGGGAGAGACATTCCCTCAGCAGGGAAAAGACCTGCAAAGCAGCTGTAAAACGGCGCAAAAAGTGTCCATTCGGCAGCTATGGTGAGAACTGCTGCATTAAGTATGCGGTGTGCGGAGAAAGCGGAGATAAGCTCGCTTGGGTGAGAAAGGAGCCTGTAAAGCAGACCCTTGCCGCCCTTTTCGTTTTCAAAGCTTTTTACCTTTCCGTCGCTTATCTCGGTGCAGGCGGTTTCACAGCAGGTGAAGAACGCCCTTATAAGAATAAGCACAATGCAGATGATGATACCTGCGGTAAGACTGCTGCCATTGGCAGTGCTGTTCACAACAGCGGATATAATATTACACCCGTCAGAATCCATAACCGACTTCCTTTCAGAACACGGCTGTACACCAGCCGATGATAATACACTGTAAATTATACAACAAAACTTTTTTCCTGTCAACGTGACAATAAGATAATCTCTGTAAATTATAAAAGCACCGATATGGTGAAAATGCCCGAAAATACGTGGTTTTGCAAACAGACGTTATAAGTGTAACTATTTGTAATCAAATTTTGTCCGAATTGAAACGGAAAATCCCGACAGCAAGCCTGTCGGGATTTGGCATATATATAGTATATTATTTCAGCAGACCCTTGTTATGTACATCATCAAAAAGAGCGTCCATATGCTCCCAAAGCTTTTCGGAGCCGCCCTTTATGCACTTTCCACGCTCCTTGACCTGCTCATAGCTTACGTTATGCTCACGCCAGCTTATGCCGTCCTTGAGATAGTTCAGCAGCATGGGCTGCATACGGTCAACGGAGGAGGCAAAGCGTGCTTCCGGTGTGCTGCCTGCTTCAAATTCTTCCCACAGGGTGCGGTATTCGTCACGCTGCTCATTTGGAAGCAGACCGAACAGACGGTCGGCGGCTCTTGTTTCACGGTCACGCTTGGTCTCATAGCCCTTCTCGTCAAAGAAATATGTGTCGCCTGCGTCTATCTCCACAATGTCGTGGATAAGAACGGTTTTCACAGCTTTAAGCACGTCTATAGGCTCGTTTGCGTACTCGGCAAGCATTATCACGAACAGGGCAAGATGAAATGAATGCTCCGCATCGTTCTCACGGCGTTTGTACTTCTGCTCCTCGCCCTCAAACTCACGCATTGAAGCACCTCGGCTCTCGTTGCTTATGATATATGTCTGCCTGTAAAGGCTTTTCATCTTATCGGCTTCGATAAGAAAATCCAGCTGCTTTTTAAGTCTTTCGCTATCCATTTTTGTCTCCTTTTAAAACAAAAGCCGACAGATACTGTCGGCTTTTCGTATTTTAAGCTTTTATTACTTGGAAATAAGTGCCAGAGTATCTCTTGCAATGAGAAGCTCCTCGTTGGTGGGAACTACCCAAACCTCTACCTTGGAA
>OHDE01000756.1_pt1 | contig 9740 bp, 9 predicted proteins | sample 1566931 | NCBI WGS metagenome assembly OHDE01 (sample SAMEA3879591, study PRJEB24766) | human gut metagenome | biome: human-associated habitat; feature: feces | place: USA | collected 1985/1987 | reverse complement strand
CGGGCAGTTGTACAGAAGCTCTATCATTTCGTTGAGCTCTGTTTCGTATTCGACCCTGCCCTCGAGATCCTCACGTGCGAACAGCTTGTAGTTTTTGTCGCTCAGGTGTACACCGGTGACAAGCGGCGTTGAGATTACGGCCGGGTTATAGCTGCCGCCGCCGTTTATCATGTCCTGCCAGACGAGCATGCCGAGCCTGTCGCAGTGATAGTACCAGCGCAGAGGCTCGATCTTTATGTGCTTGCGCAGCATGTTAAAGCCCATGTCCTTCGCTGTTTGGATATCGAAGATAAGCGCTTCGTCGGATGGAGCGGTGTACATTCCGTCGGACCAGTAGCCCTGATCGAGCAGCCCGTTGTGGAAATACGGTCTGCCGTTTAAGAAAAGGCACTTTACGCCCTCAGAGTCGGCCTCAACGGAGAATTTGCGCATGGCGAAGTAGCTCTCAACCCTGTCCTCGCCGCAGGTGACGGTAAAATCGTAGAGCTTGGGGTTTTCCGGCGACCAGGGTTCAAAATCGGGAACAGGGATCGAGGCGGGGAGCTGATACTGCCGCCCGTCAAATATGGCATAGGCGCGGCTGTCACCGACAGTGTCGGCGCGCACGTTAACGCAGGCCTTGTCGAAATCCGGAGTTATGTGCAGCTGTCTTATACAGTCGTGCGGTATGCACTCTGCCCAGACCGTCTGCCAGATGCCGCTTTGGGGCGTGTACCATATGCCGCCGCGCTTTAGCCTCTGCTTGCCGCGGGAGTGATACGATGTGTCGCTCACGTCGCGCACGCTCAATGATATCTCGTTTACGTCCCTTGAAAGGAAGCCCGTGGCGTCAAACTCAAACGGCAGATAGCCGCCCCTGTGGCGAAATGCGCGCAGCCCGTTTATATAAACAGTGCAGCTTTGGTCGACAGCACCGAAGTGCAGTATGACGCGATCGCCCTCGGCGAAATCCGGCTTTGCCCAGTCGCGCCTGTACCACAGATACTCATCGGGACTCAGAACGCGTCCGACGCCGGACAGCTCGCATTCAGGCGAGAAGGGGACGAGTATTTTACCATCCCACTTATCAGGCTGCCTCTCACCGGCAGCCGTGAAGGCATAGTCCCACAAACCGTTGAGATTGATAAACGATGTGCGCCGCATCTGAGGACGAGGATATTCCGGAAGTACATTGTCCTTGTCGAGCTTTTCGCCCCATTGAGTAAGCATGGCAGACCCTCCGATCAAATTATAAATACATAATACAATAATACAGCATAAATGAGCTTTTGATAAGCCCCATTTTCAACAAAACGCAATTGCGGGCCGAATATTGACAATAAAACCACAAGAGGCATAAAATGCGTTAAAATATGTGCAATTGTTAATCATTTGTCATGATAAAGTGCCGAAAATCACAAAAATTCGACGAAAATCGAGTCATTGATTGTAGACACAAAACATAGTTTGTGCTATATTTAAGTTTGCATAAATTAGAGAGGTGATGTAAATGCCCTATAAGTTCCGCGGTGGCGTACATCCTGATTACATGAAGGCTCCCAATGAGCCTGTCGTGGTCGTAACCCCGCCGCCCCAGGTCGTTATACCGATGGCACAGCACATCGGCGCACCTTGCCAGCCTATAGTCAAGGTCGGCGATTATGTAACGATGGGCCAGAAAATAGGCGACAATCCCGCGCCTGTTTCCGCCCCGGTGCATTCTCCCGTTTCCGGCAAGGTCATAGCGATCGAACCCAGACCCCATCCTCTGGGCGATATGATCCCGGCCATCGTTATCGAAAACGATTACCAGGATACCCCCTGCACGGATCTCGCTCCCCTGACCGAGGAGCAGCTTAAGGATCCGGAGGCGATCCTTGCCCGACTGCGCGAAGCAGGTATCGTCGGCATGGGCGGCGCAATGTTCCCAACCGCATTCAAGATCAGAGGCGGCCTCGGTAAGGTTGACACTCTTATCATCAACGGCGCGGAATGTGAGCCTTACCTAAACGGCGACCACTGGACGATGAAGCTGCATCCCGAAGAGCTACTCAAGGGCATCGAGCTTGCACGCATAGCCAGCGGTCTGGACAAGGCATACTACGGCATTGAGAAGAACAAGATGGACGCTATAGAGCTTCTCAATTCCAAGAACCCGGCGCAGTACGGCGTTGAGATCGTACCCGAGGACGTCAAATACCCCCAGGGCGCGGAGAAAATGCAGATCAAGGCCATTACCAACCGCGAGGTCAAGCCCGGAGGACTGCCCGCAGGCGTCGGCTGCAATGTTGTGAGCACCCAGACTGCGTACTCTATCTACAAGGCGTGCTATCTCGGCATTCCCTGCTTTGAGCGTATACTCACCGTAGGCGGCTCCGCCATAGATAAGCCCCACAACCTGCAGTGCCGCGTGGGCACATCCTTCCGCTATATCGTCGAGCAGTGCGGAGGCTTTGTAAAGACCCCCAAGAAGATAGTTCTCGGCGGACCTATGATGGGCCTTATCGCAACGAACATCGACGCTGTAAACATCAAGGGCACAGCCGGTATCCTGTTCTTCACTGAGGAAGAAGACAGAACCGTTGAAAATCCCACCTGCATACGCTGCGGCAAGTGCATCACCGTATGCCCCATGGGACTTGAGCCTGTTTACATGTATGCATACTTCAAGAAGGGCGACTTCGAGAATATGAAGAAGTACCACATTCTTGACTGCTTCGAGTGCGGCAGCTGCTCTTACAACTGCCCCGGCAGAATGCCGCTGACCCACTCTTTCAAGACCGCTAAGCTCCTGTTCGCTGCCAAGGCAGCCGAGGAGAAGGCAAGAGCGGAAGCTGCCGCAAAGGAGGCCGAGAAAAAGTGAAAGCAAAAGAATATACGTTTGACGCTTCCTATCAGCCTCAGGTAAGGACAAAGACCGATACCTCGCGCATCATGCTGGACGTCATAATCGCACTTGTGCCGGCAATGGCGTTCGCTGTTTATCAGTTCGGCTTTAAGGTCCTGGCTCTGCTGGCCGTAAGCGTTGCATCGGCAGTTTTCTTCGAGTGGGGCTACCGCAAGCTCATGAAAAAGCCCGGCTCGATACACGATCTTTCCGCATGCGTCACCGGCATACTGCTAGTGCTGTGCCTGCCCGTTGACGCTCCCCTGTGGATGCCCGTCATCGGCACCTTCTTCGCCATCGTCATCGTAAAGCAGCTTTACGGCGGCATCGGCAAGAACTTCGTTAACCCCGCGCTGGCCGGCCGTGCCTTCCTGTTCTTCTCCTGGACGGCTACCATGACCACCTGGGCAGTCCCCAAGGCTCTCGGCAAGGCCGTCGTTGAGGCTGACGCCGTCACCATGGCGACCCCGCTGAGCATCCTCAAGGAGGGCGGCGACGTCGCGGCTCAGGGCTTTGATTTCCTCGATATGTTCCTCGGCTTCATGCCCGGCTCCATCGGCGAAATAAGCGCGCTTGCACTGCTCATAGGCGGCGCATACCTGCTCATCCGCAAGGTCATCAGCTGGCGCATCCCCGTCGCCTTCATCGCAACGGTCGCCATTCTGACCTTCATCTTCCCCAGAAACGGCTACTCGAACGTCGATTGGATGCTCTACAACCTCCTGTCCGGCGGTCTGCTGCTCGGCGCCTTCTTCATGGCGACCGATTACTCCTCCAGCCCCGTAACGCTCAACGGTCAGCTCGTGTTCGGCATTGGCTGCGGCGCTCTGACTGTTCTCATCCGTTACTTCGGCGGCTTCCCCGAGGGCGTTTCCTTTGCCATCCTCATCATGAACCTGTGCGCATGGGCGATCGATAAGGGAACCCGCGGCCGTCAGTTCGGCGTGACGAAGGAAGACCTCAAGGCAGCCAAAAAGGCAGCAAAGGAGGCAAAAGCATAATGAATAAGATAGTAAAGCTTACTCTTATCCTCTTCCTCGTCTCTGCTCTAGTTGCCGGCGTTCTCGGCCTGACCAATATGGTAACCGAAAAGCCCATCGCAGAGTATAACGAGAGAAAGACCGCTGAAGCTTACAGCGCCGTTATGGATTTTGACAGCTATGACGAGGTCTCCTACAGCGGCGACCGCAGCGAGGTCACCAAGGTCTACAAGACCAATAACGGCGACTGGATAGTCGAAGCAAACGTATCCGGCTCTCAGGGCATGATCACCGTCGCAGTCGGCGTAAATGCCGATCTTACCTGCAACGGCATATCGATCATCTCCAGCTCCGAGACCAGCGGCCTCGGCTCCAAGGCGGGCAACGCCGAGTTCAAGGATCAGTTCGTCGGACTCACGGCGGATCAGGCCAAGGTCACCAAGGACGGCGGTCAGATTAACGCCATCACCGGCGCTACCATCACGTCCCGTGCGGTCTGCACGGCAGTCGGCGCAGCTATCGACGCTGTCAGTACGCTGGGTTAAGGAGGTCAGACGATGAATATTAAAAAACAGTTCAAGGACGGCCTTATTACCAATAACCCCGTTCTGGTTCAGCTCCTCGGCATGTGCTCGACCATGGCCATCACCACGATGTTCTTCAACGGCATCGGCATGGGCATATCCGTACTTATCATCCTCACCTGCTGCAACATCGTTATCTCCGCAATGCGCAAGGTCATCCCGAATGACATCCGTATCGCAGTTTTCGTCGTTATCATCGCAGGCTTCGTTACGATAGTTGACCTTCTGCTTCAGGCATATGTCCCCGCACTGAGCGAGTCTCTGGGCGTGTTCATCCCCCTGATCGTCGTCAACTGCATCATCATCGGCCGCGCAGAGGCCTTTGCAGCCAAAAACAGCATCGGCGCCTCCGCACTCGACGGCATCTTCCAGGGCCTCGGCTACACCATCGTTCTCACGATCATGTGCATCATCCGTGAGTTCCTCGGCTCCGGCTCCTTCGGCAAGGGAATCATCAACACCGTTTCCGGCGTCGGCACGGGCAACGGCCTTCAGATCTTCCCCGAGGAGCTCGGCGCAAAGCTCCTGACCATGCCCTTCGGCGGCTTCCTTACCCTCGGCTGTCTGATCGCACTCATGCAGTACGCTCTGCGCAGAGCTGAGGAAAAGAAAGAAAAGGAGGGAAATAAGTAATGCTTACAAGTATTCTTTCCATTTCTCTCGGCGCGATACTCATTAACAACTTCATTTTCTCGCAGTTCCTCGGCTGCTGCCCCTTCCTGGGCTGCTCGAGCAAGGTTGATACCGCCGTCGGCATGGGTCTCGCGGTCACCTTCGTCATGGGTCTTGCATCCGCGATCTGCTGGGTCGTCGATCAGTATGTGCTCGTGCCTCTCGGCCTTGCCTTCCTCCAGACCCTGACCTTCATTCTGGTCATCGCGGCTCTGGTTCAGTTCGTCGAGATGTTCCTGAAGAAGTCCATCCCCTCGCTGTACTCGGCACTGGGCATTTACCTGCCCCTTATCACCACCAACTGCGCGGTGCTCGGCGTTGTTCTTCTGAACGTTCAGAATAAGTACAACTTCATCGAGTCCACCGTCTACGGCATCACCGGCGGCCTCGGCTTCCTGCTGGCCATCGTGCTGTTTGCCTCCGTGCGTGAGCGCGTCGAGTTCGCGGAGTACCCGAAGAGCTTCGAGGGCTTCCCGATCTGTCTGGTTACGGCTTCTCTGCTCGCTCTGGCCTTCATGGGCTTCAGCGGCATGAAGATCTTTTGATAGGGGGACGATGATATGCAATTAGTAATATACGGTGTTATCGTTCTCGGCGTCCTCGGCGCACTGTTCGGCGCTATCCTCGCGTTCGCGTCGAAGATATTCTACGTCGAGGTTGACCCCAAGCAGGAGCAGGTTCGTGAGTGCCTGGCCGGTGCAAACTGCGGCGGCTGCGGCTTCCCCGGCTGTGACGGCTATGCCGCCGCCGTGGCAAAGGGCGAGGCTCCCGTCAACAAGTGTGTCGCCGCAGGCCCCGAGGCCGCGGCAAAGATAGCGGAGATCATGGGTGTTTCCGCGGGCGATGTGGAGAAGCTGATCGCCTTCGTTCCCTGCTCGGGCACGGAGGGTCACGCATCCAAGCGCTTTAACTACAATGGACCCAAAAACTGTCAGGCAGCGATGCTGTTCGGCGGCAAGAGCAACATGGATTGCCGTTTCGCCTGCATCGGCCTTGGCAACTGTGCAAATGCCTGCCAGTTCGGCGCAATGAGCATCGTTAACGGCGTTGCGAAGGTCGACCGCGAAAAGTGCGTCGGCTGCGGCGCGTGCGTTGACGCATGCCCGAAGAAGATAGTCAAGCTCGTTCCTTATGATCAGCACGTTCTCGTCGCTTGCTCCAGCTGCGATAAGGGCGCTGCCGTTATGAAGGTCTGCGACGAGGGCTGCATCGGCTGCATGAAGTGCCAGCGCGAGTGCCCTGCCGACGCGATCGTCATTCAGGACAGCTTGGCTCGCATCGATGTTTCCAAATGCGTTCAGTGCGGACATTGCTCCGACATCTGCCCGCGCCACATCATCAAGGTGCAAAACTGATATTGAACAAAAACTCCAAAAAGCTCCTGCCTTACTGAGCAGGAGCTTTTTTGCATAAAAATCAGCGAGCGAGACAGAATATGAAAAAAGCCATCGGAGTGATAAGCATGAGTGTTAAGCATAAAAAAATAATCCTCGCAGTCGCACTGATATTCGCGGTAAATATTCTGATAATCGCACTTGCGCAATCGGCGGACGCTGCACTGTATAAGCGTGGCTCGTCGGGCGCAACCGTAACGCAGATACAGACGCGTCTTAAAAGCTGGGGTTACTACAGTGGCAGCGTGGACGGCATCTACGGCAGCGCGACTGAGCGGGCAGTTAAATATTTTCAGCGCACAAACGGCCTGACTGTTGACGGTCAGGCGGGGGATAAGACCCTTGCCGCGCTCGGCATTTACGAGCAGTCGGGCTCAGGCTCTGCTGCCTCGGGCGACGTGTATCTGCTTGCACGGCTTATCTCCGCCGAGGCACGAGGCGAGCCGTATATCGGTCAGGTAGCGGTCGGCGCGGTGGTATTGAACCGCATCGACCACCCGTCGTTTCCGAATTCACTCTCGGGTGTGATATACCAAAGCGGCGCATTCTCCTGCCTTGATGACGGACAGTTTGATCAGCCCGTTGCCGGCAGCGCCTACCGCGCCGCACGCGAGGCCCTGGCAGGCTCCGATCCGACAGGCGGAGCGATATATTATTTTAACCCTGCCACAGCGACAAGCAAATGGATATGGTCGCGTCCGCAGATGCTAACGATCGGCAGCCACATATTTTGCGCTTGACTTAAAATAGGGAAGATAATAAAATAAAAGAAATCGGCGTCTCAACGCCGTACATAGAAAGGTGAGAAGTATGAACAAATGCCCAAGATGCGGAACCTATATACCTGACGGCGGCAAGGTCTGCCTTTCCTGCGGCTGGAAGCCCGACGCAGGCGATAGCTTTATGGATAATCCTATACTTAAATATATGCAGGAAGCCTTCAACTCGGCAAGCCCCGAAATCACCGAGAATGATAAGATCCCCGACGAGTTTAAAGAGCGTGATCTCGCGGCTGTCGGCTATATCGGCCCGGTATTTCTGTATTCACTTATTAAAAACAGCGGCTCGGAGCTCGTGAAATACCACGCCGGGCAATCGGCCATGCTGCTTGTCATGCACATGCTCAACGGCGTGATCGGTATTGTGCCCTACGTCGGCAAGCCACTCAAAAAGCTCAACACCATGCTGCTTGTCATTCTGGCCTTTCTCGGTGCTCGCAATGCCTATTTCGGAAGAAAAGAGCCTGTGCCTTTTGCGGGACAGATTATTTCTTCGATAATGGGGGCAATTTGATATGAAATTTGTTACATATAAATATAAGGGCGCGGAGCACGTCGGCGCTCTGACGACCGATGAAAGCGCAGTTATCCCGGCGTCCGAGCTCGGTCTCAAAGCCGAAAGCATGCTCGAGCTTATAGATGAGCTCGCCGGCAAGCTGCCCGCAGTGCCGGAAAAGGCAAAAGCACTGCCTCTCGGCGACGTTAAGCTTGAAGCTCCCATACCAGAGCCGCGGCAGGATATTATCTGTCTGGGACTAAACTACCGCGATCACGCCGAGGAGGCGACCCGCGCAGACGCGGTGTTTGATGTGCAGCGCGGCGATGCGGTGTATTTCTCCAAGCGCCTTCAGCGCGCAGTTGCACCGGGAGATAGGATAGACGGGCATTTTGATATCTGCGACAGCCTTGACTACGAGGTCGAGCTTGGCGTCGTTATCGGCAGGGACGCGAAAAATGTTAAGGCGGCCGACGCGGGAGAGTATATCTTCGGCTACACTATAATCAACGACGTGTCTGCACGCAATCTTCAAACGCGCCACAAGCAGTGGTACTTCGGCAAAAGCCTTGATGACTTCACGCCCATGGGTCCATGTATCATCTCGGCCGAAACCGTCGGCGCAATGCCCGAGCTTGGCATCCGCTGTTACGTTAACGGCGAAAAGCGCCAGGACAGCAACACGCGCATGATGATCTTCGACATCCCTTATATAATCGAAGAGCTGTCGGCCGGCATGACGCTCAAGACCGGAACAATCATCGCGACCGGAACGCCCAGCGGCGTTGCTCTCGGTATGGAGCCATCCGTGCAGAAGTATCTTGAATCCGGAGATGTTGTCCGCTGCGAGATCGACGGAATAGGCGTTCTGGAAAACATTATAGCTGACGAGAGTTGAACCCCTACCGCCTGTCAATGCCCCTTTTCGGCGCTTTCCGCCTTTTTCTCTTTAATGGGCGTCAGCCCATCTGCATCGAAGAAAGACGAAAATCACCTGAAAATTGACACCGACAGGTGCTTTGCAGTTTTGACAGAGCTGATTTTTGCCCAGGCAAGGCAAAGCCCGCAGGGAATACTGTCGTATTTCCAAGGGCTTTAACACAGCATGAGTGAAAATCAGCCTGCCAAAACCGGTAGGGGCTCGACTCCCGTCAGCTATAGCATAATGAACAAAAGCTGCCACGGACATCCACGGCAGCTTTGCTTATTGAAGCATATCTTGCGATTTTTCAAGTGAAAAAACACAAGATTTAGAGCTTGCAGATTGATTAAAAAAAGATGCAAAAATGTTTCAAAAACACCTTGACATTTGCAGTTTGCGGTGCTATTCTAACTAAGCACTTCGAAAAATGACCTAAAAGAGCGAAAAGAAAAACTTAAAAAGTTTTGAAAAAAGTTCTTGACAAGTCGCCTCGAATTTGCTAATATATAAAAGCTCACCGCATGGCGGTCGGGCGAGTGTACCTTGAAAATTAGATAATGTAAGAACAGCTTATGCTAAATAAGCACCGGAAAAGGGTTCAAGTTTCTTAAAACAAGAAGCTTAAATTAATTTCTTTGAGAGCTAAGAAAAGCGATCATAATTTAGATTATATCTGCTTTAAGCAGTTATGATACAATTTATAGAGAGTTTGATCCTGGCTCAGGATGAACGCTGGCGGCGTGCCTAACACATGCAAGTCGAACGAAGCACTGAGAGTTTGAGATTTCGGTCAAGAACTTTCTTTGACTTAGTGGCGGACGGGTGAGTAATGCGTGAGCAACCTGCCTTTCAGAGGGGGACAACAGTTGGAAACGACTGCTAATACCGCATGATATATTCGGATGGCATCGTCTGAATATCAAAGATTTATCGCTGAAAGATGGGCTCACGTCTGATTAGTTAGTTGGTGAGGTAACGGCTCACCAAGACTGCGATCAGTAGCCGGACTGAGAGGTTGAACGGCCACATTGGGACTGAGATACGGCC
>OHDE01000749.1_pt1 | contig 9773 bp, 10 predicted proteins | sample 1566931 | NCBI WGS metagenome assembly OHDE01 (sample SAMEA3879591, study PRJEB24766) | human gut metagenome | biome: human-associated habitat; feature: feces | place: USA | collected 1985/1987 | reverse complement strand
TGAAAAAATATCCTCACCTTAAAGGCAACTTCGGCACAGGCTGGCAGAACCAGCAGTCTGAGTTCCACAACATTCCTGCGCCTGTCCTTTTCACCACAAACTGCATCATGCCCGTGCGCCAGAGCTACTGCGACAGGGTGTTCACTACGTCCATCGTGTCATATCCCGAGCTGTGCCACATCGGCGATGACAAGGACTTCACCCCCGTTATCGAAAAGGCGATAGAGTGCGGAGGCTATGACGAGGACAAGCACATGACAGGCATGAACGGCGGAAGCACAGTCATCACAGGCTTTGCCAGAAATGCCGTGCTTTCCCACGCAGAAAAGATAATCGAGCTTGTCAAGGCGGGAAAGATAAAGCACTTTTTCCTTATCGGCGGCTGCGACGGCGCATCTCCCAGCAGAAGCTATTACACCGATTTTGCAAAGCTCACCCCGCCTGATACCCTTATCCTGACCCTTGCCTGCGGAAAATACCGCATTAACGACCTTGACCTGGGCGATATCGAGGGAATCCCCAGAATACTTGACTGCGGTCAGTGCAATGACGCATACAGCGCCATAAAGATAGCCCTTGCCCTTGCGGACGCATTCGGCTGCGGCGTGAATGACCTGCCCCTCACCCTTGTGCTGTCATGGTACGAGCAGAAGGCGGTCTGCATTCTGCTGACCCTTTTGTGGCTCGGCATAAAGAACATTTACCTTGGCCCCACTATCCCCGCCTTTGTATCGGACAATGTGCTTTCAAAGCTTGTGGAGCTTTATAACATCACTCCCACAAGCGAGCCTGCCGATGATCTGAAAAAAATTCTCGGCAGCTGAAAATTATAATAATATAATAAAAAAATCGGAGCTGTTGCAGCATAACTGAAACAGCTCCGAAATTTACATATAGATGCGACTAAGCCGATAAGCCGGGTTTTGTCGTGTGCGGAAATCTATCTGAGCGGATCGTCGCCGAAACGCTTTAGCCGTCTTTACGGTACGCCTGCCGAGCAGACATTGACGTACACGTACCAATAGACGTTGCATCGGATAGGGTTTACATGGCAGCAGCGTCTCCGCTGCCCCGGTGAGCTCTTACCTCGCCTTTCCACCCTTACTGAAAAAATCAGCGGTATATCTCTGTTGCACTTTCCCTAAGGTCACCCTCGGCTGCCGTTAGCAGCTACCCTGCTCTGTGATGCCCGGACTTTCCTAACGCAAAAAGCGTTCAACCGCATAGCTTACTCGCATTTAATATTATACCGTTTGCACGGTGATTTGTCAAGTGAAAGATAAAAACGGCGGCAGATAAACTGCCGCCGCCTTGAACTCAAGCGATACGATATAAAATATCAATATTTACGCTTACGAGCAGCTTCGGACTTCTTCTTGCGCTTAACCGAAGGCTTCTCATAGTGTTCTCTTTTACGAACCTCAGCGATTACGCCGTCCTTAGCGCAGCTTCTCTTGAAGCGCTTAAGAGCGGTTTCCAGAGTCTCGTTCTTTCCAACATGAATTTCTGCCAACTTTGTTCCCTCCCTTTGCCCTGCGGCAGAGGATTATATACGATATAACTTTTACATTATACAATATATCAAGCCATTTTGTCAAGTGTCTGCATTAAAAAGAACGCAGAATTTTCAGGTGCTTTTTTGTGCAAATTGATTACTTTGCAACGATATTTACAATTCGACCCTTTACGTAGATCTCCTTGACGATATTCTTGCCCTCGATCGCTGCCGCAACATCGGGATTTGCCTTTGCCTTGGCAATAGCGGAATCCTGATCCTCGTCAACGCCTACGTTGATCTTGCCTCTTACCTTGCCGTTTATCTGAACAGCAATTTCAATGGTATCAACAACAAGCTCATTCTCGTCATAAACAGGCCATGGCTCGTAAGCGATGGTATCATTATGACCCAGCTTCTGCCACATTTCCTCGCATACGTGAGGAGTTATGCAGGACATCATCTTGATAATGCCCTCGGCATATTCCTTGGGGCACTTGCCTGCCTTGTATGCAGCGTTCATGAAAATCATGAGCTGGCTGATAGCGGTATTGAATGCGAGAGCCTCGAAATCATCGGTGACCTTCTTCACTGTCTGATGATATATCTTGGTGAGAGCACCGTCATTATCATCGGTCAGATTAGCAGGCTCGGTAAAGAAGTTCCATACTCTTACGATAAATCTCTTTGCACCCTCAACGCCTGCGCTGCTCCAGGGCTTGGAAACCTCCAGAGGACCCATGAACATCTCGTAAAGGCGGAGAGTATCAGCGCCGTAGTCTCTTACGATATCGCTGGGGTTGATAACGAACTCGGGATATCTCTTGCCCATCTTGATGCCGTTCTCGCCCAGGATCATACCCTGGTGAACCAGCTTCTTGAAGGGTTCCTTTGTAGGAGCAAGGCCCTTATCGTACAGATATCTGTTCCATATTCTTGAATACATCAGATGACCTACAGCGTGCTCAGGGCCGCCGATGTAAAGGTCAACGGGCATCCAGTGCTTTAAAAGCTCCTGATTTGCAAATTCCTTGTCATTATCCGGATCAATGTATCTGAAATAATACCAGCTGGAGCCTGCGCTTCCGGGCATGGTAGATGTTTCTCTTGTACCCTTTATGCCGTTGTGGTCATACTTCTTCCACTCGGTGGCATTTTCAAGGGGAGCCTTTCCGTTCTTGCCCTTGTAATCCTCAAGCTCGGGAAGGATAAGAGGAAGCTCATCATCATCAAGTACGTGTATTCCGCCGTCCTCAGTGTGAACTACAGGAACAGGCTCGCCCCAGTAGCGCTGACGTGCGAATATCCACTCTCTGAAATGGTAGTTTGTTGTCCTCTTGGCAACGCCCATCTTTTCAAGCTTTACAGTGATGGCTTCCTTAGCCTCTTCAACGGTAAGACCTGTGAACTCCTCGGAGTTGATAAGTCTGTAGCCCTTTCCGAGGTAATCGCCCTTTTCAAAAGCCTTTTCGGAAACATCAACGTGTCCCAGCTTTTCATCGCCGTCGATTACCTGTATCATGTCGATATTGTGAGCAACAGCGTACTCAAAGTCTCTCTGGTCATGGGAAGGTACTGCCATTACCGCACCTGTGCCGTAGCTTGCAAGAACGAAGTCGCCGATGAACATTCTTACTTCCTTGCCGTTTACGGGATTTATGCAGGTAACGCCCTGGAGCTCGCAGCCTGACTTGGTCTTGTTGAGCTCGGTACGATCCATATCGTTCTTTTTGAGAGTTTCGTCGATATATGCCTGAACCTCTTCCTTGTTCTCGATACGGGGCATAAGGTCCTTGACGATCTGTCCGTCAGGAGCAAGCACCATAAAGGTGATACCGTAAATAGTTTCGATACAGGTGGTGTAGATGCTGAACTCTCCGCCGCCGACGATGTTGAATTTTACCTCAACACCTGTGGATTTGCCGATCCAGTTTCTCTGGATAGCCTTGGTGGATTCGGGCCAGTCTATCTCGTCCAGACCTTCAAGAAGCTTCTCTGCGAATGCCGGCTGGTCGATTACCCACTGCTTCATGTTCTTTCTTACAACAGGGAATCCGCCGCGCTCTGATTTTCCGTCAATGACCTCATCATTGGAAAGAACAGTACCCAGCTCTTCGCACCAGTTTACGGGCATATCAACATACTTTGCATAGCCGTCAAGATAAAGCTGCTTGAATATCCACTGGGTCCACTTGTAGAACTTGGGGTCAGAGGTAGCGATCATCTTTGACCAGTCATAGTCAAAGCCCAGCTCCTTGAGCTGCTTTGAGAATGTCTCGATATTCTTCTGAGTAAATCCGTTGGGGTGATGACCTGTAGTTACGGCATACTGCTCAGCGGGCAGACCGAAAGAGTCATATCCCATAGGGTGAAGGACATTGTAGCCCTGCATTCTCTTCATTCTTGATACTATGTCGGTTGCTGTGTAGCCCTCAGGGTGTCCCGCATGGAGACCTACTCCCGAAGGATAGGGAAACATATCGAGGGCATAGAACTTGGGCTTGGAAAAGTCCCAGACATCTGTTTTGAATGTCTCATGCTCCTCCCAGTATTTCTGCCATTTGGGTTCAACCGAGGCAAAATCGTATCTTTCCAAAATAATCATTCCTTTGCTTTATTTGATGCGGAAAACCGCAGGTATAACATTATTTGAAGCGTCTTCTGCGCCTGCCTATCTTTACGCCGTGGCTCAGAATATCGTCTATCTCGTTTTCGGGATCGGAGCAGTAGGTGCTTATCCTCCTGTTGAAGAGCAGGAAAACGAACAGTCCCGCTGACACTACCGCCATTATGAGGTATGCTGTTTTCTTGAAGTTGTCGGGAAGAAATCCCCTTATGTGTATCTCTGTCATGAACCACGCAAACCTGTCAAACGCTCCGCCGAAGCCTGCAGCTCCCAGCGCAGAATTTATGGGCAGCATTATCAGCAGCATGAGCCGTGCTATCTGGCTGCCCCTTACTATGAGCCATGCAATTCCTGCCTCAACAAGAGCAATGCACATAGGCAGAGGCGTTGGGTCTGCTGCCAGATATATGAGCGCAAGTGCGGTAAAGCAGCCAAAGAACATTACTGCGTCCTTTTTGAAGGCCTGCAGCTGTTCACGTTCCTTTTTCAGCTCATCAAGGTACTCCTGCCGCCTTTCGGCAGCGCTTTTCTGAGGCGGAAGCTCCACCATTTCCCTGATAACGGTCTCACGGCGGTTGGCGCTCTTGTAATCCTCCGCAGGAGGCGGCTCGGCAGGATTGCCGTCCATATCGGTCATGCTTGGCGCTGCCACAGCTTCAGTCAGATCATCGGCTGCGGCTCTGTCATTTTCCTCGTCAATATCCCCCACCTCGGAGGAAAACACCGTTTCCTTCGGAAGAGGCGGAAGCTCAAAGTCGTCGTTCATATCATTCATCGGCTGTCATCAATGGTATAGTCATGAACAGCGGAATTGAACATAAAGAAATATGTCATTACGCCGTTGAAGATAATGCCAAGGATATATATGAATCTTGTCACGCCTATTAACGAGGACGCTTCAATTCCCATATCATCTAAGAGCTGATTTGCGTTTGCAAGCATTATAATTCCACGTATGCAATCAATAAGATCCCACACATAGAGCCATGCCAGTATGCGGCGTGATTTTTCGCTCTGCTTCATGAATTTCAGGGCATGGTAGATGATAAGTCCGCCCAGTACAATGCCCAGAAGTCCGACTAAGCTTACCTCCAGGTGTCCGAGAATGGTAAATGCACCAAGGACAATGGAAATGATGCCCAGCACATTTGCCTTGCCGTGACCTCTTTCATATTTTTCGGCATTCATCTGCTCGGTTGCGGCAAAAAAGTCGTTTGTTCTCTGAGCCGAACCCTGATCGTTCCTGTTGTAAACACTGCTGTAGCTTGCTGCGCCGTTGTTCTGAGCGCCTGTGCTTGCAGTGCCGCCCGAAACGGGAGTATATCCGCCCGATACGGGAGCCGCAGGCTGAACATTTCTTTTTGGTGCGCTGTATGAAGATGCGCCCATTTCGGAAATGCCGCTCACGGAAGCTGTGCCTGTCATGCTGTTTGCGGCAGGACTTCCGGTTGCGGAAGTATTGTTTGACGAAGCACCCATTTCAGAAATTCCGCCCATAGGAGAAACGCCTCCCATTTCGGATATCTGAGCAGATGTCTGCACAGATGCCTGTACAGGCGCCTGCTTCTGAGGCTCAGCCTTTACGGGCTGAACGGGAGCAGAGCCGTCCATCTCGCTGAGGACAGGCATTTCTATATCAGAAAGGTCCTCCCCTGCGCCAAAGGCAGGTGATGTGCGTGCAGGCTCGTCAAGCCCCTCAGATGCGTCGGGAACGTCGCTGTAGTCATGTTCCATCTCGGGAAGATCAAGAGAATCCATATTAAGTTCGTCCATTATTATACCCCTTTTCATTTATTGCTGTTAAAATATGCTCTTACACTTTTGTCAATCAAAGTAAACCACAAGGGAACGAAGCTTATCGCTGTCACAATAAGCTCAACTGCGATATACGAGCTGACGCCGTTATGGGCATTGCCCGCTGCCACAATTAACGCACCAAAAAAGCCAAGTACCTGAAGTCCGAAGTCCACTGCCGCCAGCACGCCGAGAATGATCCTCGATACGTTGCTGCCCAGCATATATGTGACTGTCAGCACCATATACAGCGCAATAGGTATAAGCAATAAAAGCGCTATGACCGTTTCCACCGAGCCTGATGTTGTAAAGCTCAACATCAGCATTGCGAAAAATGCCACCACCGCAGGAGCGGTAAGTATCACGCCGATTACCCTTGTCTTTATCATTCCCTTTTTTATAAGCTGCGGGTCATAGGTGTATATGACCTCCTCAGCCTCAGGCGGAAGCACCCCCGGAGGAACAACATCGCCCTTTGGATTTTCGTCGCCGTAAAGATTAGCATAGATGTTGTTATTGTTGTCCATATTTACCCCTTATGTCAATCAGTCTATCATAGATGAAATGTCTATCTCCTCGCCGTCTCTCCAGAGGCGCTCCAGATTGTAAAAATCCCTCTGGTCTCTTGAGAAAACGTGCACGATGATATCACCGTAGTCAAGAACTATCCAGTTGGAACCGTTGTTGCCCTGTATCTGATTTGGTGCAAGTCCCGCTTCCTTTAGCCTGAACTCGACCTCGTCCGCCAGCGCCCTGGTCTGGGTGCTTGACGTACCGTCGGCTATTACGAAATAATCCGCAAGTACGGAAAGCTCCTTTATCTTTATTACCTTGATATCCTCGGCTTTTTTGCTGTCAAGAGTTTTTACGATAAGCTCTAGAGCTTCATTCTGCGTCATCTGCATTACTCCTTTCACTTGTCCTGTTTAATTAGTGCTGTATAATAATTGTATGTCTGCATGGAATTTTCGGGGATAAACGAGCCTTTGGCGATAACGTCGCTGAGAGTGAACCTTGCGGCTTCCAGCATTGCACCGTTTATATCCTCAAAAGCAAGCCGCCTCATTCTTCCCACGTCCTTATATGTCCTGTCCTCGGAAATAAGGTCGGCAAGATACACACATTCCTCCAGGCGTGACATTCCTGCTCTGCCTGTGGTATGATAGCGGACGGCATTGAGAATATCCTCATCATGGATATGAAGCACATTCTCGCCGTACCATGAGCCTGCCGCCGCATGATAAAGGGCAGGTATCTTCTGCTCCGTTTCATCAATGCCCTGACGGCACTTTTGAGCCATGGCAAGCTGTTCATCGGTGGGAACTTCCTTGCAGATATCATGCACCAGTCCCGCAAGGTAAGCCTTTTCGATATCAGCGCCGTATTTCTCCGCCAGCTTCAGTGCGGCGTCCGCCACATTAAGGCTGTGGGTGTATCTTTTCTTGGAAAGCCTTATTTTAAGGATATCCCTTAATTCGTTTATATTAACACTGCACATCTGAGCATCCAAAACTATCACCGTTTCTGTAAATTTTATTACACACTATATATTTTACTACATCTTCCTCAATATAGCAAGATATATCCTGATTGTTTAAAATTTTTTCACGAATTTCGGTTGACGAGATGTCAAAGGGTCGGGTCTTGATGATATGCACCACGCCGCCCAGCCGCCTGATATTGTCCGCATAGCCGTTTATCCTGCCCATATCCTCATCGGAGCGTGCAGCCGCAGCGATCTCAGCCATCTTTATGATATCCCCTGCCCTGTGCCATCTGGGGAGCGACTCCAGCGAATCGCTTCCAACTGTAAGTATCAGCCTGTCTCCCGGATATATCTCACGCAGATGCTCCAGCGTTACCGCCGTGTAGCTTACTCCGCCCTTGCTTATCTCGTAGTCGGATACCTCACAAACAGGTATGCTCCCGAAAGCAAGCCTGCACATCTCCATACGGTCTTTACCGTCAGCGGGAGACATGGCCTTTGCCTTGAAGGGGTTCAGGAACGCAGGCATAATGATAACTCTGTCAATCTGCGGGATAGTATCCAGCAGCGACCTTACGGCATTGACGTGCCCCTTGTGAACAGGGTCAAAGCTGCCGCCGAAAAGTGCTGTTATCACTTTTTCTTGTTTGAGGAAGGAAGCTCAATCTTAGGCTCCTGGGGATTTCTCTTGAAGAGTGTGAGCTTGTTGCCTATTACCTGCACTACCTCGGACTTTGTGCCCTCTGCCAGAGCTTCGGCAGCCTCCGCAGCGGAAAGCATTGCAGCGTCCAATACCTTTATTTTAACGATCTCTCTTGCCTTGAGAGCATCTCTTACCTGGTCGATGAGATTTTCTCCGATACCGCCCTTGCCCACCTGAAAAATGGTGTCCTCCTTAGCGGCAATTCCTCTTAAATAAGCTCTTTGTTTGCTTGTAAGCATAATTTCATTTCCTTTCAGCCTTGTATAATATATGCGGCATATCCATGCCGTAATAATGCTTCACGAAAGTACCCGCAGGGGTCATTCCGTTCCTTTTTGCCACATTCCGTGACGGTATATTGTTGTCTCTTATGATAGAGTATATCTTATTGAAGCCCGGCACATTGAAAGCATATTCCCTGCAGGCAGAAGCCGCCTCGACAGCATACCCCTTATGCCGGCAATCCTTTCGGAAAAGATAGCCTATCTCGGGCACCATTCCCCCGCTGACAAGCTCCTCGGGAACTTACTGCATCGTAATGCCGCACTGACCTATCATACATTCATTCTCTCTGAGAATGACAGCCCACTGCCCGAAGTCGTATTATTCATACCGCTTCATCTGGCGGTCAAGCCACTGCCTTACCTCTCCGTCCGAAAAAGCGTGCTCATAAGCGTACATAACGTCCTTATCCTGCAAAATGGCACGGAGCGGCGCAATATCCTCATTGCCCATTCTTCTCAAATAAAGACGGGGCGTAACGATCACTGCTCCCTGCATTTGTTTCTTTCCTCCGTTTCTCTCATGGAAAAGACACAGCCGCAGTAATTCTGCCTGTAAATGCCGTATATTTTTGACAGCTCTGTTGAACGCTTGTAGCCGTTTTTCTTCTTGAAATCGGAGAAAAGATAGCTTACGCCGTATTTCTCCGCCAGCGGCTCCAGCAGGCGGCGGCGCATCTGCTTGACGTAGGAATCCAGCGTGTAGTCCGTGATCTTGTAGGGGATGTCGCAGTGGGTGACGAAAAAATTGGGCTTGTCGTTCATTTGCAGGATCTCGAAGTGCTCCATGGCGCGGTTCATCATGGAGCAGGCGTCCACGCCTGCCAGCGCGTCAAGGAACTGATAGCCGCCCTCCATGCCCCGCTCTACCAGAGCGCGGGCGTATTCGCAGGTGTAGTTGGACATATAATAGGTGGCGATGTCCAGCGACCCTGTGCGGGGTGCGCGGAGCCGGACGGAGAAGCAGCCGGGCAGGTTCAGCAGCGGCTCCGGCATGTGGTAGCACGTATAGCCGATGGCGAGCTTACCCTCTGTCTGCGCCTGCTTCACCAGATCGTTGTCGGCATTCTCCAGCAGGCTCTCAAAGTAGATCAGATGCTTCAGATCTTTCAAATGTTTCCCCTTCCTTCCTGATGGTTGTTGTTTCTTGCTCTGGTATTACCAGAATTCAGCATTATCATATAGCAGTGTTTCAGAAAAAGCAATGTTATGTGTCGCATTTTTAACATTTTCGGAAATATGTCGACATTTGCGCTTGACAGTCCGTCAAAATGATGATAAATTCAAACGTGAAGACGCTTGGTAATACCAAATACATTTTGGGGGTGGAACGATGGGATTTGACAGGATCGAGGCGGTCTCGCTCACGGATCAGTTCGTGCAGAAGA
>OHDE01000738.1_pt1 | contig 9870 bp, 10 predicted proteins | sample 1566931 | NCBI WGS metagenome assembly OHDE01 (sample SAMEA3879591, study PRJEB24766) | human gut metagenome | biome: human-associated habitat; feature: feces | place: USA | collected 1985/1987 | reverse complement strand
ATTGCACGCCAGCCGGGAGGGCGGCAGCGTCTGCATTGCGCTGCGCCGCACCGAGAGCGGCTGGCAGCTGACCGTCACCGACGATGGCTGCGGTCTGCCCGGTGAGGATGTACAGGCAGCACTGGAAAACCGCCGCAGCTTTCTGGGCGGGGCGCAGCTGGGACTGCTGCTCTGCCGGGAGTGCTGCCGCCGGATGGACTGGAGCTTACAGCTGGAGCCTGCGCCCGAAAAAGGCACACAGGCTGTGGTGCGCATTCCGCTGTACACGGGCGAAAGCCGCCCTGACGGTACGGTGGAGCTGCGCACCAGTTCGGAGACCGAGCAGGAGCAGCGCAAGTATCATCTGCGTGCCATGCTGGTGCGGGAGATGCGCACCATGCCGGAGCGCGGCGACCCGGAAGACGAATTTTGATAAGGTGGCAAGGCCGCTGCACAGCGTTTTGTGCGGCGGCCTTGTTATTTTGCGCCCGGTGCTTTCCTGCAAGCGCAAAGCATGGTATACTGAATGCTGAAAACAAAAGCTTGGAGGAGCAACAATGACAAACAAGAAGCTGAACTACCCTGCAATTGCCAAGGAGATGGCCATCCTGACCGTGGCGGTCGCCATTATTGCAGCGGCGGTCTATTTTTTTCTGGTTCCCAGCCATACATCCGTCAGCAGTATTTCAGGTCTTGGCATCGTGCTTTCTAATTTTGTACCGCTGCCGCTTTCGGCTATTACTATGGTGCTGAATATCGTGCTGCTCATCATCGGGTTTTTCACCTGCGGCAGGGAGTTTGGCGCAAAAACCGTGTATACCAGCGTGATGCTGCCGGTGTTTCTGGGGCTTTTTGAGCGTTTGTTCCCGGATTTTGGCTCCATGACCAGCAGCCAGGAGCTGGATGTGCTGTGCTATATTCTGGTGGTCAGCATCGGCCTGAGCATTCTGTTCAACCGGAACGCCTCGTCCGGCGGACTGGATATCGTGGCAAAGATCATGAACAAGTACCTGCACATGGAGCTGGGCAAGGCCATGTCCCTTTCGGGCATGTGTGTGGCACTCTCTGCCGCTCTTGTCTACGATAAAAAGACCGTTGTTCTGAGCATTCTTGGCACCTACTTCAACGGCATTGTGCTGGATCATTTCATCTTCGATAACAGCATCAAGCGCCGGGTGTGCATCATTACCGAGAAGGAGGAGGCGCTGCGGCAGTTCATCATCAACGACCTGCACAGCGGTGCCACCATGTACGAGGCCATCGGTGCATATAACTTTGAAAAGCACAACGAGATCATTACCATCGTGGACAAAAACGAGTATCAGAAGTTGATGAACTTTATCAACCGCGAGGACCCAAAGGCCTTTGTTACGATTTATAATGTGTCCAGTATGCATTACCAGCCCAAGCGCTGAGCGCGGTACAGGGGAAGGACACAAAAGCTGTGCCCGGGGCTTTTCCGCAGCGGAAAACCGTGGTAAAATAAGAAAAAACGGAAAGGGAATAACAGCCATGGACATCAGACTGGTTTGCAGCGATATTGACGGTACGCTGTTGCAATACGGCAAAAAGGAACTGGAGGGCGAAATATTCGAACAGATCCGGGCGCTGCATCAGCGGGGGATCTGGTTCTGCCCGGCCTCCGGGCGGCAGTATACCAGCCTGCGCAAGCTCTTTGCACCGGTGGCGGACTGCTGTGTGTTTCTCTGCGAAAACGGCGGCGTGATCTATAAGGACGAACAGTGCATGGATTACAACAACCTGCGCAATATGGCGCGCTTTGTGGGCGGCGACCCGGAGCATAAAGTGTCTCTGCTGATGGATCATACCCGCCGCCCCGGCGATGTGGCTGACCCATGGTATACCGGGGACTTTGAAGCTACCTGGCAGGATGTGCTGGAAGGCTGCACGGCATTGCCGGAAGAACTGCGCTGACAGGAGAATTTTATGACAGAGCGTTATTGTGAGGGTGAACGGTTTGCTGACCTGTCGTTCACCGAGGAGGCTTTTGAGGATTGCGACTTTACCGACTGCGTGTTTGCGGATTGCTCCTTTACCAAATGCGAACTGGATCATACCACGCTGAACGAGTGCAAATTCGTGCGGTGTGAGATCACGGGGCTGCGCAGTACCCATTCCTCGGTGCAGTCGCTGGATTTTGAGGACTGCCGCCTGAATGAAATCGAGTGGGCACCGCTGATGTCCAACGGTGCCTTCCCAGACCCCATTCACATGCTGAAAGAGTGCAGTCTGAAATATAACACCTTCACCGAAATGAACTTTAACCGCTTCGACTTTTCGGACGGCAACGAAATTGTCGGCTCCATGTTTGCCAAATGCGAGATGCAGCTGGCGAATTTCAAGGGTGTAGAACTTCACGAAACGGAGTTCTACCAGTGTGATCTGCGCAAGGCGGATTTCCGGGATGCCGCCGGTTATAAGGTGGACATTCTGGGCAGCCGCCTGAAGGATGCGAAATTTTCCCTGCCGGAAGCGGTGAATCTGCTGGCAGATTTGAAGATCAAGCTGTCGTAAGAAGGAGAAAAAATGCGTCAACTCATCATTGCACGAAAAGATCTGCAGATGTCTCCCGGTAAGCTGGCGGCGCAGTGCTGCCACGCTTCGCTGGCATTCCTCACCGACCCCATCGGCATGGGACAGGGCGTGGAACCCATCGAGAAAGACGGAGAAATTACCGGCTATCGGGCAGAAATCATGTTGGAGAAAGCAACCTATGAAGAATGGTTCGATGGCTCTTTTACCAAAACTATCTGCGGGGCAAAGAACCGCAATCAGCTGTTGAAAGCAAAGACAATTGCCGAGGAATTGGGCCTTGTGGAAAACAAAGACTTCTTCCTTATCCGGGATGCCTGCCACACCGAGCTGGAACCGGAAGAATTTGATGAAAACGGAGAAGGCATGACCCTGACCTGCATCGGCTTCCGCCCGCTGCCGGATGAAATTGCACATCAGATCAGCCATAAGTTCCATTTGTATTGATAGAACTCCTTTATTTTATAAGCATTTTCCACAGTCACTGCAGCCGTTGCAGATCAACTTGCTGCCGCAGGTCTCGCAGTTTGCGCGGAAATGGGGCACATAGAGATCTTCCTGCGGGATAGGGTAGCCCCAGTCGTCCACGAGGTCAAAACGGATGGGACTTCCCTGAAAGTTCATACCGGATTTATAAGCCATCCGGCTTTGCAGTTGCTTGTTTGGCAGGTGGTAGCGCCTGCCGTCCTTGATGAACACGGTGCCGGTCTCGATAAAGCAGAAGGTCACGTTGGCATCCACGCATTCCTGCCGGAGAGACTTGACCCAATCGAAATTGCAGGGGCGGGCACCATCATAGTTTTCGCCGCCGCAGATGACCTGCTCAATTTGCCCGGCGGTAAGGTACTGCCGGATGCTTACTGGCCCGATGAAGGGCGCGCACATGATGCCCTTGTGCTTGAATGGCAGGTTAAACAGAATGGGAATGCGCTCATCGGCGCGGCGCTGATTTTCACAGGTGACGTTGAAAAAGATGTTGTCCCAACCGCTGTCCCAGTCCGGCGGCAGGCACTCCCGTACCCGCTGCGGCCGTTTGGTGAGCAGAAAAAACACCACATCGCTGCGCTGGCGCATGATGTCCCACGCCTCAGCCCGCCACGGGTCGGCTTCTTCCAAGAAGAAGTCCGAGGTCATGCAGACCCGGATCTGCTCACCACTCTGGATTTTGTAGTGTCCGGTGCGGTCTTTCTGGAGCGGATAGGAAAAGCCGCTTTTCGTTTTGTAGATCTCGGCTCCGTTCTGGTCCCGCATCCGGTCGAGAAAATACATGTAGCAGTTCTGGCAGCCCTCGCTGCACTTGACGCAGCCGTGCCATGGATTCCAGATGTCGTGCAGGAAGCTCACCTTCTTTCTGTACCTATTATAATAGCTGCGCGGACAGGAAACAAGAGCACCCCTTGCACCGCCCCGCCGGATGTGATAAGATTAAACAAAATTTAATAACGCTTTGTATGAAAACAACTTTAGATAGAATTCCAGGATGATACAACAGAAAGGAATTTGACTATGGCACGATATAGCGTGAATAATTATACGGTGGATGTGCTTTTGGCGGATATAAAATCCGGTAATATTGCGATTCCGGAAATGCAACGTCCATTTGTATGGGACGCAACGCAAGTGCGTGATTTGATGGATTCGCTCTATAAGGGCTTTCCGGTCGGATATATTATCGTATGGCAAAATCCAAGTGTAAAGTTGAAAGACGGAACAGTTGCAATAGGGAAAAAAGTTCTGATCGACGGGCAACAGCGTATTACTGCTATGGCGGCTGCAATTGTGGGACAGGAGGTTTTAGACAGCCACTATAAATGGAAACGGGTCTGTATTGCGTTTAACCCCATTGACGAAATATTTGAAGTGGCAAATTCCGCAAATCAAAAAAGCAGTAAATGGATTCCGGATATTGCAAAAGTGCTGGATGTGTCCTTTGGTTCTTTTTCTTTTGTGATGGAATATTGCCAGAAAAACGGAATTATGGACAAAGCACAGGAAATCAATGACACAATCAATCGGTTGAGGGCAATACAAAATAATAGCATTGGTGTTATTACGCTGGCAGAAGATTTGGATATTGACAGTGTAACGGAAATTTTTATTCGAATCAATTCTAAGGGTGTGGTTCTGTCGCAAGCAGATTTTGCAATGTCTAAGATTTCTTCGAATGAAATATATAATGGAAATGTGACCCGAAAAACGATTGATTATTTCTGTCATTTGTTGGAGTCTCCGGAGGATTTGAAAGAAATCAAGAAAAATGATGCTGAATTTGCGGCGAGACCGGAATTCGAAGCTATAAAGTGGGCAGCTGCAAAGAATGCACCGATTTATCGCACATGTTATACGGATATTCTTCGTGTTGCATTTACATATAAATTCAAGCGAGGAAAGCTAGCAGATTTGGTTAGCTTGCTTTCAGGTCGAGACTTTGAAACGCGTGAATTTAAGATCGAAATAGAAGAAAGGTCGTTCAATCAATTACATGAGGCAGTTCTGCAAGCGGTGAATCAGACAAATTACGAACGGTATTTGATGATTGTGCGCTCAGCGGGAATTGTGAAAAAATCGCTGATTCGTTCACAAAATGTTTTGAACTTTGGCTATGCGCTTTTTCTTGCACTTCGTGAACGAAAAGTGGATAGTAATCAAATTGAAAAGATTGTACGCAAGTGGCTGGCTTTGTCTATTTTGACGGGAAGATATTCTTCTGGCTCGCCAGAGTCTGCATTTGATTACGACATTAAGAGATTCTTTGCTTATGATGATCCGATGCAGTACCTGAATATCACAGAGGCGGGCGAATTATCTGAGGCGTACTGGAAGGTAAATCTTGTTCAACGGCTGAACACATCGGTTGCGAGCAGTCCGTATTTTAATATGTTCCTTGTGGCACAGGTCAAGGCACACGATAAAGGCTTTTTGTCGATGGAAATTGATATTGAGTCCATGTTGGAAAACAGAGGCGATATTCACCATTTGTTCCCGAAAAATTACTTGATAAAAAATGGAATTGTGCAAGCACAATACAATCAAATTGCGAATTATGCTTTTATTCAACAGGAAATCAACATTAAAATTAAAGATAGTTCGCCAGCCCACTATATGACTGAAGTGATAGGGCAATGCAATACGAAAAAGCCTGTTTATGGTGGAATCATAGAACAAGATAGGCTGGCTGAAAATCTTAAACAGAATTGTATTCCAGACGGATTTGAAAGCATGGAGATTGGCGACTATCAGGATTTTCTACAAAGGCGTCGGGAACTGATGGCCGAGAAAATACATCAATACTATGATTCTCTCTGATTTCAAAGGCGAAACTTGATATAAAGGAATGCACTTCGCAATGCAGTTTCTCTGGGCGGCGACAGCGACACCCTTGCCTGCTTCACCGGCGGCATTGCCGAAGCTTTTTACGGGATGCCGCAGGAACTGCGGGACGAGACTTTGAAACGTCTGCCGGAGAATATCCGGGTAGGATATGAGCTGTTTCGGTGGAACATCGGCCAGAGATAAGACATTCGGAGAACCAAGGAGCAGATACAACACACTCGTGATGTGAAGTATCTGCTCCTTGGTTTTTAATAAGACTCGATGGAGGGTGTCTTGCATCGGCCTGAAAAATCCGATATACTGAACCCAGAGAGTATATCGAATTTTTTGGGAAAAGGAGAGAACGGTATGGAACATCTTTATGAAAAGGCACTGGAAAGTGTGGAATATATCAAGACGCACACGAAAAAGCGCCCGAAGATCGCGGTGGTGCTGGGCTCCGGCCTTGGCAAGCTGACCGCGGACTTTACGGACACGGAAGAACTGTCCTACAAGGATATCCCCAACTTCCCGGTATCCACGGTGGCAGGACACAAAGGTGCATTGTTGGCTGGCAAGCTGGGGGACACGGAAGTCTACGCCATGGAAGGCCGCTTCCATTTCTATGAGGGCTACTCCATGAAGGAAGTCTGCTACCCGTTCTATGTGTTCAAGCTGTTGGGCGTGGAAAAGGTGGTGTTGACCAACGCCTGCGGCGGCATCAACCGGGAGTTTGCGCCGGGCACCCTGATGCTCATTACCGACTTCATCAACATGATGGGCACGAACCCCCTCATTGGCCCCAACGATGAGCGCTTCGGACCCCGCTTCCCGGACATGACCGAACCTTACAGTCTGGAACTGCGGAACCTTGCCAAGCAGACCGCCGATGAACTGGGCATTGCCTACAAGGAGGGCGTTTACATGGGCTTTATGGGCCCTTGCTATGAAACGGCAGCTGAAATTCGCGCCTTTGCGGGGATGGGAGCCGATGCCGTGGGCATGAGCACCGTGCCCGAGGTCATCGTTGCCCACCACTGCGGCATCCGTACCTTTGGCATAAGCATCATCACCGACCTCGGACTCGAAGACACGCCGGTAGAGGTGAGCCACGAAGAGGTGCAGGAAGCGGCCAACAAGGCTCAGCCGCTCATGACCGAGATTATGCGCGAGATGATAAACAGGGCTTGAGGGGAGGCACAGAGGATGACCGAAATTGCCAAGCTTGGTGAGTTTGGGCTTATCCGCCACCTCACCGAAGGCATCAAGCCGAAGAACGCATCGACACTGCGCGGCGTCGGCGACGACTGCGCGGTGATGCACTACCCCGACAAGGAGGTGCTCGTAACGACCGACCTGCTGATGGAGGGGGTGCATTTTGACCTCACATACACCGACCTGCGCCACCTGGGATACAAGGCCGCGCAGGTGAACATCAGTGACGTGTTTGCCATGAACGGCACACCGAGGCAACTCACGGTGAGCCTGGCGCTAAGCAAGAGGTTTACCGTGGAAGACATGGACGAGCTGTATGCCGGACTGAGAGCAGCCTGCGACCGCTGGGGAGTGGACATCGTGGGTGGCGACACCACGTCGTCGTTCACCGGGCTGGCCATAAGCATAACGTGCATCGGCGAGGCCGACGCGGCCGACATCGTCTACCGCGACGGGGCAAGAGACACCGACCTGGTGTGCGTATCGGGCGATCTCGGGGCCGCGTACATGGGACTGCAACTGCTCGAACGCGAGAAATCGGTGTACTACCAGCAGGTGGACGAGGCCAAGAAGCGAGGCGACAAGCGGGCCCTGGAGCAGCTGGCACACTTCCAGCCCGACTTTGCCGGCCGCGAATACCTGCTGCAGCGGCAGCTCGAAGGCATGGCCCGAGGCGACATCATTGCCCGCCTACGCGAAGCGGGGGTGCGTCCCACGGCCATGATGGACATAAGCGACGGGCTGTCGAGCGAGCTCACCCACATCTGCACACAGAGCCATGTGGGGTGCCGGATTTACGAGAAGAACCTGCCGATAGACTACCAGACGGCTGTGATGGCCGAGGAACTGAACATGAACGTGACCACATGCGCCCTGAACGGGGGCGAAGACTACGAACTGCTGTTCACCGTACCAATAGGCGACCACGAGAAGATTGAGGCCATGGACGACGTGAAGCTCATCGGCCACATCACGAAAGAGAGTCTCGGCCGGGTGCTCGTCTCACGCGACGGCAACGAGTTTGACCTGAAAGCGCAGGGCTGGAACCCACTCAAATGAACACCGGCCGGACGGCAGTGCCATAAAGGCCGCCCGGCCCTTTCGTTTTCAAGCCGCCACAGCCTCGCACACGGCTGCCATATTTGCAATGTTTTTTCACCGTCAGGAGCTTTCCACTCAACCGCCTGACTGGCAACATGTTGCAACATGGGCCGTTTGGCATGGCAAAACAGCCCGTATCAGCAGTCAAAACGGGCCATGCCAGACTGCCAAACGGGCTATATTGCAATGCCGGACAAGGGCACACGGCCGGTTGCCCGGGCATTGTAAGAAAATGTTACCTGCCGTGACGTCAGCTCATCTTCAACCCGACAACCGACCCAATGAGGGTGACGATGAAGAAAATGCGCGCCGCCGAAACGGGCTCGTGAAGGAAGGCTATGCCGAGAACTACCGTACCGACCGCACCAATGCCTGTCCACACGGGATAGGCCGTGCCAATGGGCAGCGTGTGGACAGCCTTGGCCAGAAGCAGCATGCTCATGACAAGGCTTACGATGAAGCCGGCTCCCCACATATAATACTCAATGCCCGCCTGCCCCTTCATCTTGCCGAGACAGAAGGCAAAGGCCGACTCAAAAAGACCGGCCACGATAAGAATAATCCAACTCATTTGTCTTGCTATTTTTTGCCAATGCTTGTTTTCGGCTGCAAAGGTAATGAAAAATGCCGTCGCGACACTTTACATTTGATAAGAAGCTGCCTGCGGGGCATCCGGGCTACCTACCCTGCCTGCCACTATGCCTGTTTGCATTGCTACACCGCGCGCCATGCCACGCAAAAAACGGTAAGGCAGGCATTGGAAAAAGACAAAAGCCGGATGCTCATACAACAAGACCATGCTTCCGGTAAACGAGACTCAGACAAACGAAAACAGAGCCGACCACGCCTGCCCGGCACACACCACAGCTTATACCTCACCAACAGCGGGCAGCAAGGGCGGCCGCAACACGCCGCAACCAGACAACACCGCAACCAAAGGAAACGACAAACGACAAACTGCGACAATGGACAAGAGCGACATAATAAACGCCATCCCCCCGCTGCCTGCCGGCTCAATGGAGCGCATGGCGGCCTGCATGGAAGAAGTGGCATACGCCAAAGGCACGCGAATACTGCGCGCGGGCAAGACCGAGCGCAATGTGTTTTTCATCAAGAAGGGCATAGTGAGGGCCTTTGTGAGCACACAAGGCCGCGAGATAACTTTCTGGCTCGGCGCCGAGGGCACACCGGTGGTGTCGATGAAAAGCTACGTCAGCGGGCTGCCGGGCTACGAGAGCGTTGAGTGCATCGAAGACACGGTGCTCTACGTGCTGCGCCATGCCACGCTGACATCCCTGTTTGCCGACGACGTCAACATTGCCAACTGGGGACGGCGGTTTGCCGAAAAGGAGATGCTGCGCACCGAAGAAAGGCTAATTCCGCAACTGTTTACCACTGCGGCCGAGCGCTACAGCTCACTTATGGCCAACCACCCGGAACTGCTGCGCCGCGTTCCGCTGGAGCACCTGGCTTCTTATCTCGGCGTAACGCCGGTGAGCCTGAGCCGAATCAGGGCGACACTGAAATGAAGCGGCAGCACCGTCACCACGCCCCCTTACCGCAAGCGTAGGCCCGTAAGCAAAAAGTGCCAACCCCAATTTAAGCCAGGGCTTACGCCAACAAGCATGTGTGCAACACGCATACGCACGTCAATGCGATGGAAAAGCCAGGGCTGCGATGACCAAGAAGCCAATAAAAGCAATGCGCCAT
>OHDE01000737.1_pt1 | contig 9871 bp, 6 predicted proteins | sample 1566931 | NCBI WGS metagenome assembly OHDE01 (sample SAMEA3879591, study PRJEB24766) | human gut metagenome | biome: human-associated habitat; feature: feces | place: USA | collected 1985/1987 | reverse complement strand
CTTACAATACTTTACAACTGGTTCAAGAGAAGCAGGAGACCAAATTACAACATATTATTTTGTTTTAAAGAACAATGTAAAATTCTCAAATGGTTCTCCATTAACAATTAAAGACGTTTTATTTAACTATTATGTATACTTAGATCCACTTTACACAGGTTCTAGTACAATTTATTCAACAGATATCGTTGGATTAAAAGAATATAGAACACAAAATGAATCTGAGACTGAACAAGAAGCATTCAAAGAAAGATTTAAAGATGAAGCAGAAAAACGTATTGAAGCACTTTCTTCTGCTGCAAACGATATCTTTAAATATCATAAAGGTGAATCTATCAGTGTTGAAAAATTTAAACAATATTTACAAGAAGAATATGTATCTGTAGATGAACAATATGAATACGCTGTAAAAGACTTCGAAAAAGCTATAGCATTATTTAAAGAAGAACTTTTAAGTGACTTTAATAATGCATCTGATACATATCAAAACATTACATTTACTGATAAAGATGGAACCCTTTACAAAGATTTATTAACAACAAATGTTGAAGCTTTCTTATATAACGAAGGATACTTAACATGGGATAAAAAAGAAGCTAAACTTGTTTCAAGTTTAACTAACTCTCCTGAAGAATTAAAGAATTGGACAAAAGAACAAGCAATTAATACTGTATATCAAGATAAAATTCCTAACTCAATTGAAGAAGTTATTAGTTTCTGGGGGACTGCTTCACAATTATATGATTTCATAGTAAACGAAGCAATGTCTGAATACTTCAGACTTAATGGTAAAAAGATTAAAAACATTTCTGGTATCACTTTCGCAAACTTAGAAGGTTCTGTTGAAGTAAATGGTGTCACATATGCAAAACCTGAATATAACGAAGATGGTTCTGTTAAAGATGGCTACAATGAAGTTTTATGCATAAAAATTCACAATGTTGACCCTAAAGCTATTTGGAACTTTGCTATTGGCGTTGCACCAATGTATTACTATTCAGATGAAGCACACATTAAGGCATTTGATTATAAAAATAATTTCGGTGTTGAATATGGTAATCAAGATTTCCTGGAAAAAGTAGTAAGAGATCCTGCAAAAATTGGTGTACCAGTTGGTGGTGGTGCTTATGCAGCAAGTAAATCAAGTGGTGGTATCACTGGTATTGAATCTGGTGACTTTAACCAAAATGGTGTTATTTACTTTGAAAGAAACCCATACTTCATTATGGGACCTGCAAAAATTAAAAAAGTATGTTTCCAAGTTGTTGCTTCTAACCAAATGTTAAATGCTCTATACAATAACGAAATTGACTTTGTAGAACCAAATGCAAAATATGAAACTGTACAAGAATTAAAAAATAAAGCAAGTAGCGGAATTGGTAGTAAATCAATCAAAACTTCTGGTTATGGTTATATTGGTATCAATGCTGGTAAAGTACCTGATATGGCAGTAAGACAAGCTATTATGCATGCAATAAATACGCAAGAATGTGTTGACTACTATGTAAACACTGCATCAGCAATTTATCGTCCTATGTCTACAGCAAGCTGGGCATATCCTGAAGATTGCACACCATATTATCCATACATTGGTTCAAAAGTTCCTGAAGATTTAAGTGTTGTAAATCCTGCATATGCTGAATATGTTACATCACTTGGCAAACATACAGGTGATACGCTTACTCAAGCAGAACAACAAAATTTCATTAAGAAATTAGTTGAAAGCGCTGGTTACACAATTAATAGCCAAGGTGTTTATGAAAAGAATGGTTCAACATTACAATATACATTCACAATCGCTGGTGAAGAAACAGATCACCCTGCATGGAATGCTATGTATCATGCTGGTGAAATCTTAAATAAAGTAGGATTCAATATCACTGTTACACCAGATGCACAAGCATTAAAGAAATTATCTTTAGGTGCGTTAACTGTTTGGGCTGCCGCATGGGGTTCAACAATTGACCCAGATATGTACCAAGTTTACCATAAAGACTCATATGCAACTTCTGTTCTAAACTGGGGTTATAAACAAATATTACAAAATACAGGCGACAAGTATTCAGTTGAAAAAGCACTAGTTGAACAATTATCAGAATTGATTGATCAAGGTCGTCAAACAACTGATGAAGCACAACGTGCTAGTATTTATGCTGAAGCATTAGATATAATTATGCAATTGGCAGTAGAATTACCTACTTACCAAAGAGATGACTTGTTTGCATATAATTTAAATAAAATTGATGAAAGTACATTAAATAGTGACACTTCACCATATAAAGGCTTAACAAGTGATTTACATAATGTTTCATTCAATCAAGCAAAGTAAAAAATAAAAAATGGAAATCGCAATAGATATTTCATTTTGAACAAGGAGTAATATATATATGTTTAAATACATTGTAAAACGACTATTAATATCATTACTTGTCCTTTTCGGTGTATCAATTATAATTTATACATTAGTTCGTTTAATGCCAAATGATTACATAGATTTAAAATATGCATCACAAATCCAACAAGGTCAAATCACTCAAGAAGATGTAGACCGCTTTAAGGAATTATATGGTATTGGCGATAAAACATTTAAAGGATTAGTTAATGGTTATGTTAAATGGTTGGGAAATGTTTGCCGAGGCAATCTTGGTATATCATTCAAATATAATAAACCAGTTAGCACAGTAATTAAAAATAATATGTGGATATCTTTTGCGATTGCAACAATAGCGACAATACTTCAATTTTTAATCGCAATTCCACTAGGTATTTCGAGTGCTACACATCAATATTCAATGCGAGACTATTTAGTTACAATATTCACGATGATTGGAATTTCACTTCCTACTTATTTCTTTGGAGCAATAGTCATAAAAATATTCTCAGTAAACCTAGGATGGTTCCCATCAAATGGTTTAATAAGTGCTGGTGTTAATTACCCTGATACTTTTGCTGGTGGCCTTTCAAAACTAGGTGATATGATATATCACCTAGTGCTACCAATATTCGTCAGTGTAATATTATCAATTGGTGGATTAATGAGATACACTAGAACAAATACATTAGAAGTTCTAGGAGCTGATTATATAAGAACTGCTCGTGCAAAAGGCTTATCTGAAAACAAAGTAATTTATAGACACGCTTTTAGAAATACAATGATACCATTAGTTACATTATTGGCAGGTATATTACCTTCATTATTCGGTGGTATGATGATAACTGAACAAGTATTTGGTATTCCTGGTATTGGTAACTTGGCATACAAAGCGTTAAAAGAAGGTGACATTCCTTTCGTAATGGGATACAATATGTTCTTAGCAGTACTTACTGTAATAGGAACGCTATTATCTGACTTAATGTACTCAGTGGTTGACCCACGAGTTAAACTAGGAAAGTAGGTGAAATAGATGCAAAATAATAATGAACCTACAAATAAATTAGAAGAATTAGAATCTGCTTGTGAAGAAACTAAAATTAGCAGTATAGCAAAGAAAAAGCAAAAACTTGCTCAAGATGAAGATCTTCTTGAAAATGAAATTATTGAAGAATTAGTTGAAGAAGATACTACAGAAGAAGCAACTTATAAAGAAATAGGACCTAAAAGAAGATTTTTCCGTTCTAAATTATCAATAGTCGGAATAGTTATGATTGTTTTATTATTCATATTTTCATTCCTTGGACCTGTCATTTATCAAAAATGGGGCGAAAGTACTGTAGACCGTTCAAGTACTGTAAAAGTGCTTGAAACACCACATACTTGGACTGATGAAGAGGGCAATAAAATTCAAGTTATTGAAGAATTAACAATTATTACGGAAATTAATTCCTATGCAGATCCTAGCAAAGACCATTTCCTTGGAACTGATGATAAAGGAATGGATGTATTTGTAAGATTAATGTATGGAGGAAGAATTTCCTTAACAATAGGATTTATCGTAGTTATTCTAGAAACCTTAATTGGTATAGTACTAGGTGGCATATCAGGTTATTTTGGCGGTTGGGTAGACCAACTAATAATGCGTATAGTTGATATATTTAACTGTATTCCAACATTACCAATTCTATTAATTGCATCTGCTGTTATAGATTCATGGAACTTAGATGCAGATACAAGAATATATATTTTGATGGTAATTATTACAATATTTAGCTGGAGCGGTGTTGCAAGACTTGTCCGTGGACAAATACTTTCACTTCGTGAACAAGAGTATATCACCGCAACCGAAGTTATGGGACTTTCAACTTGGCGAAAAATATTTAAACACTTAATACCAAATGTAATGCCTCAATTAATAGTATCTATGACACTAGGACTTGGTAGCGTAATTCTATATGAATCTACATTAAGTTACTTAGGACTTGGTGTACAACTTCCAAAAGCCGCATGGGGTACTATGATTGCAACTTCAAATGATCCACAAGTTTTAAATTATCATCTTAATATGTGGCTTCCTGCTGGATTTATGATTGTAATTGCAGTATTAGGATTCAACTTTGTTGGTGATGGCTTAAGAGACGCTATGGATCCAAAGGCTAAGAAATAGGAGGATATATATGGCAAAAGATAAAAAAACTTCCGATTATATATCAATAAAAGAATCACGCGCAATAATAAAAGACAACATTAAGAAGATGAAGTATTATGAAGGTTTAAAGAAAAAGAATTTACCTGTAGAAGAATATACTTCATGTATGAAAGATGAAAATAATATTATCGAAATAGATGGTTTAAAGACTTGCTTCTTTACTGATAATGGAACAGTAATGAGTGTTAATGGCGTATCTTTCAACATTCCTAAAAATAAAATTGTTGGTGTTGTTGGTGAATCAGGATGTGGTAAAAGCGTTACATCTTTATCTATTATGCAATTAGTACAAGCACCACAAGGCCAAGTTATCGAAGGTGAAATAAGATACAATGCGGATGCATTAGGTTATAGTGAAGATGGTAGAAAGAAAGCATATAACATTGCTAAAATGCCAACTAAAGAAATGTATCAAATTCGTGGTAAAGATATAACAATGATTTTCCAAGAACCAATGACTAGCCTAAATCCCGTATTTACAATAGGATATCAATTAGATGAAGTTTCTTTTATACATACTCCATCAATCACTAAAGAAGAAGCAAAAGCTCATAGTATAGAAATGTTAAATAAAGTTGGTATTTCTATGCCAGAACGTGTGTACAAATCATATCCACATGAATTATCAGGTGGAATGCGTCAAAGAGTAATGATTGCAATGGCGCTTGCGGGGAATCCAAAATTGATAATTGCGGATGAACCAACAACTGCATTAGACGTTACTATTCAAGCTCAAATATTAGAATTATTAAAAGATTTACAAAAAAAGCAAGGCTGCTCAATTATGTTAATTACTCATGATTTAGGAGTTATTGCTGAAATGGCTGACGAAGTAGTCGTAATGTATGCAGGAAGAGTAATTGAAAAAGGAACTGCACGTGAAATTTTCCATAACCCTCTTCACCCATACACAATTGGACTACAAAAGAGTAAACCGTTGATTACTTCAAATTCAAATGAACCATTATATTCAATACCTGGACAAGTTCCAAACCCTATAAACTTACCAAATTCATGTTACTTTAAAAGTAGATGCAGTAAGTGCATAAACAAATGTAATGGTGAATACCCAAGAGAAATCAAAGTAAGTGACACCCATAGTGTATCATGCTATTTATACGAAGAAAGTGAGGTAGGAAAAGATGGAGAATAATACTGATAAAAAGTATATTTTAGAAGTAAAAAACTTAAGCAAATACTTTCCAATTGCTACTAACTTTTTTGGTAAACCTACATGTTATCTAAAAGCCGTAAATAATGTTTCCTTTTCTCTAGAAAAAGGTAAAACAATTGGTGTTGTTGGTGAATCTGGTTGTGGTAAAACTACTCTTGGAAGAACAATATTAAAACTATATGAACCAAATGAAGGTCAAATAATATTTGATGGTCACGATATCACAAAGATAAGCAAAAATGAAATGCGTAAATATCGTACTAGTATGCAACTAATATTCCAAGACCCTTATTCAAGTCTTCCACCAAGAATGACAGTTGGTTCAATAATTTCTGAAGCAGTTATATATCATAATATCGTTCCAAAAGAACAAGTAAATGAATATGTAAGAGATATAATGAAAAAATGTGGATTACAACCACAATATTATGACCGTTATCCTCATGAATTTTCCGGAGGGCAACGTCAAAGAATTTGTATTGCTAGAGCCCTTGCGGTAAATCCAAAATTAGTAATTTGCGATGAACCGGTAAGTGCACTAGACGTATCAATTCAAGCTCAAATAATAAACTTATTAAAAGAATTACAATTAAAACTTGGTTTAACATATGTATTTATCTCACATGATTTATCAGTTGTAAAATATATAACAGATCAAATCTTAGTTATGTATTTAGGAAATACAATGGAACTTGGTGATACTGATGAAATATTTGATAATCCTCTTCATCCGTATACGCAAGCACTTTTCTCTGCTGTTCCTGTTCCTGACCCTGACGTAAAGATGAATCGTATAATTTTAAATGGTGATATTCCATCACCCGCTAACCCACCTAAGGGTTGTAAATTTCATACTCGTTGTGCAAAATGTATGAACGTATGCAAATTCGAAGAACCAAATTATATTGAAGCTGCACCAAATCATTTTGTTGCTTGTCATTTGTATGATAAAGAAGTAATGGCAAACTTACCAAAATATGATGAAGAATATGCAGAAATTTTAAGAGTTGAAGCAGAAAAAGCTGAAAACGAAAAAAAGGTAAAAAATGAAAAAGAATAAAAAAGAAAAATATGTTGACGATGGTCATACCATCTATAATATGGATGTAGATGGTATGCCACATCGTAAACGACACAATAATGATGACAACTTTTCACTAACAAAAAATGAAAAAAAGGCAGCAGCAAAAGCAGCCCTTGCCCATTATATGCCAATTATATTAGGCGTTATAGTTTGTTTTTTCTTAGCAATGTTATTTATATTGTTGTGGTTAAAATAATGAGAGGAAAGTAAAATGAAAAAGAAAATATTATATGGTGTAATATTGCTTTTGCTAATAATTACTTGTCCTAGTTGCAAAAATAAAAATAAAGACAACAACGTTCCTGGCGTTGATCCAGTAGTTACTCCTATATCAAATTCACAAAAACTACAAATATTAAAGAGTGACTTGAAATTAACACAAGAACAAGTAATGTCAAGAATTAAAGCAGAAAATATAAAGAAAAATAATGGTTATTTAGATACTGATGAAATCATTACAATGGTTACATTAGATGGTGAATCCCTAATAGAATCATATAATAATCGTTATAGTGTTTTATATAAAACTGTTTCAGAATATGCAAACTCGGCAACAGGTATTAAACAAGCTTCTAAAATAAAAGAAGAACAAGATCTTTTAGTTGAAGAACTAAAGGAAAAAGGTTTAATAACTGAAGTTGAATATTACTATTCAACAATTATTAATGCAATAGCGGTTAAAACTACTTATGGTAATTTTAAAGAAATTGGTAATTTAGCATCAGTAAAATCAACTATTTTATCAGATACTTATAATTTACCACAAAGCATAAGCGGTGATGCTTCCGCAATCGTAAATTTAGTAGATGTATATGAAACTGGTATTTTTGATTCAAGTAGCGTTAGCTATAAAGGTGCAGGTACTGTAGTTGCTGTATTAGACTCAGGGTTTGATTGTACACACACTGTTTTCCAAAAACAACCTACTGAACAAGTTATTACTGACAGAGACATTTCATCAATTTTAGGCAATATGAATGCTTCAAAATTCACAAAAGGTCTAGAACTAAAGGATGTATATTATAGCCGTAAAATACCTTTTGTATATGACTATGCTGATAAAGATTCAGATGTTTTCCCATATGATTCAGAACACGGTACACACGTTGCAGGAATCATTGGTGGATTAGATGATAAAATCACTGGTGTTGCAGTAGACACACAATTAGTTCTTATGAAAGTTTTCCCCGATTTGAGTGAAGGTGGAAAAACTGAAGATATCCTAGCTGCTCTTGAAGATGCTGTATTATTAGGCGTTGATGCAATTAATATGTCACTTGGTTCATCTTGTGGTTTTGCAAGAGAAGAAGATGGCAATAAGATAAATGAAGTATACGAAAGAATAAATGAAAGTGGTATTAGTTTAATTACTGCCGCAAGTAATAGTTATAGTTCAGGCTATGGTGGCGAACAAGGAAATACTAACTTTGTTACAAATCCAGATTCAGGAACAGTAGGTTCACCATCAACATATGATGCTGCATTATCAGTTGCATCTATTAGTGGTGTTAAGAGTAGATATATTATCGCTAATGGCGAACAAGTATTATTCTATAAAGAATCTAATTCTGTTACCGCAAAACCTAATGACTTTATGAATGAATTAGTTAATAGCTTACCTTTAGAGCAACAAGAAAAATATAGAAATGGTGAAAAATTAACATTTGAATACGTTACTATTCCTGGTGTAGGTAAAGAAGTTAACTATGCAAATGTTGGTGATATAACTGGTAAAATAGCACTAGTAAGACGTGGTGATAATAGCTTTGAAGAAAAAGCAATGATAGCTAAAAATAAAGGTGCAATTGCTTGTATCATTTATAATAACATTGATGGTGATATTTTAATGTCAATGGGTAAAACTGAACATATACCTACAATATCTATATCAAAAGATGATGGTACTATTCTTGCCTCAAAAAATACAGGTACGCTTACAATGCGTTCAACATATCAAGCAGGTCCATTTATGTCTGATTTCTCAAGTTGGGGTCCTACTCCTTCACTTGGAATTAAACCAGAAATTACTGCTCATGGTGGCGAAATTATGTCTGCTATTCCTGGTGGTGGCTATGACAAATTAAGTGGTACATCAATGGCTACTCCTAACCTTTGTGGAATTGTTGTATTAATTCGTCAATATATTAAAGAAAAATACCCAACTTTAAGTGCTAAACAAGTTGCTGTAATGACTAACCAATTATTGATGTCAACCGCAAACATTGTTTTAGATGAAAGAGGGAATCCTTATTCACCTAGAAAACAAGGTGCAGGTCTTGCAAGTTTATATAATTCTGTTAATACAAAAGCTTATATAACTGTAGATGGAATAGAAATTCCTGCTAGTTGGAATTTATCTGATGAAGAGATTCAGGAATATGTATCCTATATGAAAGGAACAGAAAACAGTGAGAATGTTCCAGAGGAAAAAGGGGTAGATGTGATATGGTCACAAGGAGAATCGGACGTGAAGACAAATCGTAAGAATTCCAAGTACTATACAAAGGATTATAACAATAATGATGTCGAATGTTATCAGGCTGCTTATAGTTATGGTCAAACATCATCTCAACAGTTTAAAATCAAGCCTGTATTTCAGGATGATAAATCTATTGGCTATGAATGCATCTTCAAGGAGAATTCATGATGGAAGAGAATATAAAGAAAATATTAGATCAGATTCGAGAACATATTATAAATTGTGCATTCAAAGATAAAAGTATTTTCATAAGAAACATAAAAGTTATGAAATTCAACACAGAACTTGAATGGTTCAATTGTGCTTTGATTGCTATGGATTGTAGACCTTCAAATAGATTTATTGTAAACACTTTGCAGAGATGGGATTATATACTAGGTACAGATGATGAAAATAAACCCTTCTTAAATGCTAAACCTGTAAAATTGTTAAAGCCTGTATATGAGAAAGATAATAATACTTTTCATTTCGACTTAATTGATACATATTATTTAGATGAATTAGAGATTTCTAAACATAAAAAGTTGAAATATACACGTAAATCTTCGATT
>OHDE01000732.1_pt1 | contig 9931 bp, 6 predicted proteins | sample 1566931 | NCBI WGS metagenome assembly OHDE01 (sample SAMEA3879591, study PRJEB24766) | human gut metagenome | biome: human-associated habitat; feature: feces | place: USA | collected 1985/1987 | reverse complement strand
TTGTGGTGGATGCTTATTTATTCCTATCATTTATATAGTGTATCCATTTATCATCAACGAACAGTATGCAGTCGGATTATCTATCGTGCCGCCATATATAATTGCTACGATTTTTAGTGTGTATGCCTCATTCCTTACTGCTATTTTCGGGGCTATCAAGGAAACATCTAAGATATTTTATACCACGGTTGCAGGCGCATTGGTAAATGTCATCACTATCCATCTTTTAGTTGGCGAAATAGGAATCCAAGCCGCTGTATGGTCGATGATTGGTGGTCATCTTACGTGTGCTATGTATCGCCTTTATCTATTGCGAAGATCCATTCATATGAAACTTAAAGCCCAAACAGTATGTTGCGTATTAATACCTTCAATCTTGATTTCATTTTGGGCATATTATAGCAACAGAATCTTTTGTGACATATTTGCCATATTCCTTATCATGGGAATTATGATTTATGCCTGTAAAGAGCAATTAGAGAATATTATCGGGCAATTTAAAACATTATTACTAAAAAGTAACAAATAAACTTTTTCAAGAAGAATGAAAATAGGAATCATTACGATGCATGGTGTCAAGAACTTCGGTTCTTTCCTGCAAACGTACGCCACTCAAAAGATGCTTGAATCATTGGGACATGATGTTTCCGTAATACATTATATGTCGGCGAACAGACGATTCAAATCGCTTTTGATGCATGTATCTTCTCCACAATGGCAACGCAACATTTTTACACGGTTTATCTATCGACTTTGCTATGCTCCTGAAACCATTATCAATCATTTAATATTTGAACCGTGCATGAAAAGAGAATTTCATCTGACACAAGAGTTTCACTCAAACGATGAGATAAAGGCTGCGCATCTTGAACTGGATGCATATATGACCGGAAGTGACAAGGTGTGGAGTTTTTCGTGCAATGCCGGGTATGACCCAGCCTATTATTTGAATTTTGCAGAAAACGATAGTATCCGCCTTTCATACAGTTCCAGTATTTGCGAAAACAAAATCAGTGAAACTGAATCCAAACAAATAAAGAGCGACATAGCTCGCTATGATGCCATTTCAGTTCGGGAATACGAATCGGTAGATATTGTAAAAAGCATAGGTTATGACAATGTAAGCGTAACGATTGATCCTGTACTGATGTTAAGTGTAGATGAGTGGAAAGTATTTGCTGCAAAATCAAAAATTAGACTTCCGAAAAAATATTTGCTGATGTATATGTTTGGTCGGGAGGAAGCTCCGGTTAAGATTGCTTCGGAATATGCCAAGCAGCACGGTCTGCATATCGTTCGTATTGGCTGGGATTTTACAAACAGGAAGTATTGTAAGGATGTGAGAGCCTTTATCAATCCTTATGATTTTGTTTACCTGTTTTTACATGCTGATTATGTTGTAACAAATTCGTTTCATGGTACAGCTTTTTCAATTAAGTTCAATAAACAGATAACTATTTTAAGAAACGCAATCGATCCACGTTTTTCTACAATCTTAAAAATGTTTGGTTTAGAAAATCGATTCCTGCCAGCTAAGGACGAGCCTAAAGTCTTGGAATTTATGAATAAAGCGCAGCCAATAGATTATAAGAAAGTAAATAGCGAGTTGAATAAACAAATGGAAGCGTCCAAATCTTTCTTGACAACTAATCTTATAGCAAAAGGATGAAGAAGATTATAGACAATTGTTGCGGTTGTGGAGTCTGCGAAGCAGTTTGTGCAAAGAAGAGCATCGCATTAATGCCAGACGAACATGGATTTTACAAGGCGTTCCTCAATAATGATACTTGTGTGGATTGCGGACTTTGTGTCAAAGTATGTCCTCAGCGACATTCTATCCCTTTCATCAGTCACTCCGTTTCGCGTCATTATGTCGCACAGGTTGCAGACAAAATGGTGCTCCAGTACTCCTCGTCCGGAGGGGTGGCTTATGAACTTGGACGATGGGCTATCCGAAACGGCTACAAAGTGGTTGGTACGACCTATGATACGGAACAAGACCGAGCAGTTTGGAAGATTGCCGATAAAGAGTCGGAACTTTCTCTATTTAGCGGTTCCAAATATATTCAGAGCATTCCCTCCGGCATTATCAGCCAGTTCGATAAACAGGATAAATATTTGGTAGTCGGTACACCATGCCAAATAGCAGGCCTTGTGAAGTATATCGAAACGAAGCGATTCGACCGGAACAAATTCTTATTGGTTGATTTTCACTGTCACGGTGTACCCTCTTACATCGTGTGGGATAAGTATGTGGAATATGTCAAAAAACGCATGGATGTGAAAAATTTCACCAATGTTCAATTTCGCAGCAAATCGCTCGGATGGCACAGATTCCTTCTGAGGTTTGAGTCTGAAACAAAGACTTATTACAGTAATAACCCCACTGACCACAATGTATTTTACGACTATTTCTTCGGTCATGCCTGGCTGAATGAAAGTTGTTATACCTGTTCATACAAGCGGGAAAATTCAATGGCTGACATCAAATTAGGAGATTGTTGGAACAAGAACTACAAAGACAATAAACTGGGATTGTCTGCCCTTTCTGTATTTACAGAAGTAGGGGATCAAGTTATTCAAGAAATAAAAAGAGATTTACTATTGAAGGAGGATGCGGAGAATGTGGTCTGCCAAGGACAAATTCAGTCCGGTGCGAAAAAGAACAAGTACGCAGATAAAATAGAAGAACAATTCAGACAAGGAGGAAATATCCTTGCTATACGGTTTCGCTACCTTTTTCTACCCTCATTATTCCCTAGGGTAATGGAAAAATTGAGCAGTATCCTATTTCGAAAACATTAGTCCAAATGAATAAATTACTACTAACAGACAGTGAGTTGAAAGATATAGTATTGCGCTACGGCTCACCATTATATCTTTTTTATGAGAACGAATTTCGGGCGAATTTCGCTCATCTTTGCGAGGCATTCCGTGCCGTGTATAAAAATTATATTCCTGCCTATTCTTATAAAACCAATTATACACCTTATGTATGTGGCATAGTAAAGGATATGGGGGGATATGCAGAGGTCGTTTCGGACATCATTTTCCTCCAAAAGCGGGACCGCCCGCTGGACATCGTGCCGGAATGGACTCAAACCGGACAGACGGAGGACGGATTTGCCATCAACCGGTATTTTATCGACCACCCGGAAATGGTGCTGGGCAGACAGGAGCCGGTAAGCACTGCTCATGGTATGGACTACACCGTGAACCCTATCGAGGGACTGGAGCTTTCCGACCAGCTGCATGATGCGGTGAAGTATATTCATGGCACTTATCAGGAGGCAGAGCTGCCGGAGCTGGGCGAAGGCGAAGCTATTGACACCTCCATTCCTGCCGACCCCAATGTGAAGAACTATTCCTATGCCATTGTAGACGGGCAGGTGTACTACCGGGAAAACAGCCGTATGGTGCGCCCTGACCTCAACGCCACCGCCGAAGCCCGTGTAAAAGGTCTTGTGGGACTGCGTGATTGTGTGCAGGAACTGATCGACCTTCAGATGGATGCAGCGGTTCCGGACAGCACCATTCGGGAGAAGCAGGCGGAACTGAACAGCCTCTATGACAGCTTTTCTTCCAAATACGGTCTCATCAATGACCGTGCAAACCGTCTGGCCTATGCAGACGATTCTTCCTATTACCTGCTCTGTGCGTTGGAAGTCATCGACGAGGACGGAAAGCTGGAACGCAAGGCAGATATGTTCACCAAGCGGACCATCAAGCCCCATCAGGCGGTGGCTGTGGTGGATACGGCAAGTGAAGCACTGGCGGTGTCCATCTCGGAAAAAGCCTGCGTGGATATGGACTATATGAGCCAGCTTACCGGAAAAACAAAAGAAGAACTGGCCGGAGAGCTGCAAGGCGTAATCTTCCGTGTACCGGGACAGCTGGAGAAAGACGGCACACCCCATTATGTGACTGCTGATGAATACCTCTCCGGCAATGTACGCCGCAAACTGCGTCAGGCGCAGCGGGCCGCACAGCAGGACCCGGTTTATGCAGTCAATGTGGAAGCTCTTACCGCCGCCCAGCCCAAAGACCTGGATGCGTCGGAGATCGAGGTGCGTCTGGGCGCTACCTGGATTGACAAGGAATATATCCAGCAGTTTATGTATGAGACCTTTAATACCCCGTTTTATCTCCAGCGCAGTATCGGGGTCAACTATTCGTCCTTTACCGCTGAATGGCAGATCAAGGGGAAATCTTCTGTATCCTACAACGATGTGGCAGCTTATACCACCTATGGGACCAGCCGCGCCAACGCCTACAAGATTCTGGAGGATTCCTTAAACCTGCGGGATGTCCGTATCTATGACACCATAGAGGACGCAGACGGAAAAGAGCGCCGCGTGCTGAACGCCAAGGAGACCACCCTGGCTGCTCAAAAACAGCAGGCGATCCGGGAAGCCTTTAGGGACTGGATCTGGAGAGACCCGGAGCGCCGCCAGACTTTGGTGCGCCAGTACAACGAAGAAATGAACTCTACCCGTCCCCGCGAGTATGATGGCAGCCATATCACTTTTGGCGGCATGAACCCGGCCATTACCCTGCGGGAACACCAGAAAAGCGCCATCGCCCATGTGCTGTATGGAGGAAATACCCTGTTGGCACATGAAGTAGGCGCAGGCAAAACTTTTGAGATGGTAGCTGCTTCGATGGAAGCCAAACGCCTGGGCTTATGCCAGAAATCTCTCTTTGTGGTTCCAAACCATCTGACCGAGCAGTGGGCGTCGGAGTTTCTGCGTCTCTATCCTTCCGCCAATATCTTAGTCACCACAAAAAAGGACTTTGAGACCCATAACCGAAAGAAGTTCTGCGCTCGTATTGCGACGGGTGATTATGATGCCATCATCATGGGACACAGCCAGTTTGAGCGTATCCCCATCAGCCGGGAGCGTCAGGAACGGCTTCTCTATGAACAGATCGACGAGATCACTGAGGGGATTGCAGAGGTACAGGCCAGCGGCGGCGAGCGTTTTACCGTCAAGCAGCTGGAGCGTACCAGAAAGTCTCTGGAAGCCAGACTGGAAAAGCTGCAAGCCGAGGGGCGAAAAGACGATGTGGTAACCTTCGAGCAGCTGGGTGTGGACCGTTTGTTTGTGGACGAGGCCCACAACTATAAAAACCTGTTTCTATACACAAAAATGCGGAATGTGGCTGGTCTTTCCACATCGGACGCGCAGAAATCCTCCGATATGTTTGCCAAGTGCCGCTATATGGATGAGATCACCGGAAACCGTGGCGTGATTTTTGCCACCGGCACCCCGGTCAGCAACTCCATGACCGAGCTTTACACCATGCAGCGTTATCTTCAGTATGAACGCCTGCAAGAACTGAACATGACCCACTTCGACTGCTGGGCTTCCCGATTTGGGGAGACCGTCACAGCATTGGAGCTGGCACCGGAAGGCACCGGCTACCGGGCAAGAACGAGATTCAGCAAGTTCTTTAATCTGCCAGAGCTGATGAACCTGTTCAAAGAAGTGGCGGACATCAAGACCGCCGACCAACTGAACCTGCCCACCCCGGAGGTGGAATACCACAACATCGTGGCGCAGCCTACCGAACATCAGCAGGAAATGGTCAAGGCCCTTTCGGAACGGGCATCGCTGGTACACAGCGGAACCGTTGACCCGTCCCAGGACAATATGCTCAAGATTACGTCGGACGGCAGGAAGCTGGCGCTGGATCAGCGTCTGGCATATCCCGAACTGCCCGACGACCCGGAAAGCAAAGTCAATGCCTGTGTGGGGAATGTGCTGAAAGTCTGGCGGGATACGGAACCCCAGAAAGGTGCCCAGCTTGTTTTCTGTGACCTCTCCACGCCCCACGGGGACGGCTCCTTTAATGTGTACGATGACATCAAACAGAAGCTGATGGCACAGGGCGTTCCGCCGGAACAGATCGCCTTTATCCATGACGCAAAGACCGACGTTCAGAAAGCGGAGTTGTTTTCCAAAGTGCGGAAAGGCCAGGTGCGTGTCCTCTTAGGCTCCACCTCCAAGATGGGGGCTGGCACAAACGTCCAGACACGGCTTGCAGCGCTCCACCATTTGGACTGCCCCTGGCGGCCTGCGGACATCGAACAGCGTGAGGGGCGCATTCTGCGCCAGGGCAACCAGTTTAAGAGTGTCAAAATCTTTAAGTATGTGACAGAGGGAACCTTTGACGCCTATAACTGGGGGCTGATCGAGAACAAGCAGAAATTCATCGGCCAGCTTATGAGCGGCAAGAACCCGTCCCGCTCCTGTGAGGATGTGGACGAAGCTGCCCTTTCCTATGCGGAAGTTAAGGCGCTGGCATCCGGCGACCCCAGGATTATGGAAAAGACCGAACTGGATGGGCAGGTCACGAAGCTAAAGCTGTTAAAAGCCAACCATGAAAGCCAGCGGTACGCCCTGGAGGATAACCTGATTAAGTTCTATCCCCAGGCAATCAAACGGGAACAGGAAACGATTGCTGACCTGGAAACGGACATCCGGCACCTGGAAGCCCATACGCCGCCGGATAAGGAGCATTTTTCCATGACGGTCATGGGCACTACTTACACCGAAAAGAAAGAAGCAGGCCAGGCGATCATCGCTGCGTTTGAAAGCCTGAAAGATTTGAGCGATAAGGTGGAACTGGGCGAATACCGTGGGTTTCCCATGACGTTATGGGTATCCGACAGCGGCCTATCTCCGAAGCTTCAGATTACTTTGAAGCATACCCGCTCCCATACCTTTGAACCGGGCAGCGACCCCTTTGGCAACATCACCCGTATGGACAATGTGCTGGAGGGAATGCGGGATAACCTGGAACAGCATCAGACGGTTCTTGGAAACCTACTCCAGCAGATGGAGGACGCCAAGGTTGAGGTCAAGCGCCCATTCCCCCAGGAAGCGGAGCTTGCGGAAAAATCGGAGCGTCTCGCTGCCCTAAATGTGGCGTTAAACATCGGCGGCAAAGACAAACCAAACAGCCGGGAACGACAAAAGCATGACGGCAAGACTTCCATCAAGCGGCTCCTGCGCCGCATGGGTGTGGAGTCCGCCGCCAGTGCAGCACCAAAGAAAGATAAAGAGATGGAGGTGGCAATCTAATGAATCCACGCAGCGGACGCACCATTCCCATGTACTTCAAGGTATCGCCCGAAGAAAAAGAGATCATTGACAAAAAGATGGAACTGCTCGGCACGCACAACCAGAGGGCGTACCTCAGAAAAATGGCGGTGGACGGCTACGTTGTCCGGGTAGATATGACAGACGTTAAGGAACTGGCCGCCCTGCTGCGCACCTGCTCCAACAATTTGAACCAGATCGCAAGGCGTGTGAACAGCACCGGCAATCTGTATGAGGAGGACATCGCAGATTTAAAAACCAGATACGGAGAACTGTGGGGAGCGTTCAGCTCCCTGCTCTCCAAGTTTGAGGACTTGTGACAGGTTTTACTTGACTTTATGACTTTAAAGCGATATAGTGAGCTTGCAACGAGAATTGATTCAAGGAGGTATCCGGTATGATTAGATTTTTAATAAAGCTGGCGTTGTTCCCTGTAACCTTGATCTTGACCCTGCTGGTAGCTTTTGCACGGTTTTTCTGTCTGTTTTCCGGCATGGTTTTGAATGTGATTGCCGGAGCCTTGTTTCTGTTCGGAGTCCTGATGCTGTTCATCGGAGAATGGCATGGCTTTCTCGGCTTTGCGGTTTTGGCCTGGGCGATAAGCCCCTATGGGCTGCCGGGGGCGGTTGTCTGGCTAACAGAACGAGTGGACGATATAAACAGTATGCTAAAGGCAATTTAACAGTATAACCCCTACCGGGCACGGCAGTATTTTCAAGCTGCCGTGCCCGGATTTTAGCTGTACAAGAATCCTTTTTACAGATATAATAATAAGACGGTTATGATTTTTAAGGAGGTTCACAAAATGAATGAGTTGGAACCCGTTTACGTTGACGATTTTGAAAAAATCAGGCAGATTATTGAGCAGGCAAGACAAGAAGCTGCTTATAAGGTAAATGAAACCATCATCAGTCTATATTGGAACATCGGAAAATTCGTTTCGGAGAAAGCACAGCAAGATGGATGGGGACGTTCCACTGTAAAGCAATTATCCCAGTATATTCTCTCTAAGGAACCCGGCATTCGGGGATATTCGGCACAGAATATCTGGCGCATGAAACAGTTTTTTGAAACTTATCAGGATAAGCCAGAACTCTCAACACTGTTGAGAGCAAATACATGGTCGAACAATCTTCACATTATGTCAAAAACCAAGACAGATGAAGAAAGGGCATTTTATCTAAAGCTGGCTTCTAAGGAGAAATATAAGGCAAGGGAACTGGAGCGCCAGATTGACAGCGGTTACTATGAGAGACTTCTTCTGTCTGATGGGAAAGCACCATCAGGAATTGACCATACGGAAAATACAGGCATGATTCGTGATTTGTATATGTTGGAATTTTTGAATTTGCCGGAGCCGTATAAAGAATTTGATTTGAAGCAGGCCATTTTAAAGAACATGAAGCAATTTCTTTTGGAATTTGGCCGTGATTTCATCTTCATGGGCGAAGAATACCATTTGCAGGTTGGGAAAAATGATTACTTTGTGGATCTTCTTTTTTACCATCGGGAATTGCAGTGTCTGGTTGCCATTGACTTAAAGATTGACGATTTCAAACCAGAATATCTGGGTAAAATGGAATTTTATCTGGAAGCATTAGACCGTGATATAAGGAAACCCCATGAGAATCCAAGTGTCGGCATTATTCTTTGCAAAAGTAAAGATGAAGATGTAGTGGAATATGCGTTGAGCCGTAATATGAGTTCCACCATGATTTCTGAATACCGCACCAAGTTAATCAGCAAAGAAATTTTGCAGAAAAAACTGGAAGAATTATATGATGCGGCGGATGAAAGCCAAAACTCTCAACAGTGTTGAGAGAATTTCAAAACTAAAAATTTAAATAACAGCCGCAGATCACAAAATATGGTCTGCGGCTGTTATGATTTTACAGGAAAGGAGCCGCTGTATGGCGATCTCAAAACTCAAACCCCGCCATGCCAGCGAGGGGCGCAGCATTGCCGCTGTGTTAAAAGACCGGCTGGACTATGACAAGAATCCAGAGAAAACAGACGGCGGCTTACTGGTCACTGGCTATCAGTGTTCCCCGGATACGGCATGGCAGGAATTTGCGGTGTCCAAGCAGATTTATACCGCTACAACCGGGCGCAAACGTGCCCCGGATCAGGATGTGATTTCTTATCTGATTATCCAGTCCTTTGAGCCGGGAACCATCACGCCGGAGGATGCCAATAAGCTGGGATATAAACTGGCGATGGAGTTTACCGGTGGGGAACATCAATTTATTGTGGCAACCCATGTGGATAAGAAGCATATCCATAATCACATCGAATTTAACAGCACCGCTCTGGACTGCTCCCACAAGTTCAACAATGTGAAAAACAGCTTTCTCCCTCTGCGGAAAGCAAATGACCGGATATGCCAGGAATTTGGTCTGAACATCATTGAAGAACCCCAGGAAAAAGGCAAGCACTATGTAGAGTGGGCGGCAGAGAAAAACGGCAAGAGTTGGAAAAATCTCTTGCGGAAAAATATTGACCGGATACTGCCTGCGGTTAAGACTTTTGATGAATTTCTGGAAGCTATGCGGCAGGAGGGCTATGAGGTCGTCCAGAGTAAAATGATTCTGAAATTTCGTGCCCAGGGACAGGAGCGTTTTACCCGTGCAAAGACCATCGGAGACAACTACACCGAGGACCGGATCAAAGAGCGCATTCAGGGGCGCGGGAACCGCAAGCGCCAGATGCAGACCTCTCGCTGGGGGATCTCCCTCATCAGCGACATTCAGGAACGCATCCAACTCATCGGCAGCAAGGGTTATGAGCACAAAGCAAAGCTCACCATTCTCAAGGAGGCTGCGCGT
>OHDE01000726.1_pt1 | contig 10011 bp, 9 predicted proteins | sample 1566931 | NCBI WGS metagenome assembly OHDE01 (sample SAMEA3879591, study PRJEB24766) | human gut metagenome | biome: human-associated habitat; feature: feces | place: USA | collected 1985/1987 | reverse complement strand
TTAAAATCGGACTTCAGTATCACTTCTAATACAGGAAATAAATATGAAAAAATTAATTATTTTTATCTTGTTAGCAACAGTTCTTCTTTCAGGTTGCTCTGCAAATAATACTTCAAACCAACAAACAACTTCATCTGAAAAAACTAAACAAACTATCGCTTCTAAATTTCTGGAGAGCAAGTCTCAAACCACTACTGAAACATCAAAAAATGACAAAAATTCAATTCCAGTTGCTTATACTATAAAGAATTTTGAAATTATCGGTCAGCTTCCTGAACTTCCAACAGGTTGTGAAATCACAGCACTCACTATGGTGCTGAACTATTATGGTCTTAACCCTGATAAGCTTGAGCTTGCAACAGAATATCTTCCAAAAACGGAATATTCAACATACTATAAAGATGGTAAACTAATAGGACCTGACTCAGATAACTACTTCTTAGGTGACCCAACAAGCGTATATGGCTATATTTGCGGAACAGGTGCAATAGTAACTGCGGCAAATAGCTTTATATCAGATAAAAATGCCAAATATATAGCAAAAGATTTAACTGGCTGTGATTTCTTAGAATTATATAAATATGTTTCTCAAGATAAACCAATTATCGTTTGGACGACAATCGAAATGGCAGACAGATGTGAAACAGACGATTGGTATACCGAAAACGGAAAACACTTAGAATGGAGTCAAAATGACCATTGCAGCGTACTTATTGGATACACTGAAAAAACAGTGAAAATAGCAGACCCTATTCTTGGTGATGTAGAGTATAGCAAAACTCAATTTGAAAAGGTTCTTACATCTCGTGGTAAAAAAGCGGTTGCACTCTTTGATAAAAATACTTCTACTTCCTCTTCCTCTAAAACTGAATAATAAAAGAAAAACGACAGTTTACTTCTTATCTTGAAGTCCTGTCGTTTTCTTAATTTTTAAGCAGATTCAATTCATAATAATTTGTCAGGCAATTTTGCAATCTTAGAAATGAATTTCTGTTCAACTACCTTTGCTGATAAAAGCATAAGGAACTTCCGTCCATCAGCCCTACAAGCTTTTTTAAAGCTTGAGCAAAACTTTTAATTTCTATCAAATTCATACTAATAAATAGAATTTCAATTATGCAACAGTTTCATAGATATTTTTAGTTGCTCTTGTTTTACATAACAAATAGCTTATTTTGCAAAAAATAACTAAAGTAATCATTAAACCAATTTCTAACATAATTTCGCTTACTCCAACAAAGCTAAAAAGCAAATATGCAATAACACATAAAACCGCTACAAACAATATTGAAAGTGCCATATTATAGAAAATATTATAGTTTCCTCTCAAGGCATTAACTTCATCGTCCCATACAAGCTTAGGGTTAATAGAATCCATATAAATTCCAAAATATGATGCAGACACAACGGAAAATAGACTTATAAGACAAGTAAAAAGTACAAACATACCATTCAACGAAAATAATATTCCTGCGATTATAACATATATAATCATTCCTAAACCACTGATTAAAATTGCCACACTTGCCTTAATATTTATCTGCGTCATAAAATCTATGGGAATATATTTCATAAACGCAAAGTGGCTTCCCTCTCTTGTGATTGAGCTTGAAGCTATGCTATTTGCAGATGTTATAAGTACTGAAATCCCTGATGTACAGAAAGCAAATATAAGTCCAGCAGTAGCATTTCCGTTGCTTAAATCTTTAAAGAATTTTCCCAAGAAATTATCAGGTCCTTGCAACGCATAAACAAGATAAAGTAAAATCGGCCATACAAGATTTATCACTATACAATTCATAAAGTACGCAGGTGTTCTTACAAGGATAAGAAGTTCCTTTTTGAAATAGCTTAATGAAACTTCCTTTTCTTTCAATCCCTTTACAGCTTTTCTAAAACCAACAGAATGTTGCTTTGCAGAGCCTGAACCGCCAATTCCCACAATGCCTTTAAAATACATAAGCTCCGCAAGAAGTAAGAATACAACAAGTGCAACAATATTTATTGCAAGATAGATAACTACACCAATAATATCTCCTGAAACACCTGAAACTATAAATCTTATATGTGGCAAAATGATATTCATAACATTCAGAAGTGAATTATCATTTGCAATAGCCTGTGTAATTGAATTTGTGCTGAAATCGCTCATATTTCCGCAGAAAAGCACAATTCCAAGAATTATAAGCAAGGTTAATACGCCAGTAAGCTTGTTTACTCTGTCTTTGTTTTTAATAAAGTGTGTAAAGTACATAGTAACAAGAGCTATTATACCGCAATAAACCATAGGTATTATAGGAAGTGTCAGCATACATAATATTGCCACAAGCCAAGACCATATAGGCAATCCTATAGCAAAAATATATCCCACTATAGCTGCAAAGACTATCATAAACTGCATTATGTTTTCACTTATCAACGCTGCTGTAAATTTCGCAGAAATTATCTGATAAGGCTTTAATGGCAGAGGTAATATAGATTCTACATCAGCAGAAAAATAAAAAACATTATAAATTACATTCAAGCCAAACACAAATGAAAAAGCCGAAATTAAATGTAAAAATAGTGTTATTCCCTGTTCTTGACCTCCAAGTTGTGTAAGACCACCAGTTATTGTATAAACAACAACGCCGACAAAAAATGATACTGGAAGAATTATTCCGAATACAGCTATAAGTGCCATAGCTGTATTAAAGATTTTCTTTCGTTTTTTCTCGTCATCGCTGAATTCCACTGATTTAATAAGTATATGTACAAATTTAAGATATAGTCGCATATAGATTTGTTCCTTTCGATAATTTAATTTTCTGTCATCTCTAAGAAAATATTTTCGAGAGTCTGATTAAGATGCTGACTTTCAAGATTTTCAAGTGTACCATCATATAGCAGATTACCTTTTTTAATAATGATAACCTTATCGCAAAGCTTTTCCGCAACTTCAAGAACATGAGTTGAAAAGAAAACGGCATTGCCCTTTTTAGCGTGTTCTCTCATCATTTCTTTAAGCTCATATGAAGACTTAGGGTCTAAACCTGTCATAGGCTCATCAAGAATCCAAACAGGTGGATTATGCACCAAGGCTGCAATAACCATAAGCTTTTGACGCATACCGTGAGAATAAGACATCATTGGTGAAGATAAAGCATCAGTAAGCTCAAAGCGTTCCGCCAACTCATTTACACGCTTTTTTCTATCATCGTTAGAAACCTTATAAACATCTGCAATAAAATTAAGAAATTCAATTCCCTTTAATCTTAAAAACATATCTGGACTATCAGCAATATATCCAATAGAACTTTTTGCCTGAATCATATTTTTCTTAATATCGAAACCATTTATCTTTATTTCTCCCTTATCAGGTGGCAAAATTCCTGTAAGCATTTTTATAGTTGTAGTCTTACCTGAACCATTTGGACCAGTAAAACCAACTATTTCACCGCCACGAACCTCAAAACTAACATTATTAACCGCTTTTATAGTCCTATTATAAACCTTTGTAACATTTTTAAATTTTATCATACGCATATCACCTTATTTGTAAATTTGCACTATTTTAATGAATTTTTAAAATAAATTATATACTACTTAAACATACAAGTCAATAATAAATGAAAGTATATGTTTTATATCAGCAAATCAGACTTTTCTAAGACACTTAAAAGTTTCGCTCGAGGCGGAGTGCCTCCGCAGTCAAGACGCAGAATCGCTCGACAAGTCTCGCTCGTAGCGGATTAGGAAAGATTTTTGATGCGATCGAAAAAATTTCCAATTAACTACCGATTAGCTAACAGACTTTTCTAAGACAATTAAAGTTTAGGTCAAGCCTTTTTAAAGGCTTGAGCGAAACTTTTGAGAGTCTTTAGAAAGTCTACTAACTAATCGGCAGTTTAGTCCTCCGCGTGGATAAACTTCTTAAACTAATTACGAGCGAGGCAAAGCCGAGCGATTACGCGTCTTGGGGGCGGCGGCTCGCCGCCTTGAGCGAAACTTTTAGTTGTCTTAGATAAATTTAGTAAGCTAATCGTAGGGGCGAACTTTGTTTACTACGAGTGAGGTTTATCAAGTGAAATTTTAAATTTAATCAACATTAAAAAGAAGCCACAGCAGTTTATAATTCTGCTATGACTTCTAAAATTAATCTTAATGATTTGAGGCTGATGAACTTACGCTTGGACTTGAGCTTGTATTCGATTTATTTGTAAGCGTAAAGGTTGCGTGATTTTCTCCATCAGAATAATTCCACCAACAAGATTTATAGCCATCTATACTTATTTGCAAAGGTTTGGTAATAAATGCCGCTGTGGATTCCGATTCCGTCAAGGTTGCATAAAGTGTAATATCACTTGCTTTCATAGCATTAACCTCGTTCTCAGGTCCTACTATCGTCACATTAAAGCTATTGCCCGAAAGTTTACCAGTAACCCCCGAAACATTAGACCTAAGCTCCACATTGCTTACCGTAAAGCTTTTAGATGTGAATTTATCAGTATTAAATTTAAGTGTAACCTTTTCGATTCTGTCAACATTCGTACATGATGTGGGAACTTCAATAGAAACACTCATTGTTTTCCTTTCAGCAGAAATCTGTGAGAGGTCAACGGGTTCAGTTTTTATCTCAGTAATACTGTCAATAACCTCATCAGAAGCCGCAAGTTGAATATATCCGCTCTCAGGACTTTCAATAGAAACCCAGTTATCAGGCATTTCCCATGAATCAGGAATATTAGTAAATTCTACCTTAATAGGCACCTGTTTAACTTTCAAAACAGGAACAGTAACCTGAACACTATCAAATTCAGCAGTTACATAATCGTTAGAAACCTCCGCTCCATCTTCATCATAAAATCTAAGCGGAACATCAAAAGTTTTAGTTTCTGTAAGAGTTTCATTTGAAGTGTATTCTGCTTTTACTGTTGCAATCCTATTTATATAAGTTTCAGCACCAGAAAGCTTGACAGTATCAACCGAAAGTTGATTTTGCTGTTTAAGATATTCACTTCCTGTCTGAACCTGAACATCTTCTTCTATTTTTAGAATTTTTTCTGCTCTCCTATCAACATAAGCTGTAATTGTCGATGGAGTAACCGTTGAATCAAATTCATAGTCGCTAAGTATGCCTTGCTTTTTAGCACTAAGCTTTAGCTTATATTCGCCTGGCTTATTAACCTCTGAAACATCTGCTGAAACAAGAATATCACTGCTCTGAACAGAGCCAATAACAAGCTTGTTTCCCTTTATTCTGATTTCAGCCTTTGTATCCTCAGTCTTCATAACCTCAAGCCCATCTGAAAGATTTGGAATACTTATTGAAATATCCGTTATAGTCTTAACATCAGGGTCTGAAGATGTTGACGAAACAATTATCCAAATAACAAAAGCCATACAGATTGAAAAAATCAATATGTATTTATCATTATATAGGAAGTTATGAAAACTAAAATTTCTTTTAATCGTCCTCGGACTTCTTTTCCGATTTTTCATTTTTTCGTCCCCTTCTTAAACCCGAAATAATCGGAATTTTTTCTTCTGCGCTCTTAGGCTGTGGAAGTAATAAAGCTTCCAACTCACCCTTTAGGGTTTCCTTAGTATAATCTCTTGTAAGTACACCATTAACAGCAATAGAAATTGTGCCAGTTTCTTCCGAAACTATAACAATAACCGCATCAGAATATTCGCTTATACCAAGAGCCGCTCTGTGTCTTGTGCCAAGGTCTATACTTACTTGGTCATTTTTTGTCAGCGGTAAAATGCAGCCTGCGGCATAAACCATACCATCTCTTACAACCATAGCACCATCATGAAGTGGAGCTTTGTTAAAGAAAATATTTCCTATAATCGGCGTAGATGGTATCGCATTAAGTACTGTACCTGTATTGACGATTTCGCCAAGCTTTGTTTGTCGTTCAAAAACAATCAAAGCACCTGTTTTTGTCTTATGAAACATATCGCATACATCTACAACACTATCTATGCAAGCTCTTGTATGCTTTACTGTTTCTTCCTCAGCAGGAGTTGATGCAAGGCTTGTCCAATATTTTCCAAGCTTACTTCTTCCCATCTGCTCTAAGGCTCTTCTCAATTCAGGCTGAAACAGAATAAGAACTGCCAGAACTGAAAATTGGAAGAAACTACTGAAAAGTGAGCTTAACATTTTAAGATTAAACTGGAATGAAAGTGCAAACGCAATAATCAGAATAATTATACCCTTAACAAGCTGTTCCGCTCTCGTTTCACGAACCAGCTTTATCACGCTGTAAATTATAAATGAAACTGCGGCAATGTCAAGTACATCAGTAAGTCGAAAGGTATTCATAAGAGCTATAAAGCCGTTGAATGCCGATTGAACCCATTCCCACATATATTTCACTTCCTTAAAAAATAGACTGTATAATCCCGCAGACAAATCATCTGCGGGTATACTAACACTATCATATAATCTTTGGTAGGCATTTGTCAATGCTTTCTTAAATTATGAATAATTTTTAAAATAGCATTAACAAGATAATCCATATCATTTCTTGTTGTAAACATAGACGGAGATACTCTTACAGCACCGCCATCAATAGTTCCAAAAAACTCGTGTGCAAATGGTGCACAATGCAAACCAGCTCTTACTGCAATCCCATATTTATCAAGCATAGCCGAAATAGTTTCACTATCCATACCCTCTATATTAAAAGATAAAAGCGGAACATAATGTTCGCTTTCAGGTCTATCAGTATAGAGCTTGACTTCCTTTATCTTAGAAAATCTGTCATATAGATATTGTATAAGACGCATTTCGGAATTTGCTATATTATTAACTCCACGCCTCATAATAAATTCTGTTGATGCCTTTAGCCCAACAATTCCTGGCAAATTCTGTGTTCCGCTCTCAAATCTATCTGGCAATATTTCTGGCTGTTCAAGAGAATATGAGTTACTTCCTGTACCACCCTCAATAATTGTATCAAGGGGAATATCAGTATTAAATATAAGCATACCTGTTCCCATAGGACCATATAAACCCTTATGACCAGCACAGCACAGAAAATCAATGCCACTTTCTTTTAAATCTATTGGAACGATACCAGCTGCCTGAGCTGCATCAACTGCTATTGGAATACCATAAAGATGTGCAAGAGCTGTAATTCTATCAATAGGAAGCTTTATTCCCCATACATTAGAAGCATATATGCAAAATATCAGCCTTGTATCTTGATTGATTGCCTTACGGAATGAATCAAGCGTTTTATCATTATCATTAGGATAAACTCTCGCAACTGTATAGTTTATACCATTTTCAGAAAGCTTTTGCAAAGGACGCATAACAGCGTTATGCTCAAGACACGAAACAACAACATGGTCGCCCGATTTCAAAAGACCTTTCAGAACCATATTACAAGCAGTTGTACAACTGCCAGTAAAAATTATACTATTCTCATCAGGTGCATTGAAAAAACGCATAAGTGTGTTTCTTGAGTCAAACATTATCTGCGAAGACCTAATCGCAAGTTGATGTCCTCCTCTGCCCGGATTAGCACCATATTTCATAAATGAATTATTAACCGAGTTTATAACTACTCTTGGTTTTGGAAAAGTTGTCGCAGAATTATCAAGATAAATCACGGCACATTCTCCCTCTCCATTCTTCCGGCAACCCTTATGCCTGCCTCTTCAAGAATCCTTTGTGCTTCATCAGTCCTTTTAGGAACATATAAACTATATCCGCACGAGCTTCCACGAATATGGCTCGGAGTACGCACTATATCACTTCTTATACCATATCTAGAAAGAAGCTGTCGTCCTTTCATAGCATAGGTAACAGATGATACCATAATTAAAGGCTTGCCCACAAAATCACCTCACTGTTCTTTTATAACAGTTTATGCGGCAAGCCCTTATATTGCAACCTGATAAACAGTTTTTTGCAAATATTATTCAATTACTATAACATAAGTTCTATAAAAATTAAAAGTTTCGCTCAAGGCGGAGTGCCTCCGCTGTCAAGATGCGTTCTACTTTTTTGTTAAATTAAAACTTGCTATTCGCGTCTAAGCTTTTATCATTTTCGTAGGGGGTTCCCTGAAAGATAAATGCTGACCAAAACTTTCAACTTGATGTTTTTTAATTATTATAGGTTAAAAACCATCATCAAAATCATCATCAGGCCCAGCAATACTCTGAGGGTCATAAACCTCACCTTGACGAACTTTCATTCTGAGCCTTTCATTTTCAACGGCCTCTGCAAGACTATCTCTGAATGCTCTTGCATTTTTAATATTTTTAATTTCAAGAATAGGGTGAGATGCGTCCTTTGATTTAACTGTAACTGTACCAAGCTTAAAAATTTTCTGAAAAAGTGTTTTTGAAAGCTCCATATCTATAATGCGATATAGCAAAATCTCATTTTCTGTTGAACGCAAAAGTCCCTCATTCAGTATAATTCTCTTTGGAGTAAGTGTATATTTAGTAAATGTCCAAGGTATTCCAAATAACAACCAACGCTTTCTTTCTTTCATTATTACATCTTTTGCATATTCTTCTACCACGATACTTCTCCTTTTCTAATAAAATATAAAGCGGCGAGCCGCCGCTCCCAAGACGCGTAATCGGTTTTGCAAGCAAAGCCTCGATATTCTTAATCTACTTATATTGCCGAGGTTTAAAGTAATTACCAATGAACTACCGTAAGGGCGAACTTCGTTCGCCCTTATAAAGAAAGATATGTTAAGGGCTTTGCCCTTAAAACCCACCAAAGGCTCTGCCTTTGGAAACTGCAAGCTTTTGAAAAAGCTTGAGCAAAACTTTTCAATGTCTTAGGAAAGTCTGTCAATTAGTCGCCAAAGCTTATGCCTGTGAGTCTTGCGGTTTTGATGATTTCACAATCAGCAGGTACAGTCTTTAACTTTCCGGCAATATCAGCAAGTGCAACAGGTACAACTCTTCCATTTATAAGTGAAACCATACAGCCATAATGCTCATTTATAATACATTCTCCGGCAGCCGCACCAAAACGAGTTGCAATAAGCTTATCATAAGGTACAGGACTTCCACCTCTCTGAAAATGTCCTGGAACAGTAACTCTGGTTTCTTGACCTGTTGCCTTCTCTATCTGAGCGGCAATCTCATAAGAAATTGATGGATACATAAGATTTGCAAGAGCTTCTTTCTTTTGCTTTTTAGGAAGTGCGGCTCTTTCTTTTGATATAGCACCCTCAGCAACAGCAAGAATCGAAAAATTCTTTCCAGACTTAGTTCTTTGTTTAATACACTTAATAACCTTATTTATATCATATGGAATTTCAGGAATCAAAATGACATCAGCACCACCTGCAATACCCGCGTAAAGTGTAAGCCAACCCGCCTTGTGTCCCATAAGCTCAACTATAAACACACGGCTGTGAGAAGTAGCTGTTGTGTGTATGCAGTCAATAACCTGTGTTGCAATATCAACCGCACTCTGAAAACCGAAAGTCATATCAGTTCCCCAAAGGTCATTATCTATCGTTTTAGGCAGAGAAACAACATTTAATCCTTCTTGAGAAAGCATATTTGCAGATTTTTGAGTACCATTTCCGCCGAGAATAACAAGGCAGTCAAGCTTCATCTTCTTATAATTTGCTTTCATTGCAGCAACCTTATCTACATTATTTTCTTCATCAATAACACGCATAAGCTTAAACGGCTGACGAGAGGTTCCGAGAATAGTTCCTCCCTGTGTTAATATACCGGAAAAATCTTTTGCACTGAGCATGCGGTAATCGCTGTAGATGAGGCCTTTATAGCCGTTCATGAATCCATATACTTCGAGATCTTTTACATTGTTTGCAAGGCCTTTTACGACTCCGCGCATGGTCGCATTTAATGCCTGGCAGTCTCCGCCGCTTGTTAACAGACCAATTCTTAACATATGACTTTTCCCATCCTGTTCTTTATTAGATTTTCACGACTGCTTCTTGTTTCTTGGCAGTATTATGGAATGTTTACATTATACCCTATTTTTTTCGTTCTCACAATAGTTCGGGGGAA
>OHDE01000707.1_pt1 | contig 10259 bp, 10 predicted proteins | sample 1566931 | NCBI WGS metagenome assembly OHDE01 (sample SAMEA3879591, study PRJEB24766) | human gut metagenome | biome: human-associated habitat; feature: feces | place: USA | collected 1985/1987 | reverse complement strand
TATCATTTATATTCTTTAAAAGGCTTTACTCTACAGAAATAACATAATAGTAGATTGGCTGTCCGCCATCGTTGACCTCAACCTCTACATCAGGATATTTCTCTTCGATTGCTGCCGCAAGCTCATTAGCTGAGTCCTCATCAGAATCACTTCCGAAATAGATGCTGACAATCGCTGAATCCTCATCTACCATGGCATCTACCATCTCAAGTGTGGTAGCCTTTAAGTCTGTTCCAACAGAAAGGATGCTCTTGTCTCCGATTCCCATGAAGTCGTTCTGCTTGATGGTTTTTCCGTCAATCTCAGTATCACGGACTGCATATGTCACCTGTCCTGTCTTGACATTTTCTATCTCAGCCATCATCTGCTCTTTATTCTCCTCGGCACTGTGGTCAGGGATATAATTTACGAGTGCTGTGATACCCTGTGGGATAGTCTTTGTAGGGATAACAATAATCTGTTTATCCTCAACAAGGTCTACTGCCTGGTTTGCAGCCATGATGATATTCTTGTTGTTTGGCAGGATAAATACTGTCTTTGCATTTACATGCTCGATAGCGTTGAGCATGTCCTCTGTGCTAGGGTTCATGGTCTGACCACCCTCTATGAGATAGTCCACTCCAAGACCTCTGAACACTTCATTCATGCCTTCTCCGATTGAAACAGATACAAAGCCCATTTCCTTTGCAGGCATGTTATTTGTCTTTTCATCAGCCTGAGCAGCTTCATAAGCCTCTTCCTCAGCCTTCTGCTGTGCTGCAAGCTTCTGTGAATCCTTGATGAGCTTTTCCTGATGCTCCTCACGCATATTGTCGATCTTTATCTTGCTGAGTGAGCCGAAGGTAAGTGCCTTCTGCAGTGCAAGTCCAGGGTCGTTTGTATGTACGTGAGTCTTTACGATCTCATCGTCAGCTACAACGACTATAGAGTCACCGATTGACTCGAGGAATGCCTTGTATGCGTGCTCCTCATTGTCTGACATTGGCGCATTGAGTACAATAATAAACTCTGTGCAGTAACCAAACTTAATCTCTGCCTCTGTCTCAGCCGAAATCTTTGCAGGAGCTGCTCCTGTTGGTGCGCCCTCGATTGTATAGTCAATCTCCTTGCCGATAAGGGCATCATATGCTCCCTTTAATACCTGAACAAGTCCCTGTCCGCCCGAATCCACAACACCTGCCTGCTTTAATACAGGAAGCATCTCCGGTGTCTGGTCAAGCACATACTCAGCCTGCTTTATAACCTCTTCAACAAATGTGACAACATCCTCTGTTTCGTCTGACAGCTCCAGAGCCTTTTCTGCTGCGCCCTTTGCCACTGTAAGGATAGTTCCCTCCTTCGGCTTCATAACCGCCTTGTAAGCTGTCTCAACCGCCTTCTGGCACGCCTCACAAAGAATAGTGACATCTATCTCATCGTATTCCTTTATAACCTTACAGAAGCCTCTGAAAAGCTGTGATAAGATAACACCCGAGTTTCCTCTGGCACCTCTTAAAGAGCCTGATGAAATAGCCTTTGCAAGCTCTGCCATGGTAGGATTTGTAAGTGAGCTGACCTCCTTGGCCGCAGACATGATTGTCATTGTCATATTTGTTCCGGTATCACCATCCGGTACCGGGAATACATTCAGCTCATTTATCCAGTCTTTCTTTGAATCAAGATTCTTGGCTCCCGCAAGAAACATCCTTGCAAGGAGCTTTGAATTAATGCTTGTGATCTCCACTTTTTGTAGTCCTCCTTAATCAATTACCCTTACGCCCTCAACGTAAATATTGATCTTTGCAATTTTCATTCCTGTAAATGACTCAACCTTGTACTTAACCGTCTCGATAAGATTGTCCGAAACAGTGCCGATCGAAATACCATACGCTACTATTACATGGAAATCAATCGTAATTTCGTTGTTCTCATCTACCTTTACATTTATTCCATGGTTCAGGTAATCTCTCTTTAAAAGCTTTACAAGACCATCCTTCATGTTGACCGCTGCCATGCCTACTATTCCAAAGCACTCTACAGCTACAGAGCCTGCATAGGTTGCAATAACATCTGTATCAATTAAAATTTGTCCATATTGGGTATCCATCTGTCCCTTCATAATATATACCTCCATCATATTGTGACGTAGCTAATGTTATTATACCTTTTTTTTCACAAAAAGCAAATATTTTTATATTTTATCCTTGCATTCTTTATTTTAATCTGATAGAATACATTTGTTGTGAGCTTAAGAGTATGGTAAGCTTAGTGAAATGCAAGGAGGTGCAATATCATGGCAAAATGTGCAATTTGTGAAAAAGGTGTTCATTATGGAAATAATGTCAGCCATTCTCATAGAAGATCAAATCATGTTTGGAAGTCAAACATTAAGAAGGTTTCTTGCAAGGTCAATGGAGTTCCACAGAAGTTATATGTATGTACTTCATGTTTAAGATCTGGCAAAGTTGAGAGAGCTTAGTCTTTATTTTTGAATCTTTTGAATTTTAAAGGACATCCGTTTGGATGTCCTTTTTATTTGCTCTCATATATGATATTAATCCTGCTTATCGTCCTCTTTATCGTCTACCTTTACATCGTCGAGATTAAGGTCATCATTTTTTCCCTTTGAGAAGCGGCTTACAATGTCCGGCACCATATCAAGTATCTTGGTCATGCCGTCCTGATTCTTTACATTGACAAGCTTTGTCTGTCCATTCTGGATAACGAGCACTGCACTTGGCTGAATCTTTCCGCCCATACCACCGGCTCCGTTATTTTTCTTTTCTGCCGAAAATGCTCCTGCTGCCACTCCAAACGACACATCCACAAGCGGAAGTATGATTGTATCCCCTATATGAATCGCATCACCGACCACCGTCTTTGTAGTGATAAAGCTGTCCATCCCCTTGAAAAGTGACTCTACTGTGTTATTAAAACTATTATCTGCCATAATATCTTCCTCCTATCTGCTTATCCTATTATATAATCTGCGGCAGTTTTTATCAAATAAAATTCTAAGTGTTGCCGCTAAAATACTTATTACTATCACATGCCCCTTTATATCAAAGCTGCCCTTTGCATACGGCTTTTCACTCTCGAAATCGGGTGTAATCCGCCATCTGTTTGTATAGCCGACAGGAAAGCATGCTAAAATTCCCAATGAAATACCTGTTGTATCAGGCGAGCCTGTTGAATAAACCATTGTAAGCTTAAGCCTCCTTGGGCATATTCTTTTAAGAATGATAAAAAGCTCTTTTTTCAGATGTGAAAAAGCGGCTTTATTTCTCTCATCACTGTATTCTCTTTTTAGCTTATAGATACAGTTTTTTATTTTATCTGACTTATCTTTAAATTGCTTTTTGTGTGGCTTTTTATACGTTTTTTTATGAGTGGGCTTTGTTTGTTGTTTTATATGCTGATTCTCATCAGTTACTGACCTGTACTCATTATGCGTACGTGCCGTGCATTCATCCTCTGCCTGTTCATCTGTGATGTGTTCTGACTCATCTGCCGGTATTTTAGGCCCATCTCCGGTGTTTTCACTGATTTTATCTTCTGTTTCAGTTTTAGCTGCATCATCCATTACATCATCATTAAAAGCCTCATAATTATCTCCCAACGAATCAGCAAACAGCCCCTTCTTCACAAAGACAAGTCTTATATATCCGTCAGTTTCATCCGCATACTCTATATGCAGTGCAAACAAATGAAAAAGCCATGACGCATGTGCTTTTGCTCTTATGTCTGTATTGTCAAAGCTTCCGACAGCCCTGTACTTGACCGGCACAAACAGTACGCAAAGCAGCGCTGTAAGTATAAGAGCAAGCACTACAAGGAGTATGATGCCTATGACCTTTAAAATCGTAAATATCATATATCTAATTCCTCCGTCTGCTCTTTAAATAGCTCTTCACATCAGTTTTACCTGTATTTTCGTATGTCTCCTTAACAATATCACAGGCCAGCAAAAGTGCCTCATCATAATTACCCGCTACTGCGATTATGTGCAGATTCTTCTTAGGATATCCCTTTTGCAGCAATTCTCTTGTCGGAATGATATCCAAAAGATTTTCCTCATTTGACGGAAACGTGATGATGTATGTGTGAAGCATGCCGGCATTATGCTCTATCTTCCACTTGATTTTCTTTATCTTTCCGGTAACAGACTCTCCTACAAATAAATCCTCATACCATTTCATTCCAAAACCTCAAAAAGCAGTTTTTAAAACTGCTTTTTAATAATACTAATAATACTTGTGTGTCCCCCATAAGTTGCTTTTCTTTAAATCCAGGTACTCATTGTAAGCCTTCTCAAGTATCTGCTTCTCATTTGCAAACTTTAGCAGATGATATGCCTCATGATACTTATAAAACCCTGAATCCATGAAATACTCTTCTCTTTGCGGTTTACTATAATAACTTTCGCCCATCATAAGATACCAGTGTACATCCTTTTCCACTGTATCATGTGGCACGGTAAAAGAATAGTGGCTCTTACCCACGTATTGGATTATCGTTGCACTGGCACCAGTCTCCTCTTTCACTTCACGGATTGCAGTGTCCTTGTACTCTTCATCAGATTCCACAGTTCCCTTGGGCAGTACCCACCCCTCGTACCTGTTCCTGTAGTTCTTGTATAAGAGTAATATTTTGCCACGAAAGATTACCACACCGCCACAGCTCGTTGCTTCTATCATTGCCATTCCTCCAAGTGTGGTTTAAACGCTATCTGTCAGTTCAAGCGAAATATGAACGATAACGTCTGTCATTACACTTAAGTATAACCTACTTCTAAAAAAAGTGCAACAAGCCTATTCATTGAAATATTTATCAAATACCTTTTTTGCCACCGGCACCGCATATGTGCTTCCGGCACCCGAATCCTCCACAACTACTGCGATTGCCAGATCATTGTAGCCATCCTTTTTTCCATAACCCACAAACCAGGCATTGGTCTGGTCTGTAGAATCTGATACCTGGGCAGTTCCGGTCTTTCCAAAGGCCTCATAGCTCTGATTGCTTAGCTTTGCGCCTGTTCCATCAGATACCACTGCTGCCATAAGATTCTGAAGAAAAGCTGCCTGATCCTTTGACATAATCTGCTTGTATGAAGCCGGTTTATTCTGCTCCACAAGCGCCCCGCTCGCATTTTCCGTATGGTCTACCAGATATGGCCTCATCAGATTTCCATCATTGCAGATTGCACCGGCAATCATGCACATGTGAAGCGGTGAAACAAGCGTGTTTCCCTGTCCTATCGTGGTCTGCATGGTCAGAGCTGACGAAGCATTGTTATCCAGTGCAAATTTACTCTTTTTTGAATCAAAGGCTATAGGCAGATTCTTGTTGAAAAGCATATCGTCGCACAAGGTATTAAGCTTATTGTTATCTACCAAAAGACCTATATTGGAAAAGGACGAGTTACATGACTTTGCAAACGACTTTGTTAAGTCCTCCTGTCCGTGTGATTTATTGCCGGCACAGTGGATTGTAAAGCCGTCCTTTGTAATACTGCCGTCACAATCAAAGCTGTAGTCGTTGTATGTAGACGGATTTTCGTTATAATACTCAAGTGCTGTAAAAATCTTAAACACTGAGCCCGGAGCATACTGTCCCTGTGTTGCCCTGTTGTAAAGAGAAGTGCTGCCCTCACCGTTTACGCTATCCCAGTCACTTGCGATGGTATTTGGGTCATAATCAGGCTTTGACACCATAACTGCAATCTTTCCTGTCTTCGGCTCAATTGCAATGACAGCACCTTCATAGTCGTCAAGTGCATTGTATGCAGCCGCCTGTGCTTCGTAATCCAGTGTGGTTATGACATTATCACCGGTATTTTTCTTACCGCTTATATCATTTACTATCTGGTCAAGGAAAAACTCATGTGAGCGAAGCAATGAGAAATTTTCCTGCTTTTCAAGCCCGGCCTTACCGTTTACGGCAAAGCCTGCCACATGCGCAAACATCCTGTCGTCAGGGTATTCCCTTGTCTCAGACGCATCTGAACCTACCTTTGTCCGTGCTATGACATGTCCATCCTTAGTCTGTATCTCGCCCCTCACTACATTCTTAGAGAAAAGATCCTGAAGCGAATTGTATGGACTGTTGATGAATTCGTCGCTTTTTACAAACTGGAAATATAAGAAATAACCTATCAATCCAACAAAAACTATAAGGAAAAAATATGTAACAACCGCATACTCTCTATTTCTGTGTCTTCGTGCTGTTTTTGCCGCCTGCTGCCAATTTTCTCCTTCTCTGTTGACTTCCCTGCGCCCCCGGCTCTTTAGCTGTCTGCTTTTGTCTGTTTTTTGTCTCATGGTCCTTTCGTCTCTTGTCATCTATTTTTCTCCTTTTTTCAGGGGCTGCCTGCATAATATACATGCCCTGTATCATTCCAAAAATAATCATCGTAGATAGAAGCGAGCTGCCACCGTAGCTCACAAGCGGCAGCGTTACACCGGTCATCGGTATAAACTTGGTTGAACCGCCGACAGTTAAAAGCACCTGAAGCGCATACACACTGCCAAGTCCCAACGCCACATACTTGTAAAATGCATCCTTCATCTGCATGGAAAGATTAAATATCATAAGAAAGCAGCTGACACAAACCATAATGAGGCAGACAGCAAATATACCGCCCATCTCCTCTGAGATAGCCGCTATGATAAAGTCTTTAGACACAATAGGTATCTTATTTGGCAGACCCTGCCCCAGTCCAAAGCCAAACAGTCCGCCTGTACCTATGGCAAAGAGCGACTGACACACCTGATAGCCGGCCTTGTCTATGACAGAAAGAGGATCAAGCCATGCAACAATTCTGTTTTTCACATGTGAAAACAGATGATAACCAGCGTACATTCCAAGTCCCACAAACGCGAGTCCTCCGGCAAAAATATAAAACTTTTTTGTCGCAACATAAATCATGACCAGATATGTAAAGAAATACAAAAGCGCTCCACCGAGGTCGTTTGATGCAACAAGTATCAGCACAAACACTGCCGATACGCCGCTTGTTATGGCAAGCTGCTTTAAATCAGTTGATTTATACAGCATGGATGCTATAAAAAACACAAAAAGTATCTTTACAAACTCAGATGGCTGAATTGAAACAGGACCAAATGTCAAAGAAAGCTTTGCTCCTCTGCTCGCCACTCCTACCACAAGCACTGACAAAAGACCAAGTATTCCCACACCGGCATATGTCCATGTCAATTTTCGAAACATCGTACCTTTTTGCATGATAAGCGGTATTAAAAACGCAAATATCGTTCCGGCAAGTACAAAAACAAACTGCCTTAATGCCTTGTCGAACGAAATTCTTGTTAAAATAATCATGCTTATGCAAAGCATCATCACCATGTTGTTTAGCACAAGCTCTGAGGCATTCTTATAAAACTTATGATAAATCAAATAAATTGATTCAAAAAGCACAAGCTGTGCTATATAAAAGCCTATTATCTTTGTATCCATTGTAGTGACAAAGAGCACCAAAAAACCATCTAAATGAATCAGAAACATATAAAATCTCTGCAGATTATATATATGCCTCTGCTTTTTCGGCTTGTCGGGATACTTGAATAAATGAAAGCATAAAAAAGTATATATGAGAAAAAGTATTATCATAATATACTTGGAAAGCTGTACTATCAGATGTACCATGTTATTCTACTCCTCTTTTGTAATGTCCGTTTGTATATTCAGCTACCTTATCATCCATAACCGCCTTAATCTGCTTTGGAGTCTCGATTGTAAAGCTGTATCTAAAACTTCTGATACCTGCCTCCTTAAGCTTACTTATGTTCTTTGTGAGCATGGTAGGCAGTGAATTATATATTGTATTATAGCACTCCTTACAGTTGTTACAAACTGCAAAAGATTTATTGTATCTGTCCTTTAAATATATAAGCTTTTGCTTTTTATCACAGCCCTTTGTGTTTTTGTGCACACAATTGGCGGTGGTCATAAGCGGATAATATCCATAGACTATCATCTGCGAGCCTATATTGTTTCTATGCATAATCTCCCTTGAATTGAGTTCAAGCGGCACTGTGTCACCACTTACTCCGTGCTCAAAAAAAGCACTCTTTGAAACATCATTAAAGGTATACATATTGTGGTCTAAAATAACTTTTTTCCCTGTAAACAGATTTTCTGTCAGATAAAGCTCCTCATAGTTTTTCACCACAAACCCCTCGAAGCTTACCTTATCAAGCTCTTTTGCGATAGATACAAAATAATCCACATCATCTGCAAACTGCTGTATCAGAGTCTTCCTGTCATACATGTCAAAATCCAGATAAAATACGTCAAAGCATTCATAGCCAATAAGTGTATCAAGCTGCGCGCGTGTCATACACGAGCATATGGTGGTGTAATCATTTATAGCTTCATCATGTGCTGCATCACTTTTTACGACATGCTCAGGGAGTGCTGTAAGTCTTGACATATCAGCGTATCGTGCATCATTCCTGTAATACTTTTTCAACAGCTTATCACAAAGCCCTGAAATTGCATCACGCCGCAGCTTGTTTAGTGCTCCGTTTGGCACAAAGACGTTTTCTCCGATTTGAGCTTTAATATGTGAAAACTCAAAGTCTGTATCACCGGTTTTGTTTATCCTGTCGATAGCGGCTTTTTTATCAAGCGGTGCCTTAAGTGCGGCGCTGACAGGTTCTATTGAAGCTTTGTATGTCACATCACCTCTTTTTACAGTGAGGCTTCCGGGCTCGCCCTCTCTTAAAACAAGCTCTCCCTCTATCGAAAGCTTTCTTTTTTCAGGCGAAGGCTCTGCAGCATTTGAAACGAAATTAGGCTTCACATAAGTCACCATATCAGAGCCATTGTGCCTGTGGTAATATCCGTCGGTAAATCCACAGCGGTTTCCAAGTGCCTTTATCCTGTCATAATCAGCATTGCTAACAGGCTTTTTGCTGTCGATATAGCTTCTGTAGTATTTTACCACTCCGCATGCATACTCAAGCTGCTTCATACGCCCCTCAATCTTGAGCGAATAAACACCTGCATCATGCAGCTTGTCAAGAGCCTTTATACCACACATATCCTTAAGGCTTAAAATGTATTCATCCTTTTTGCCCTCCACGGTATACGGAAGTCTGCACGGCTGTGCACAGCGTCCTCTGTTTCCGCTTCTTCCACCTAAAATACTGCTGAAAAGGCACTGTCCCGAATACGAATAGCATAGTGCTCCGTGCACAAAGGCTTCAAGCTCCATGCCTGTTTCCTCATGTATGCGCTTCATCTCGGCAAGAGAAACCTCCCTTGCCATGACCACGCGCGTCACTCCAAACTGTGAAAGAAAACGCACTCCGTCTGCTCCCGTCACCGTCATCTGTGTACTCGTATGTATCTCCATTGACGGAAAATACTCATGGATAGCCTTCACCACGCCAAGATCCTGCACTATCACTGCATCAAGTCCTCTTTTGTAGTACACAAGCAGGTAGTCGTAGAGCTTTGAAAACTCACTGTTTTTAATCAACGTATTGACCGTCAGATACACCTTTACTCCTCGTAAATGCGCAAAATCAATTGCCTCTAAAAGCTCCTCTTCTGTGAAATTATTGGCATATGCCCTGGCTCCAAACATGCTTCCGCCCACATACACAGCATCGGCGCCGCTTTCTATCACACCCTTAAATATCTCAAGGCTTCCTGCCGGTGCAAGCAGTTCAAAATCTTTATTTCTCATATATTTCCTCATATAGATGCTCATTTTATATTATATAAACCTGCAATAAAATAGGGAACAGTGTACGATAACTGTTCCCCTTTTATTGCTATTTATCGCTACTGTCATTTGCCCCATTGGAAGCATGTGCAGATTTTTTAACAGGCTTTTTTCCATCAAGAAGTGACTCCTCAAGAGTTGCCTCAAGTCTCGCCTTGTTGAGTAAAAGCTCCTTGTTTTGTGCCTCAAGCTCCTTCATGCTCGCCTCAGCATTCTCGGTCTTTACCTGATTGGAAATTAAATCATGCTTTAAATCGTATATTTTCTTATCCTTATTCTCTATATCACCCTCGAGCTTTTCGACAAGTGCCTTTGCCTTGAAATAATCATCCGCAATATTGAGCTCGATAAGTGTGCTCTTCATATTGCCCGGAAGATGCTTATACTCATCCATATCATCAAACTCTGCAATCTTGTTGTTGATGTATGCCGCAACCTTCTGTAAGTATTCCTCATTCTCATATCCTGACAGTGTGTAAACCTTTCCGTCTATTACCACCTCGGCATTTGTTTTTGCAGACATTTAATC
>OHDE01000704.1_pt1 | contig 10294 bp, 10 predicted proteins | sample 1566931 | NCBI WGS metagenome assembly OHDE01 (sample SAMEA3879591, study PRJEB24766) | human gut metagenome | biome: human-associated habitat; feature: feces | place: USA | collected 1985/1987 | reverse complement strand
ATATAAAATATTTTACGAGGTGACGTATGAAAGCAAAAAAAATTTCTGTATGTCTGATTGCATTGATATCGGTTTTGGCAATTTTGGTTTACCCACTGTTATCTAATGTAAGGATAAACGATTTTTCCGAGAAAATTGTTTTGGGCTGCGGTTTTGCCGGTGAAGAAAGTCTGACCTTGAAACAAATATCAAAGGCTGTGTCGGAAAATGTCGGCACGACCGTGTCGGTAGAATTTAAAGAAAGCTTCGGGGAAACGGAATTGTTTGCGGAGTTGATGGAACAGAGGAGTTCTGTGCCTGAAGGCATGGAGGACGCTTTCATATTGAATTTGAGGAATCAAAGGGAGAATTTTTATAAAACGCAGTTAAAAAATTTTATTGACGAATCAGGCATGAGCGAAATGCTTTTTGAAAAGCTGTACTTGACAAACAGCGTCAAGCTGCGCACCGAAGACATGAACGAGGGCGAAATAGCCGGTATAATAAATAAATTGCTCCGCTATGACAAAGTTTCGACTGTTTCTGTCGAAAATCATATTTTTGAACAATCGTTAAGTACGGAGTCGGAAATCTTGCCTATGAGCAGCTTTGGCAGCTGGGAGGATGAGACGCTAGGTTCAATGAATGCCGGATTTGTGGCTGAAAATGACTTTGCGTATAAGGGACATGGCGTAAACGTAGGGATTATCGAGCCGTCTGCAATCGATCCGAATGCTTTCGACGGAAGAAATGATTTGCCCGACATAACCATAAATTCCGATTGGCAGCAGGGTGACGAAATGAGCGAGCACTCCAGACGAGTGACAAGAATTATCGGAAACATGGCTCCGAAAATTTCATTATATACAAGAAAATTGGGGGATAATAATATTTGAAGAAATAATTTATAAAAGTCAGCTGTTGTCGGGCAACCCTTTGGTGCAGGTGTATTATATTTCGGGAGGCGAAGATGGGATAATTGACGTCGGCTCGGCTGCGTACGTTTGGCTGATGTAGGCTGTTGAGCAAACGCAGAGATTTTACGGAAAAAAGGTTGAAAACGCTTGACTGAATTCGCTTCCGTGATAAAGTATATCAAAAGGGTATTTTATGCCGACGCAAGAGGCAAACTATACGGAGGCTGAAATGCCGAAAGTCAAAACGGAGGTCAGAAAAATGGTTAAGGAAATTTTGAGCGGACAGTTCGAGCGGGAGGTGCTGGGCGCTGCCAAGCCCGTGGTTGCGGATTTTTGGGCGCCCTGGTGCGGTTACTGCCGCAGAATGGCTCCCATGTTCGACAGATTGGAGCAGCAGTACGGCGACAGGATAGATTTCGTAAAAATCAATGTGGACGAGCACGGCGACGTGGCGCAGAGGTACAATGTCGACACCATTCCGCGTCTCGTGCTGTTTGTAGGCGGAGAGGAAAGGTCTCAGGCGTCCAACCCTGCTTCTCAGGCGGAAGCCGAGGATTGGTTGAAAGCCAACGGCGTGCTTTAAATGTCGGTGAAAAATGGACAACAAAACTTATGACGTAATTATCGCAGGCGGAGGTCCCGCGGGATACACCGCGGCAATGTACGCGGCGCGCAGCGGCTACACCGTCGCCGTTGTCGAGCAGATGTCCGCGGGCGGACAGATGGCGACTACCGAAACGGTAGAAAACTATCCGGGCTTTGACGACGGTATAGACGGCTTCGAATTGGGCGAGAGAATGCAGCGCGGGGCGGAAAGGTTCGGCGCGGTTACCGTTTACGCCGAGATAAAGTCGTTAAACCTCAAAGCGTCTCCCAAAACAGTCGAAACGACGGCGGGGATGTTGAACGCGAAAGCGGTGGTGATTGCTACGGGGGCAAAGCCCAGACTGTTGGGCGTCGAAGGAGAAAGAGAGCTTACGGGCAAAGGCGTGGCGTACTGCGCGGTGTGCGACGGTATGCGCTACAAAGGCAAAGTCGCCGTAGTTGCGGGCGGCGGAAACAGCGCCGCGGCGGACGCGCTCTATCTGTCCAAAATATGCGAAAAGGTTTATCTCGTGCACCGCAGAGACCGCCTTCGCGCCTCCAAGGTATACACCGACGCGTTAAAAAACTGCGGGGTGGAATTTTTGTTTGACAGCCGCGTCGTCGCGCTTGAAGGCGACGGAGCGCTTGGCGGCGTCGTGACGGAAAACGTAAAAACGGGCGCGCGGACAAAAATACCCTGCGCCGCTTTGTTCGTGGCGGTGGGCAGACAGCCCCAAACCGAATTGGTCAGGGGACAGCTCGCTCTTGACGAAAACGGCTATATCCTCGCGGACGAAACCACTAAGACATCTGTGGACGGCGTGTTTGTCGTCGGCGACGTAAGAACCAAGCCTTTGCGGCAGATTGTGACGGCGGCTGCCGACGGGGCGACCTGCTCGCATTTTATCGAAGAGTATCTCGGTTGAGACGCTCGGTTTGCAAGCGGAAAAAATTCAAATTAAAAATCAAAGGACGCTGAATTTTCAGCGTCCTTGTTATTTCTTTTGGGCGGATTGGCGCAGTTTTCAGGTGCGGTTTGTCAGCTTGAAAACGTCCGCGGGTTTGCCGATGACTATGATGTGGTCGCTTTGGTCGAAAACGTAATTGGCTTCGGGCAGCACTTTCAGATTTCCGCCTTTTTTAATCGCAAGCACGTTTATATGATAGGTTTTTCTTACGTCTATTTCGCTTATGCTTTTGCCCGCCCACTTTTTGAGTATGGGTATTTCAAAAATGGCGAAATCGTCGGTGACCTCTACGAAATCGAAAATATTTTTGGCGTTGTGTCTGATTGCAAGCTTTTCCGCGATGTCCCTTTCGGGATAGACCACCTCGTCGGCGCCGTTGCGCAGCAAAAACTTTGCCTGCAAGTCGCGGTTGGCTTTGCTTACGACGTACTTTGCGCCAAGCTCTTTGAGTAGAGAAGTGATTTCGAGAGAGGACTGAAAGTTGTCGCTTATCGTGACGAAGCAGATATCGAAATTGTTGACGCCGAGACTTCTCAAAACGCCTTCCTTGGTGCAGTCGCCTATCATTGCGCCGGTAAAGCGGGGAGCAAGCTCGTTGATTATGTTTTCGTCCTTGTCCACAATCATGACCGAATTGTTAAGCTCGGTCAGTTTTTCGGCAAGGTGGCGTCCGAGACGGCCTATGCCGATTATCAGAATGTTTTTCATTTTTCCTCCGTTTAGCCGATTAGTATTTTTTCCACGGGATACTTGGTGAGTATCGGTTTGTTTTGAGTAAACGCAAGCGTAAAGGACAGCGCGCCCACTCTGCCCATAAGCATGAGCAGCATTAAAATTATTTGCGAAGTCAGGGTTAGGTCGGGAGTTATTCCTGTGGACAGCCCGACGGTGTTAATTGCCGAAAAAACCTCTATGCCGATATCCGCCAAAGAAAACGGCTCTATCGCGCTCATAATCAGGATTGCGGCGAAATTCGCCGCGAGGTAAACCGCAAGCAATCCGAGCGCCTGATTTACAAGATTTTTTTCCAGACGGCGTTTGCCTATAACGATGTCGCCGTCGCTGCGGGCGGAGGAAACCACGCCGAGTATAATCACAACAAAGGTGGTGACCTTTATGCCGCCTGCGGTGCCGCCCGAGCTGCCGCCGACGAGCATCAGAAACATGGTGAGAAGCAGAGAGCTGTCCGTCGCCGCGGCGTAATTTATTGTCGCAAAGCCTGCCGTGCGGGGAGTCACCGACATAAACATAGAGATAAGGAAGCTTTCTCCCGCGCTTTTTCCGACAAGCAGGTTGTTTTTTTCAAACAGCCAGAAAAGCAGCGCTCCCGCAAATATGAGCGCCGTCGTGCCGTACAGGGCGATTTTGGTATGCAGACTGAATTTTTTGGGATTGAATCCGCAATCCAAAACGTCGCTCCAAACGATGAAGCCGATGCCGCCCATGAAAATAAGTCCCATTATCGTGAGACACACAACCCAATCGCCCGAAAACGCAGCCAGCGAGCCGAAGGCGCCGTAGCGTCCCATAAGGTCGAAGCCCGCGTTGCAGAAAGCCGAAACGGAGTGGAAAACGGAGGAATACAGTCCCTCCCAAAATCCGAGCTTGGGACACAGCCTTGTCGCCAGCAGCAAAGCGCCCGCGCCTTCAAAAATGGCGGTGCCGATTGTTATGCGGCGGACAAGGTGGACTATGCCGCTCAGTCTCATGGTGCCTGCGGACTGCATGAGGATTTTGCGCTCGTACAGACCTATTTTCCTGCCGAGAACCATCAGGGTGGTGGTAATAACCGTCATGAACCCCAGCCCGCCTATTTGGATGAGAATGAGAATCACGACCTGCCCGAAGCCCGTCCATTTGAGAAATGTGTCAACCGTTACCAATCCCGTGACGCAGGTCGAGGACGTTGCCGTGAACAGTGCGTCGGCGTAATTCGTCCATTCTCCGTCCCTTGAAGCCGCGGGCATGCTGAGCAGAAAGCTGCCGACGAGGATGACCAAAAGATAGCCGAGTATGAGAAGCTGCGTTTCTTTCAGCCTGATTTTCTTTCCGTTTCTGTTTTTTGTCATATTTTCAGGCGCACGGCGTCAAAACGCCAAGGCGCAATATAAGCAATTATACTATCGACCGCGGTTTTAAGCAAGCGATTTTTTTGCCTGCCCGAAACGCCGAATCAAAAGAAAACAGCCGTTTTGATTGCGACTGCGGGTAAAAACGGCGGAATACTCAAATTATTTTGAAATTTTCCGTCGACGTGTTGATGACGTATTTTTCTTTTATTTTGACAAGCTCCTTAAAATGCTCCGTCTCGCGGTGTCTGTTGAGGCATTCCTCGTCCGTCCAGCTTTCTATGAGCACAATCTGCGCGTAATTGTCTATGGGCAGCAGATATCTGTATTCCTTGTTGCCCGTTTCCTTGCGCGTTTTACGCACCAAATCAATCTGATTGACCGCCGCCAAAAATTCCTGTCTTTTGTTTCCCTTGATTGTGTAAGTAACCAATAAGTTGATGTTGTCGCTCATGATAAATCCTTTTCCCGATATTATTGTTGACTTTATTATATCATAAAAACGGCTCGCCGCGATTAAAGACAGTCAATTTTCGTGAACATTTCATTTTTAAAGGGCAAAAAACGTGCGTTTTCGTGCGTCGGGGCAGAAAGTTTTTATTCGTAAAACAGTATGTCCGCATAAGTGGGTATGGGCCATACCTTGCGCGAAACGATTGTTTCGAGACTGTCCGCCGCCGCGCGCAGGGCGTCCATGGTGTCTTTTATTCTGTCGCGGAAAAACACGCACCTGTCGTAAGACGACTCCAAGTTCTGCATTTCCCGTATCTGCGCTTCCAGCTTTTCTATATCGGAAAACAGCTCGTTCACAAGCGCGTCGGTTTTTGCAAGCTGTATTTTCTGCACTCCGCCGAAATTCGTGCCCGCCGCGTCGAGCTTTTCTATATCCCGCGCCAGCTTGTCCTCCCACTCCATGCAGGCGGGCAAAATTTCCCGCTTTGCCATCATCAGCATGGTGCGCGCTTCTATGAGCGCGGTCTTTTCGTAATTGTCGAGATAAATGGCGCGTCGGCTTTCCAGCTCCTTTTTGTTCATGATTTTGAATTTTTCAAACAGCGCGACGTTTTTGGGAGCCAAAAGCGCGTCGTAGGCGGTTATGCTGTTGTCTATATGCACAAGCCCTCTCTTTTCGGCTTCCTCAAACCACTCCTTTGAGTAGCCGTTGCCGTTGAAAACTATCCGCTTGTGCCTTTCGTAAAATTCGCACGCCAGACCGAGAGCTTCCTCGTGCAGACGGCTTTTGTCCGCTTTTTCAAGCCTGTCCGACATTCGCGAAAGCATTTCCGAAACGGCGGCGTTGAGCACTACGTTGGGGGTTGACAGCGTGGCGGAGCTGCCCACCATGCGAAATTCGAATTTGTTGCCGGTAAACGCAAAAGGAGAGGTACGGTTGCGGTCGGAAAAATCCTTGCCTATGTCGGCGACGAAATTGAGTCCCGTGTTTAAACGCTGCTTTTCGTGGGCGCCCGTTGCCGAGTGGGAGAGCAGAGCGTCGAAAAGCTGCTGCATATCCTCTCCGATGAAAGCCGAGATAACGGTGGGCGGCGCCTCGTGGCCTCCGAGTCGGCTTTCGTTGCCGAGAGTTGCGGCGCTCATGCGCACAAGGTCGAAATATTCGTCAAGCGCCGCAAGAACCGCCGTGAAAAACAGCAGAAAAGGGTAGTTTTGCGACGGGTTGGCTCCGGGTTTAAGCAGATTGAGTCCTTTGTCCGTGCAAAGCGACCAGTTGTTGTGTTTGCCGCTGCCGTTGACGCCGGCAAAGGGTTTTTCGTGCAGCAGGCAGGTCAGTCCGTGATTGTCCGCGACCTTTTTCAGCGTTTCCATGATGAGCTGATTCTGGTCTGTGGCGATGTTAGCGGTGCAGAAAATGGGAGCCAGCTCGTGCTGCGCGGGCGCGACCTCGTTGTGCTGTGTTTTGGCGGTGATTCCGAGCTTCCACAGCTCCTCGTTGAGTTCCGCCATAAAGTCGCTTACCCTGTCCTTTATCGTGGCGTAATATTGGTCGTTTTTCTCCTGTCCTTTGGGAGGCATGGCTCCGAACAGCGTTCTCCCCGTGAATTTGAGGTCGTCGCGGCGGTTGTAGTCCCGCTTGTCGATGAGAAAATATTCCTGTTCGCCGCCCACGTTGGCGGTTACGCGTTCCGCATCGACGCCGAGAATTTTCAGCAGTCTTACTCCCTCGCGGTTGATTGCCTCCATAGAACGCAAAAGAGGCGTCTTTTTGTCGAGGGCCTCGCCCGTGTACGAGCAGAAGGCGGTGGGAATGCACAAAATACCCGCGCCGTTGCGCGATTTTTTTATGAACGCGGGACTGCTGCAATCCCACACGGTATAGCCGCGCGCTTCAAAGGTCGCGCGGATTCCGCCCGACGGAAAGCTGGACGCGTCCGCTTCTCCCTTGCGCAGATTGCTGCCGGTAAATTCCAACACGGTGTTGCCCGACTTGTCTATGGAAATAAAGCTGTCGTGCTTTTCCGCCGTGGTGCCAGTCAGCGGCTGAAACCAATGGGTGTAGTGCGTCGCGCCCATGTCGCCCGCCCACTCCTTCATGGCTTTCGCCACCTTGTTGGCAAGCTCCTTGTTGAGCGGCTTTCCGAGGTCGGTGACCTCCTTCAACTCGTTGTAGGTTTCGCGGGGCATATATTTCTGCATGACGCCGTCGTTAAAGACGTTGCAGCCGAAAAAATCTGTAATCTTTTTGCTTTCCGTTATTCTCATTGGCGAATCTGTCCTTTTGCTTGATTTTGTTGACTCGGATGCGAATTATTATAATACCCCGCCGTCAGAAAATCAAACAAATATGAAGAATTTTCATTTTGAGAAGCGTTTTTGGCGCAAAACGCTTTCAGGTATTGCTATTTGTACGAATATGTGCTAAAATGAGACAAATCGATTTGCGGGGAGCATTTTTATGGATTTCAAACAGAGAACGAGAGAAATCAGGCGGCTGACACTCACTTGTATTGCGAGTCTCGGCGTCGGACACGTGGGCGGCAGTCTTTCGATAGCGGAGGCGCTGTCGGTGCTTTATTCCAAGCACATGAGCTTCGACCCGAAAAATCCCGGTATGGAGGGGCGCGACAGACTTGTTCTGAGCAAGGGGCACGCAGGTCCCGCGCTTTACGCCACGCTTGCAAGCTTCGGGTTTTTCGACAAGGAGGAGCTTAAAACCCTCAACAGATTGGGCACAAAGCTTCCGAGCCACTGCAATATGCTTTTGACGCCCGGCGTGGATATGACGGCGGGCAGCCTCGGACAGGGCATAAGCTGCGGCGTGGGGCTTGCTATCGGCTCCAAGCTCAGAAACGACGGCGCAAAAATCTACGTAATCGTGGGCGACGGCGAGTGTCAAGAGGGACAGGTCTGGGAGGCGGCTATGCTTGCCGCGCACAAAAAGCTGGATAATTTAGTGGTTTTGGTGGACAACAACAAAATGCAGATAGACGGTCTTACCGAAAACGTCTGCGGCATAGAGGACGTTGCCTCCAAATTCGACGCATTCGGCTTCAACACCGTGCGCGTCAACGGCAACGACGAGGAGGAAATCGACCGCGCGCTGTGCGAGGCGGACAACGTAAAGGGCAGACCTACCTGCATAGTTATGGACACCGTCAAGGGAGAGGGCGTTTCGATTTTCAAAAATATGGGCTTTGCAAATCACAGCTGCAACGTGAGCGCCGAGCAGCTGGAAACGGCGCTTGCCGAATTGGAGGACTGAAAAATGGAAGTCAGAAAGGTTTTTGCGGCAACGCTTGAAAAAATGATGCGTGAAAACGAAAATATCGTAATGCTTGACGCCGACCTTGCCAAGGCGGGCGGGACCTTCGGTTTGCGTGAAATTTTCCCCGACAGGGCTTTTGACGTGGGCATAGCGGAGGCAAATATGGCTTGCGTGGCGGCGGGACTCGCGGCTTACGGATTTGTGCCTTTTATCCACTCGTTCGCGCCCTTTGCGTCGAGAAGAATTTTCGACCAAATAGCGGTTAGCATTGCCTACGGCGGCAACAATGTGAAAATCATAGGCTCCGACCCGGGTATTGCCGCCGAGCTTAACGGCGGCAATGCGCGCAATTCCCGGAATGCTGATTTTCGAGCCGGTGGACGCAAGACAGATGGAGGAAGCAATGCCTGCAATCGTCGAATACGACGGACCGGTTTACGTAAGGATGTTCAGAAAGGAAACTCCCGACGTGTTCACCGAGCCGGATTACAAATTCAATCTGTTCAAAGCGGACGTGTTGAGGGAGGGGACGGACGTGAGCATTTTCGTGACGGGACTTTTGACGTCGGACGCGCTGCGCGCCGCGGATATGCTGCGCGAAGAGGGCGTGTCCGCGGAGGTAATCAATATCCACACCTTGAAGCCCGTGGACAGGCAGGCGGTTTTGAAATCGGTAAAAAAGACGGGCAGGGCGTTGACGGTTGAAAACCACAGCGTATTCGGAGGCTTGCATTCGGCTGTCTGCGAAATTCTCTGCGAGGAATTTCCCGTCAGATGCGCCGCCGTCGCCGTCAACGACAGATTCGGCGAGGTAGGCAGACTCAACGAACTGAAACGGTTTTACGGGCTTACCGACAGAGATATAGCGGACAAGGCAAAGACCTTGCTCTGAAAACGACGGGAGTTGCTTTATGAACGCGGCTGTTTCAAGGAGCTACAACGGCTGGGAGCCGTTGTTTTCGGAGGAGTTTTCCAAGGACTATTTCAAGGGAATAAAGGCGTTTCTTGAACGTGAATATGCGCAAAAGACGGTTTATCCCCCCAAAAAGCTTATACTCAACGCTTTTGACCTTACCGCGCCGCAAGACGTAAAGGTCGTTATTTTGGGGCAGGACCCTTACATAAATCCGGGACAGGCGATGGGGCTTGCATTCAGTGTGCCCTATCCCGTGCCGCCTCCGCCGAGCTTGCTCAATATTTTCAGGGAAATCAAGGAAGAGACGGGCAGGGACTCCGCGGTAAAGGGCGGCGACCTCACCGTCTGGGCAAAGCAGGGGGTGCTTTTGCTCAACACCTCCCTCACGGTAGTGAGAGGCGTGAGCAATTCCCACAGCAACATAGGGTGGCAGATTTTTACCGACAGAGTAATTTCCTGGATAAACGACAACGCCGCAAGGCCCGTCGTATTTATGCTTTGGGGCGGCAACGCGCGCAGGAAAAAAAGCCTGCTTACCAATAATTCGCATTTGGTGCTGGAAGCGGCGCATCCGAGTCCGCTTTCCGCTTACAACGGATTTTTCGGCTGCGGTCATTTCGTAAAAGCCAACGAATTTTTAAGCGGCTTCACCACGCCGATAGAGTGGTGAAATTTGAGCTTCAAAGGGCGCGTAAAACGCGCCCTTTTTTCGTCTGCGACATAAAAGCGTAAAAATTTGCAGAAAATGTCATTTTGCCGGGAGGCTTCGTCTATATAATAGTAGGTATGTTTTACAAAAAATATCTGGTAATCAACAGTATGAATTCTCTCGGCTCTCTCGGACTCGTTTATCTGCTTTGCAACGGAGCGACCACCCGCGTCAAACTTGCCGCAAACACGATGAAGGCGCCCAAGGGCGATTTGTGGGCGGCGCTGCTTCTCGACAAAAGGCTGTTCGTAAGGGAGCTTACCGCCAAGAGCGCCGAATTCGAGCTAGACTGTCCTACGCTCAACCGCGCGGAGTGCCTGATAGCCGTCAAGTCCGCCCGTCTTGAAGCTCTCGCCTACGCGTCCGACGGCGCGTCCGACAGCGGGGCGCTCTTTGCCATGCTGAAAAAGGAGCTTGAAAAAATAAACGA
>OHDE01000683.1_pt1 | contig 10616 bp, 12 predicted proteins | sample 1566931 | NCBI WGS metagenome assembly OHDE01 (sample SAMEA3879591, study PRJEB24766) | human gut metagenome | biome: human-associated habitat; feature: feces | place: USA | collected 1985/1987 | reverse complement strand
AAACGGCGTCGTCGGCGGGATGTCATAGCCTATCTCGTGCCGGAAATAATCCGCGATCTCGGTGATGACCGTCGGATCCATGCCGTCGAGCGAGCCGCGCAGCGACGCGTACTCGAACACCATCGCCTCAAGCGGAATGTTGCCCGTGCGCTCTCCGATGCCGAGCAGCGAGCAGTTGACCGCGCACGCGCCGTAGAGCCACGCGGTCGAGGCGTTGACGACCGCCTTGTAAAAGTCGTTGTGCCCGTGCCACTCGAGGCACTCGCTGGGCACGTCGGAATACTGCTGCAGGCCGTAGACGATGCCGGCCACGCTGCGCGGCAGCGCCGCCTCCGTGTAGGGGATGCCGTAGCCCATGGTATCGCAGGCGCGGATCTTGACCGGTATGCCGGCCCGGCGCGAGAGCTTTTGCAGCTCGTTGACAAACGGCACGACAAAGCCGTAAAAATCTGCGCGTGTTATGTCCTCAAGGTGGCAGCGCGGAACGACGCCGGCCTCAAACGCCTCGGCCACGGTCGCAAGATAGTAGTCCATTGCCTGCTTGCGCGTCATCTTCATCTTCTTGAAGATGTGGTAGTCGCTGCAGCTGACCAGAATGCCGGTCTCACGGATGCCGAGGTCGCGCACGAGGCGAAAATCCTCCTTGGTGGCGCGTATCCACGTCGTGATCTCAGGGAACTTCAGCCCCAGCTCCATGCACTTTTCGAGCGCCTCGCGGTCTTTTTTGCTGTAGATAAAAAACTCCGTCTGCCGTATGATGCCGTACGGTCCGCCGAGCCGCGACAGATACTTGTAAATATTCACGATCTGCTCGACCGTGTACGGCTCCACGGACTGCTGCCCGTCGCGCAGGGATGTGTCCGTGATCCAGATATCCTCAGGCATGTTCATCGGCACGCGCCTGTGGTTGAACGGAACCTTCGGCACCATTCCCTGCGTATAAATGTCGCGCTGGAGGTTCGGCTCCGCCACGTCCTGGAGCGAATATTTGTACGAATTCTGCTCCAGCAGATTAGTCTTTCCCGATATTTCAAGCATAGCGGTTGGGGCTCCTTTCTGTTGCTTTGTATTTTTGTATACAATTATACACGTATTCGCTCCGTTGTCAATGCTCAAAAGTTCATATTTTTCAGACTGTCTTCCGGGAGGTAATATAAACGCCCGTCCGAATGCTTGAAAACCGCTTGATAATCGGATATAATGATTTAATCAACGCGCACGGGAGTGAAAAAACATGAAAGCTATAGTAACGGTTGTCGGCAAGGATCAGGTCGGCATAATCGCAGGCGTGTGCAACACGCTGGCAGACCACGGCATAAACGTTCTGGACATCAGCCAGACGATCATGGAGGGCTACTTCACGATGATGATGGTCGTTGACCTTGCGCTGTGCGACGAGCCCTTTGCGAGCCTGCAGGGTGTTTTGAAGGCCTATGGCGAGGGGCGCGGTCTGTCCATCCGCATCCAGCGTGAGGATATTTTCGACGCGATGCACAAGCTGTGAGGTGCCGCCATGCTGAGCCTTAACAACATCTTTGACACCATTGACATGATCGACAAGCAGCACCTCGATATCCGCACGATCACCATGGGCATTTCGCTGCTCGACTGCGTGAGCGAGGATGCCGGGCGCTGCTGCGAAAAAATATACGACAAGATCTGCCGCCGCGCAGAGAGACTCGTTAAAACCGGCGAGGATATCGAGAGCGAGTTCGGCATACCCATCGTCAACAAGCGCATCTCCGTCACGCCCGTCGCGCTCGTCGCTGGAGGCTGCGAGACCGGGGACTACGTTCCCTTTGCACTGACGCTCGACCGTGCGGCAAAGACCTGCGGCGTGAACTTCATCGGCGGCTACTCGGCTCTTGTGCACAAGGGCTTTGCAAAGGGCGACGAGCTGCTGCTTCGTGCGATACCGCAGGCGCTGGCTCAGACCGAGCTTGTCTGCTCAAGCGTGAACGTCGGCTCGACACGCGCCGGAATAAACATGGACGCCGTCGCCAAAATGGGCCGCATAATAAAAGAGACCGCACACCTTACCCGCGATACCGACGGACTCGGCTGCGCAAAGCTCGTCGTGTTCTGCAACGCCGTGGAGGATAACCCCTTCATGGCCGGAGCGTTCCACGGCGTGGGCGAGGCCGACAGCGTAATAAACGTCGGCGTGTCCGGTCCCGGTGTCGTGTACCACGCGCTGCAAAGGTGCAAGGGCGCGCCGTTTGACATCGTCGCCGAGACGATAAAAAAGACCGCGTTCCAGATAACGCGCATGGGTCAGATGGTCGCGGCCGAGGCGTCAGGCAGGCTCGGTGTGCCCTTCGGCATCGTCGATCTCTCCCTCGCGCCGACCCCCGCCGTGGGTGACAGCGTCGCACGAATCCTTGAGGAGATGGGACTTGAAACCTGCGGAACTCACGGCACCATCGCGGCCGCCGAGTGCGGCACGCTGACGATAGACAAGCTCGAGGCGATGACCTGCGTGTGCTCCGTCGGGCTCGACATGATCGCCGTTCCAGGCGACACGAGCGCCGAAACGATATCGGCCATCATCGCCGACGAGGCGGCCATAGGCATGGTAAACAGCAAGACCACCGCCGTTCGCATCATCCCCGTCGAGGGCAAGGATGTCGGCGACATGGTCGAGATGGGCGGGCTTCTCGGCTCGGCTCCCGTAATGCCCGTGCACAGGGCACAGAGCGCCGGCTTCATCGCCCGCGGCGGCCGCATCCCGGCCCCCCTGCAAAGCCTCAAAAATTAGTTTTAGAGGCGAACGGACGCACCTGCGGATACGTTTATTGCGTGAACCCGGTGACGAAGGTGCAGACAAAACCGGTAAACTGTCGCTTCCCGTAAGTATAGTGCGAAATCGCAACTGCACATTGCAATGCACCGTTGCGTATTGAAAGGGCAGATTTATGATACCGACAGACAGATTTTTCGATAATAAAAATGAAATTATATATGATGGCAAGTTGTATTCAAGGTTATACAGGGTGATTGATTCCCCGGGCAGGTACATTCTTCGTTTTGAGTTCCTATCTACAAATTCGGATTATGAACAGTGCATAGGGGTGAGTTTATATCAATTCAAGGGAAGCGCTGCGATAAATGGCGAAAATGTAAAGCTAGGAAAAGGAAAGTTCACAGGATTGAGATTTTCGGAAAAAACAGCCCCTAGGCGGTTTGACGTTGAGTTGATTATGAAATCCGGTATTGTAAGTGTTGATAACAGTGTGTATGGCTGGCGTGCTGACATACAAAATTATACACCTTGGGTTATGCCAGCAATGATCGTAGACAAAACAGGCGAAAACAGTTATGTTTTTCATTGCAACGACTATGTTTATGACGACGACTTCGACGATCTTGTATTCAGCCTTGAGATAATAAAGCTTTAAATGAGAATGCAGGCGACCCCTCAGTCGACTGCGTCGACAGCTCCCCTTACGCAGGGGAGGTTTTTTAGATGCGCATTGAGGATTTTCAAATACGCAAATTACAGGTGCCCGGTTCGGAACAAAGGCATAAACCATAGCATTTCGCACCCGTTAATCCAACGGAAAATTTGCATCGTACTTGCGGGAAGCGGTAGCTTACAGGTTTCCGCAGCAGCCTCGACACCGGGACACCGCAAAAAATGTATAGGAGAAGCGTTAATTCGCTATTGAAAGATGGAGATAAAGATTCAGGCTTTTGAGAGCCTTGATTCGACGAACAATTATTTAAAGAAGCTCGCCTCCGGGGGCGCTGCGGAGGGCACCGTGGTCATTGCCGATGAGCAGACCGCCGGCCGCGGCAGAATGGGGCGCAGCTTCGCCTCCGCACCGGGCTGCGGCATATACATGTCGGTGCTTCTGAGGCCGGAAGGCTGCACCGCCGACTGCGCGCCGGGCCTCACGGCGGTCGCCGCCGTTGCGGTGTGCCGTGCGATAGAAAAGGTGTGCGGCCGTGCGCCGGGGATAAAGTGGATAAACGACCTGTACCTGCGCGGGAAAAAGATCTGCGGCATACTGTGCGAAAGCTCGGTCAAAGACGGCAGGGTAAACTACGCCGTGCTCGGCATCGGCCTGAACGTCACAACGAGGGCCGAGGAATTCCCGGAGGAGCTGCGCGAAACGGCGGGCTCGCTGTATACGCAGACGGGCTTTGTGTTCGAGCGCGGCAAGCTCATCGCCGCCATCATCGCGGAGCTCAGCTCCCTGTACTCCGTGTGGCTCGAGGGCCCGAGCGTGTGCCACGCCGAATACAAGCGCCGCTGCATCGTCCTCGACCGTCAGATAACGGTAAGCTCGCCCGGCGGCGAGCTTGAAGCGGTTGCCGAAAACATAAGCTCCGACTACGGCCTCGTGCTGCGCCTGCCGAACGGCGAGCGACGCACGGTGCACAGCGGAGAAGTAAGCATAAGGGGAAAGCAATGAAAAAACAGACTGCATACATTTTTGCGGCGTTCATCGTCGTACTTCTGATCCTTGCGATCGTCATCATGTGGCTGACCGGCGGCATCGGCGGCGGCGATGAGCCGGAGGCAAGCCCCACTCCCGAGGTCACGACCGAAGCTCCGCGCCAGACACTGTTTGTCATTCCGACCGAAACGCCTGTGCCCACCGGCGCTCAGCCCGAGCCCGACGTTACCGAGACTCCCGAGCCCACACCGGAGCAGCCCGCCGGCACGGTCATAGGCTCCGGCGCGTTCGACTCCGAGACCGGCGTCGGTCTGAACACCCACACGGTGTGGAGCAGCCGGACGGCAGCGTGAAGCTAACGCTTTCCGTGTACGTCCGCTCGTACACGATGGAGATCGGCCGACGCGCTATCGGCATAAGCGTAAACGGCGTCGAGGCAAGCGGCATGACGCGCTCGTTCTCCGTCAACTCGCCCAACGCACAGACCGACACGCTGATCTACAGCTACGCGACCACCGTTGAAAAGGGCAGCGTCACCATAAGCGTCGACTGGAACTACAAGGGCCAGTACAGCGGGCAGGAGCTCGACGTCATATCCTCGTCGACAATCGTCCCGATAAGCTGACGGGGAAAAAACGGGAGCACAGACCTTCGTCTGTGCTCCCGTGAGACTGTCAAAGAACCTATGCTGCTGAGTAAATACAACCGCGCAGCGGGGGAGCTTGAGGGGTAGCGAAGCGGCGGCGCGGGAGTGAATGACATGCCGGTGGCATGTCAGAGCCGCGCCGTGACCGAGCCGCAGCGAGAAAAGGCCCGCCTCAAGTTGGATTATAGCCATCAAAAACGTCCGTAAGGACTTTTTGACGAGCGAAGCGAGATTTTTCGTGAAGCGTAAGCTTCACAAAAAATGTGGCGTTTTTAGCGTGCAAAAAAGTCACAGACTTTTTTGACACGCTGAAAGGCGGGCAGCTTCGGCTGCCCGCCTTTGTGTTTGTACACAACAAGTGATATGTAATGTTTGGACCTTGGAACATTGCTGATTTTTCTCCTGTTATGTAGAGTTTTATCATAGCAGACCATACGACAGGTAATCCATATTCATGAATCAATTTGATTAAGGAGGAAAATTATGTCAAGAATTCTCAAGGAGCAGGATCTCGTAAACGTTATCTACGGTGCAACCGTTCTGGGCGCCGGAGGCGGCGGCTCCGCAACGGGCGGCATGGATCTTCTCAACAAGTACAAGGAAATGAATCCGTGCAAGCCCATCGAGCTCACTCTTCTCGACCCAAAGGAAATGGACGATGATGCATACGCGGCAATAACCGCGGGCATGGGTTCGCCGAAAGCGCTGCTCGGAAAGGACTTTACCCCCTATGCCGTCAATTCCTTTGAGGCTCTCGTTGATATGGCCGCCAAAATGGGGCGCAAGCTCAAATACTGCTGCGCGGTCGAGATGGGCGGCTTCAACACCTTCGTTCCGATGCTGATCTCCCTGCTGAAGGGCATCCCGTTTATCGATGCCGACGGTGCGGCGCGCGCCGTACCCGCCCTTGACACACTGCTTCTGCACGTCAACGGGCTTGACACCTCGCCGCTGGCTATGGCCGATCACAAAAACAACCGCCTTGAGATCGTCCTTGCCGATGCCAGAGACGCAAAGGAGGCGGAGAACATCGGCCGCCATATCTGCATGGCCTTCGGCATGATCTCCGGACTTTCGGGCTGGATGGTAACCAAAAAGCAGATAATGGAGGCTATCGGCAACAACACCGTTACCTATGCAATGTCCGTCGGCGAATGCCTTGAAGCCTACAGGAGCTGCGGCTGCACGAAGGGCAACGTTTATGACTATCTGCGCGATAAGGGCGGCCTGCCCAGCCGCGGCATCTGCACCGGCAGGATCACCAAGGTCGAAACCAAGACCGCGGGCGGCTTTGACTACGGCGTTGCCATCGTTGCCGGCGAGGACGGAAATGAATACAAGGTGCTGTTCCAGAACGAAAACCTTGCTATCTTCAAAAACGACGAGATACTGATGACCGTTCCCGACATTATCTCCTTCTATGACAAGGAGAAGCATATGCCTCTGACAAACGCCGATACCGTTGAGGGCCAGTATGTTGACATAGGCATAGCCAAGGTCGATGACCGCTGGTGGGTACAGGGCGAGGAAGCCATCAACAAGGTCTGGGAGCCCTTCTTCAAGAACGTCGAATACACCGGTAAGATAGTGCGCTTCAAATAAATATTGCAGCATAGCGAACCGCAACACACCTCTCCCTAAAAAGCATGAGTCAGGGGCCGGATGCGTCCCGCCCCTGGCCGTGCGCTTTTGAAAAATAACCTAAAAGGAGGAATCCACTATGGAAGAAAAGAGAGAAACCACCGCTGCGGAGGAGCCCAAGCTTCAGGATAAGGGTCTTTCGCAGATAAAGCCCAACGAAAAGCGAGGCTGGTGGAGCATCGCCTTCATCTGGGTAGGTACGATGATATGCATCCCCATGCTGATGGTCGGCGGCATATTCGGAGGAGCCCTGACCGTGAGCTCTATATTCTGGGCCACACTGATCGGCTTTGCCGTTTGCTGTGTTTTGATGATACTCGGCGGCATCGTCGGCTCCGGCTGTAACGTCACCGACTGCGCCGCCATGCCCGACATCACCGCCGCCACACAGTACGCCGGCGGTGTCGCCGGTGAGCTTACCGGCACGTACAGCGGCAACCGCTTCGTCTCCTCCCGTCTGGCGGGCGTGGATCGCGTCAGCTACGCGGGCAAGGCGGAGCCAGTCTCCTACGAGCAGCTGCTGACGCTCTCCGGTCTCCCGGAGGACTTCCGCCGCCTGACGCTCACCTTCATGGCTGACGGCAAGACCGTCCGCCGCATCGCCTTCACCTACGGCGACTCCTTCGATGACTCCGTGTTCCCCGAAGCCCCGGTGAAGGAGGGCTATTATGCCCGCTGGGACAGGGACACCCTCACCGACCTGCGGTTTGACACCGTTGTCACCGCCGTCTACTCGCCCTATACCACCACGCTCTCGTGGGGCACGGCGCAGGACGGACGCGCCGCGCTGCTGGTGGAGGGTCTGTTCCGTGAGGGGGACCGTCTCGGTGTCAGCGGCGCGTCCGCCCCTGGGGAGTACGCCGCCGATGCCGTAGCGTCCTACGCCGTGACCATCCCCGCCGACGGCACCACCCGGCACACCGTCCGCTATCTGCTTCCGGACAATGCCCCCCGCCGTTTGAAGGTCTACACCGAGACGGGCACCGGCTGGCAGAGCGTCCCCGCCGATACGTCTGGCAGCTACCTGCTCTTCACCATGGACAGCAGCGGCAGCTTCGCCGTGGTGAAGGACACCTCCGTGCCCCTTGGCTTCTGGATCGCCTCCGGTGCCGCCGCCGGGCTGGCACTCTGCGCCATCCCCGTGACGCACCGCCTCCGCAGGCGGAAAGCCTCTCAAAAGACATCGGCGCAGCAGCACTCATAAAAAAACAAGTCTCAGGCTCCATGCCTGAGACTTGTTTTTTTCACTCATGGTCGAAAATGGCTTTCTTCTCCAGCAGCGGTGAAAACTCGTCCTTCCACCGGTGGTGCATCTCCGACTCGTCATACAACGCCAGCGCGTCCTTCTCCATATCCAGCACGATCATCACATCATACCGGTTGCTCCGCGCCACGCAGTTGGGCAGCACCTCCGCGCCGTGTACGCCGGGGATCGTTACAGCGTCGGCGAATATCTCCCCGATCCGCACCAGCAGCTCCTGCCGCCGCTCATAGGCGTCTGCCGTGAACTTGGCGATAATGCAGTGCTTCATCGCCGCCTCACAGTCCGATGTACGGCAGCACCAGCGAAACCGCCATCACGATCGCCAGCAGCAGGGCGATCCCCATGGCAAAGTATCTCGTCCATTTCGGTCTCATTCCGTCTCCTCCCCCGACGCCACGCGCCGTATCATTTTTTCGATTTTCCGCCTCGGCTGCATGACCTCGTGACCGCAGCCCAAGCACTTCAGCTTAATATCCATCCCCACCCGCAGCACCTGCCAACGCTTGCTGCCGCAGGGATGCTCCTTCTTCAATTCCAGAATATCATTCAGATGTAGATCCATATCAATGCTTCCCCTTAATGTCGTCCCAATACCGCTTGGCGGCCTGCTCCGTCTTGTTCTCCCCGTACTGATAGTACGTCCGCTCGCCCAGGGACTCCGGCAGATACCGCTGCTTCACATAGTGATCCGGATAGCTGTGAGGATACTTATACGCCGCCGCCTTTTCCGCCCCCGCACTGTCGGCGTGCACATTTTTCAAATGCCGCGGTATGTCCCCCACCGCGCCGCGCCGAATGTCCTCCATGGCGGCGTTAATGGCGTCGTGCGCGCTGTTGGATTTCGGTGCGGTCGCCAGCAGCACCGCCGCCTCTGCCAGAGGCAGCCTCGCCTCCGGCAGTCCCAGCTGCAACGCCGCGTCCACGCAGCTTTTCACCACCGTGATCGCCTGCGGGTACGCCAGCCCCACATCCTCCGCCGCGATGCACAGCAGCCGTCTGCACGGCGCGATCAGATCCCCCGCCACCAGCAGCCTGCCCAGATAGTACACCGCCGCGTCCGGGTCGGAGCCCCGCACCGACTTGTGCAGCGCGGACAGCAGGTCGAAGTGGTCGTCCCCCTCCCTGTCGTACCGCATCGCGCTGCACTGGCTAAGCTGTAAGGCGTCCTCCCTTGTCACGTGCAGCCCGCCGTCCACCGGCTTTGCCGACCGATACAGCAGCTCCACGGCGTTGACCGCCTTGCGTACATCTCCGCCGCACCCGGCGGCGACCGTCCGCGGCACGTCCTCCGCCCACGAGAAGGGCAGCGTGCTCCGCTCCTGCTCGATCCGCAACGCCCGCTCCACCGCCGGGATGGTGTCCTCCACCGAAAGCGGCTTGAACTCAAACACCGTGCTGCGGGACAGCAGCGCGTTGTAGATGTAAAAATACGGATTCTCCGTGGTGGACGCGATCAGCGTGATCTTCCCGTTCTCCAAGAATTCCAGCAGGCTCTGCTGCTGCTTCTTGTTGAAATACTGTATCTCGTCCAGATACAGTAGCACCCCGTTGGGAGCCATCATGGTGCCCACGTCCGCCATCACGTTCTTCACGTCTTGCAAAGACGCGGTGGTGGCGTTCAGCGTATACAGCGTTTTCTCCGCCCGTTTGGCGATGATGTTCGCCACTGTGGTCTTTCCCGTCCCGGAGGGCCCGTAGAAGATCAGGTTCGTGTCCGCCCCGTTTTCGATGAGCCGGCGCAGCAGCGCGCCCTCACCCAGCAGGTGCCTCTGCCCCGCCACCTCGTCCAGCGTCTGGGGTCGTATCTCGTCTGCCAGCGGCCGCACGTCACCCGCCTCCTCCCGTTGAAAATCTCGCGATATAGTATAGCACAGATTGCCTTTTTCTGCAACCTCTGTTACAATAGTCGCGAGGTGATACCACATGAAAACGAAAGCACAGACCGCCGCCATCATCGCGGCGTTAAAGGAACTCTACCCCGATGCCGCCTGCTCTCTGGACTACGGCAAGGACTACGAGCTGCTGTTCTCCGTCCGTCTGGCGGCTCAATGCACCGACGCACGGGTGAACCTCGTCACCCCCGCCCTCTTCGCCCGTTACCCCACCTTGGAGGACTTCGCCCGCGCCGACGTGGACGAGGTAGGCACCTACGTCCAGTCCTGCGGCTTCTGGCGCGCCAAGGCGCGTGACATCGTCTCCTCGGCGCAGCAGCTGCTGGAACGCTTCGGCGGCAGGGTGCCCGACACCATGGACGACCTCCTGTCCCTCCCCGGCGTCGGGCGCAAGACCGCCAACCTCATCCTCGGCGATGTCTACGGCAAGGACGGCTACGTGTGCGACACCCACTGCATCCGCATCACCGGACGGCTGGGACTGACGGACGGCAGCAAGGACCCGCTGAAGGTGGAGCAGCAGCTGCGGGCCTGCATCCCGCCGGAGGAGTCCAGCGATTTCTGCCACCGGATGGTGCTCCATGGCCGCGCGCTGTGTATGGCACGGAAGCCGGACTGCGGTGACTGCTCCCTCCGACCGCTCTGCGATCACGGCAGCGGGAAATAAAGCTGAGAACCATGCCCTCCGGCATGGTTCTCAGCTTTGTACGCCATCAGAGCACCATGACCAGCGTTCCGATGGTGATAAGGACGCAGCCTATCAGCGATTT
>OHDE01000681.1_pt1 | contig 10644 bp, 10 predicted proteins | sample 1566931 | NCBI WGS metagenome assembly OHDE01 (sample SAMEA3879591, study PRJEB24766) | human gut metagenome | biome: human-associated habitat; feature: feces | place: USA | collected 1985/1987 | reverse complement strand
TTTCTAAAATGGTATGATAATTGTTATAATAGTTACCGATGGAAAGCGGTATCATATTAAGCCATATAAATAAATATACTATATATGAGAAAGATTACGGAGATGATATTATGTGCGGATTTGCAGGCTTTACCAACACCATTGACAACTCCAACCGTGTTCTCGGGGAGATGATGGATAAGATACGCCACCGTGGTCCCGATTCAGAGGGAAGATATATAGACGAATGTATCGCCATGGGCTTTCGCAGACTGAGCATTATCGACATTACCGACAGCGGCGACCAGCCTATCCTGAACGAAGACAAGTCAAAGGTGCTGTTCTTCAACGGTGAGATATACAACTATCAGGATATCAGAAAGGAACTGGTGGAAAAGGGTCATATCTTCACCACAAATACCGATTCCGAGGTACTGCTCCACGGCTACGAGGAGTACGGCGAGAAGCTTCTCGACAGGCTGAGAGGAATGTTCGCCTTTGTTATCTGGGATAAGAACACCCATGAGCTTTTCGGCGCAAGGGACTTTTTCGGCATCAAGCCCTTTTACTATGCAACTATGGGCGACACATTCATGTTCGGCTCAGAGATAAAGTCTTTCCTTGTTCACCCCAAGTTCGTCAAGGAGCTGAACACTGCGGCGCTGGAAAACTATCTTACATTCCAGTACTCCCCCACCAACGAAACATTTTTCAAGAACGTATATAAGCTTCCTCCCGCACATTTCTTCAAGTATAAAGACGGCAAGCTTGATGTAAAGCGCTACTGGGACGTTGACTTCCACGCTGACGAAGGTCCCGACATGGATACATGGGTAGAGCGCATTTCCGAGACCTTCAAGGACTCTGTTAAGGCTCACAAGATAGCCGACGTTGAGGTGGGAAGCTTTCTTTCCAGCGGCGTTGACTCCAGCTATGTGGCTTCCGTTGCAAATGTTGACAAGACCTTCACCGTAGGCTTCGGCGAGGACGAAAAGTACAACGAGATCGGCTGGGCAAAGGAATTTTCTCAGTACATCGGCAAGGAAAACATCAGCAAGGTAATATCCCCCGAGGAATACTGGGGCAATATAAAGAAGATACAGTACCACATGGACGAACCCCTTGCAGACCCCTCATGTATCGCACTTTACTTTGTCTGCAACAAGGCTTCCGAATATGTAAAGGTAGTGCTTTCGGGCGAGGGTGCTGACGAAATATTCGGCGGCTACAACGTATATAAGGAGCCTCTCGGCTCACACGCATACAAGTCGCTTCCTAAGTTTATAAGAAGAGGCATCGGCAGCGTGGCAGAGCATCTTCCTCAGAAGAGGGGCGTGAATTTCCTTGTAAGAAACGGCAAGGAGCTTGAAGAACGCTTCATCGGAAACGCTTATATGTTCACACCCAAGGACAGAAAGAAGCTGCTGAAGATAACCACCTCCGCTCCCGACCCCACAGTTATCACAGCGCCTTTCTATGAAAAGGTAAAGGGCAAGGATCCCATTACAAAAATGCAGTATCTTGATCTGCATCTGTGGATGACAGGCGATATCCTGCTTAAAGCGGATAAAATGTCCATGGCAAACTCCCTTGAGCTGAGAGTTCCTTTCCTTGACAAAAAGGTAATGGAGCTTGCGGAGCAGATACCATGGCAGTACAGGGTAAGCACCGAAAACACAAAGCTTGCCATGAGAAAGGCTGCCCTGAAAGCAGCTCCCCCAAAGACCGCAAACAAGAAAAAGCTTGGCTTCCCCGTGCCTATCAGAGTATGGCTCAGGGAGGATAAATACTACAACATCGTAAAGGACGCTTTTACCTCCGCAAATGCCGAGAAGTTCTTCAACACCCCCATGCTGGTTAAGCTCCTTGATGACCACAGAGCCGAAAAATACGACAACAGCCGCAAGATATGGACTGTTTTCATCTTCTTACAGTGGTACGAGGTTTACTTCGGCGAAAACGCATAAAAATAAAGCTGATACCGAAAAATTTTCACGGTATCAGCTTTTTCTTTTTATGACAGAAATTACTTCTTTGTGATAGTCACGCCGGAAATGAACTCGTCAAATTCTTTTGCGGCAGCTTCGGAGTTTTCCTTTCTGGACTCGCAGATAACATAGAAAACGTCCTCATCGGAATAGAAGTAATATACACGGTTAACATACTCGCCCAGCACGTCCTTTTGGTCGGTGATTATGGGATTGCCGTCGTCGCCTGTTACCTGAGCGCCTGCGGAATCAGTCTCATACTCGTAAATGTAGGCGGTAACGGTGTAATCATATCTTATTGCATCAAAGCCTGCGACTGTGGTGTTCTGAGGATCGGAGAAATTCGTATCCGCCTGATACATCATATTGTTGAGCTTGATAGAAGCACAGCCCTGATCTGCGAAAACGGAAAGCTCCTGAAATTCTTCCTTGTAGTTCTGAGCCTTTACGATTATGGAACCGTTGGGAGATGCGTACATCTTGCCCTCGGAGTTGTCTATTTTGGTCTCATAGCCGTCGGGAAGAGTGCTGTTGAATTTGTATATTGCAAGGTCTGCTTCATTCTCAACGGTCTTGCCTGTGTAGATGCTCACAGTGTCCTCAGGGTCTGCCTCAGCATCTGCCAGGGTCTCGCCTGCCGATGTTACCGAAAATGCGGGAGTTGCCGCTGTGGTAACGATCTGGTCGCCTGTCTCCTGCTTTCCGCAGCCTGTCGTAAGTATGCCAAGGGCGAAAACCGCCGCAATTATCTTCTTTGCTGATCTCATTTTTTCAACTATCCTTTCAATATTTCTCATTTCTGTATCTGTGATTCATACCGTACCTTGCGCAGTACAGTGAAACATCTGTATATCGGTTGGGAGCGACGTAATGTGACATTCTGTTACCAAGAGTTTCGCCGCTTTCCGCTTCCTCAAAGCGCATTTCCACTGACAATGTGCTTACCATGTCATTGTGCCTGCAGCTTATATGGCAGCCGTATATTCTTTCCATTTCCTCACGGAGCATACGGGCTGGGTCATATTCGCCCTTCTGCCTTGCAGCTCTGGACTTTGGGACTTTGTTTTCAAACCGTCCCAGATAGCCGCAGGAAAGCTCCAGCAGTATCTTATCGCCGTCAGCTCTTCTGAGTGACGGGGTTATGCCGTGGATATCAAACTCGCCGTCCAGACAGCCTGAAATAAATTCCATCATAAGGAGCCTGAGAGCGTCTTTATTCATTCGGGCGGTAAGCCCGGGCTTTATTTTATCAAGAGTAACAACGCTTATGTTCTCCGAAGCGATGATATATGAAAGCTCTTCCATAAACCTGATGACCGTTTCGGAAATACTGATGACACCTGAGCCATGCACATCGGGCAGCCTCATGCTGCTGATGACCTCAGGCACAAGCAGCTCGGAGCAGGCGGTAAGCATATTGCCGTCGATGATATCAAGCTTTTTCATCATGCCCTCATCGGATATCTTATCGGACAGATCGTCAAGAGCCTCGGCTGTCGATGAAGCAGTCTTTCTTATCGTAGCGGCAATGCCGTTGAACACAGTCTCATCAAGAGCAGCAGGGGTGATGTTCACAAGAGATATGCTGTCGGAAACGGGAGCGATGCTCAGCATAAATGTCCTGCTTCCGCATGAAGCATACATCTCGCAGGAAACGCCCGTTTTAACACAGGCAAAATCCATATCGGGACAGAGACTTTCACAGGCAGGATTGCGGTAAATGACCGTTCCGCCCTCGCCGACAACAGCCGCTGCCATGGGTGAATTATGGAATATACGCTGAATTTCGTCTGTCAGCTGTTGTGTGCACTGCATCTGCCGCCCCCCTTTATGCCTTATCATCACGCATAAACTCATTAAAAAGTATATCACATCGTCGGTCAAAAACCTATACATAATCAGAAACTTTATTTTACATATTTGTAAATAAAAAAGCTTTTGTGTATAAAAGGTGTACGGAATATGATGATACAGAGTGAGGCAAATCGGCAGGCAAAGGTCATTTTGACGTTTGACAGCACTTATCTGCCGCCTTGCTCATTTCAGAAAAAATTTTTCACGTTCTTGGAATTTTTTTTGAAAAAACACTTGCCAAAACGGATAAAATAGTATATTATATTATATGTAGGGCGTTACGAAAGTAAGCGCCGCTCTGTTTGTTAATTTTTTCACAGGCAGGGCTTGCGGATCTATCCGCAGAAGATAAATAATTCTTTAGGAGGAATTTTATCATGTCAGTAAAAGTTGCAATCAACGGTTTCGGCCGTATCGGCCGTCTCGCATTCCGTCAGATGTTCGGTGCAGAGGGCTATGAGGTAGTAGCTATCAACGACCTTACCAAGCCTGAGATGCTCGCTCACCTTCTCAAGTATGATACCGCTCAGGGCGGCTACTGCGGCAGAATCGGCGAGAACCTTCACACTGTTGATGTTAAGCCCGCTGTATATGCTGAAGATGGCAAGACCGTTGTAACTCCCGGTGCTATCATCGTTGACGGCAAGGAGATCACCATCTACGCTAAGCCCAACGCTGCTGATCTTCCTTGGGGTGAGCTCGGTGTTGACGTTGTTCTCGAGTGCACAGGTTTCTATGTATCCAAGGCTAAGTCCCAGGCTCACATCGACGCCGGTGCTAAGAAGGTTGTTATCTCTGCTCCCGCAGGCAATGACCTCCCCACTATCGTTTACAATGTAAACCACAAGACTCTTACTAAGGATGACACCATCATTTCCGCTGCATCCTGCACCACTAACTGCCTCGCTCCTATGGCTAAGGCTCTTAACGACTACGCTCCCATCGCTTCCGGTATCATGAGCACAATCCACGCTTACACCGGCGACCAGATGATCCTCGATGGTCCTCACAGAAAGGGTGACCTCAGAAGAGCAAGAGCAGGTGCTGCTAATATCGTTCCTAACTCCACCGGTGCTGCAAAGGCAATCGGCCTCGTAATCCCTGAGCTCAACGGCAAGCTCATCGGTTCTGCACAGAGAGTTCCTACTCCTACAGGTTCCACAACTATCCTTACTGCTGTTGTTAAGGGCAAGGACATCACCAAGGAAGGCATCAACGCTGCAATGAAGGCTGCTGCTACTGAGTCTTTCGGCTACAACGAGGAGCAGATTGTTTCTTCCGATATCATCGGTATGAGATATGGTTCTCTCTTCGATGCTACTCAGACCATGGTTTCCAAGATCGATGACGATACTTACCAGGTACAGGTAGTTTCTTGGTACGATAACGAGAACTCTTACACATCTCAGATGGTAAGAACTATCAAGTACTTCGCTGAACTCAGCAAGTAATTTCCTCTTACTGACACTAAGGCTGTCGCTTATGCGGCAGCCTTTTTTTGCGCCTCTTTTTTGTGCCTGATGTGAATATTGACTAAGATAATGACTTAGAACCCGTCTTCACAAGCATATGCGCACGTCTTTTCGGCAAATTTTGCCGCAGACTGCGTTAAAAATCCTTGCCGGGCGAAAGCCCGCCTGCGGATTTTTGCCTACTCTGCAACAAAATTATGCTCGAAAATCCGCACACATTTCTTATGAAGACAGGTTCTTAAAATTTTATCTTGCAATATGCTGAAATATCTGATATAATATATATTATGTAATAATGTGTCAGTGCGGTAAAGTGCCGTGCCGAAAGGATTGATTTCACAGATGACAACCGATGAAATTCTCAGCGTCACTAAGATACTGCTGGATTATCTTGTTCCTACCGTTAAGATATTCGGCTTTACGCTGCTTTTCTCCATACCTCTCGGAATGATAGCAGCAATGCTGAAAATGTGCAGGTTCAAGCCCATATCGTGGCTTACCAACATATATATCCTCGTTATGAGAGGCACTCCCCTTATGCTCCAGGTAATTGCGGTGTACTACATAATCCCCTACCTTAAACTGGCTCAGGGTCTGCCCGCCTTTATGACATCTGCACTTGATATTATAAATATCAGGAGCGAGAATTATATGTTCTACGCCGTGCTTACCGCATTCTCGCTGAACTATGCGGCTTATTTTGCGGAGATATTCAGAGGCGGCATCGAGTCCATACCAAAGGGACAGTATGAAGCTGCGGCAGCACTGGGCTTTACCAAGTCACAAACATTTTTCAGGATAATCCTCCCGCAGGTAATAAAAAGAATAGTTCCCGCCTCCTCCAACGAGATAATCACACTGGTAAAGGATACCTCCATCGCAAACGTCGTTGCATATGCCGAGATAACCCTGAAAGCACGTCAGCAGATGCAGCTTTACAGCTCACTTATCCCCCTGATAATCGCAGGCGTTTTCTACTTTGCAATGGCTATGATACTTACCTTTGTGTTCTCTCTCATAGAGAAGAAGCTCAGCTACTATAAATAAGAAAGGGCAAATTTTTATGGCAATGCTTGAAATAAAAAATCTGTCCAAAAGCTTCGGAAAGCTGGAGGTACTGAAAGACATCTCCTTTACCGTTGAAAAGGGACAGGCTGTTTCCATCATAGGACCCTCGGGAAGCGGAAAATCCACTCTTCTCAGGTGCGTGAACCAGCTTGAAAAGGCTGACGGCGGCACTATAGATATCTGCGGCATCTCCATGATGACCGCCGATGAAAACGGCAAGGCAGTCTATGCAAATCCCAAGACGCTGAGAGATGTGCGTCTGAAAATAGGTCTGGTTTTCCAGAACTTCAACCTTTTCCCACACTTTTCCGTGCTGAGAAACATTACGGAAGCGCCTATGTGCGTTCTGGGCAAGAGCCGTGCGGAAGCGGAGGCTACCGCTATGGAGCTGCTGGGCAAAATGGGTCTGGAATCCAAGGCGCATGAATATCCCTGCAATCTTTCTGGCGGTCAGCAGCAGCGTGTCTCCATTGCAAGAGCGCTGGCTCTTAATCCCGAAATGCTTTTCTTTGACGAGCCTACTTCTGCCCTTGACCCCGAGCTTACGGGCGAAATTCTGAAGGTTATCCGCAGCCTGGCGGAGGAGCAGATGACCATGGTCATCGTTACCCATGAAATGGCATTTGCAAAGCAGGTATCGGACAGAGTAATTTTCATGGACGGCGGTGTTATCATCGAAAACGGCACTCCCGAGGAGGTTTTCGAGCAGTCGCAGAACGAAAGAACACGCCAGTTCCTCCAGAGATATAACAACAGCTGATGAAAGGAGATATTTATGAGCGACATTATTCTTAAAGCAGAGCACCTTGTCAAGACCTACGGCAGCGGAGAAACAGCCGTGAAAGCGCTTGATGACGTGAGCCTTGAGGTCTCCAAGGGCTAATTTGTTGCCATTGTGGGACAGAGCGGAAGCGGAAAATCCACACTTCTCCATATGCTGGGCGCAATGGATTATCCCGATTCGGGCACTCTCACAGTTGACGGCGAGGACGTTTTTTCCATGAACGACGACGCACTGGCACAGTACCGCCGCCGCAAAGCAGGCTTTGTGTTCCAGTTCTTCAATCTCCTGCCCGTAATGACCGCAAAGGAAAATATACTTATCCCCCTGTCGCTGGACGGTCAAAAAGCCGATGAAGCATATCTGAACGAAATTGCAGAGACAATGGGCATCGCAGACAGGCTTTCCCATTACCCTCACCAGCTGTCTGGCGGTCAGCAGCAGAGAGTTGCTATTGCCCGTGCAATGATTTCCAAGCCTGCTGTAATCCTCGCCGACGAGCCTACGGGAAATCTGGACTCCGCTTCGGGAAACGAGATACTCTCCCTCCTTAAAACCACCATAAAAAAATATGACCAGACCCTTATCCTTATCACCCACGACATGAACGTGGCTGAAAAAGCGGACAGGATCATCACCATAAAGGACGGAAAAATAAATTAACAGTCTGCTTGACAATAACACAATTTATTCTAATTCTTACACACAATATTGTGCATACTGCATAATATTGTGTAACTATTTTTGCGTTCAAATTTTAAATTTTATTTGACACAAAAAGTTTTTTATGGTATAATATTACAGAAGTATATCGCAGACTTTAGACAAATCAGTACGAAACACCCAAAGCCCGCGTCAGTAAATCATCTTTAAGGAAATGGAGTAATGAGAATGAGCAGCCAGTCAAATTCCAGCGTTTACAGTGAAAAGAAAATAGCCGCATATGAAGCAATGTTCAAGGAATCCTCCTTTGCAAAGCCACAGGAGGTTTATTTGACGATCACGGTAGCTCATCTTTTCGGACAGGCGTATATTATGGAGCAGCAGGGCACCAAGGAAGGCGATCCCGTTTATTCAAGGTTCGTGTGCCCCCTGGAAGAGATCACAAAGGTATATATCAACGAAAATGCCAAGTCAAGCCCCCTCTTTATCCAGTGCGATACCGATGTTAAGGGCGTTGTTCACCGCAAGAGAATAATAGTTCCCTGCCTCGACAACGTAGCTTCCATCGTAAGCCAGATAAAGGAAGTTCAGGCTGCACATATGGAAAAGGTCAATGCCGCTCTTGAAAGAGAAAAGCAGAGAAAGCTCCGTGAGATCGAAGAAAAGCGCAAGGAAGAGCAGGCAGCTATCAAAGTAAATGCCGCTATCCCTCCCCTTTCGGCTGTTGAGAAGCTTCCCGATCCCGAGCCTGTAAAGGCAGTCAATATTCCAACACCTGCGCCCGTTCCCACACCTGCTCCCGAAAAGGCAGACAAAAAGAACGTTGAAGATCTTAACAATGAAATAGCTGAGTCCATGAAGGCTCTTGAAAGCTTTGAAAAGGTTATTTCAAGCACTCCAGCAAAGGAAGCAGCTCCCAAGAAGCCCGCTCTTGACCTTGATTCTATCCCCGACAAGGCAGAAGCAGTTCCCGCACCTGCCCCCGCTTCTGTTCCTGCTGCAGAGCCTGCACCTGTAAAGGAAGAGGTTCCCATTCAGGAAGTAAAGCCTGTTCAGGCTACAGTTCAGCCCGAGCCTGCTGCTCCTGTTGAGGAAAAGCCCATACAGCCTGCTGTTACAGCAGCTCCAAGGGTAAATCCCAACGGAAAGCCCTCTGCACTTTCCGACTTTGAAACAGAGGTTAGAAAGCTCAAGGCTCTCAAGGACGAGGGCAAGATAACCGCAGAAGAATATGCGGCACAGAAGAAAAAGCTGGTTTCCGAGCTTTACTGATAATAACGATATCCCCCTTTCGGCACATAACCGAGAGGGGATTTTTTATGTGTTTTTCCTGAAAAATCGGGCATACTTTGTTATAAAGAAATGTTCAAAGGAGAAAACACATGAAAATTACAGCAAGATTTTATTCCGTCGATGACGCTGAGTTTGCGGCAGCAGCCATAAGAAGAAACGGCAGCGGCATTTTCGATATCACCATAAACGAGCGTTCCACAGGTGCGGGACGTGACGGCACATTTGCCCCTATGGGATTTTTTTCGGGGATAGGCTCCGGAAGCACGGCTGCCATGCCTCTGCCTGTATATGGCGCAATATCGGACATTGAACAGCCGGACGGAAACCATCACGAAAACAAATCAGCCTCAATAGAGATAATCTGCCGTGCATCTGAGGCAAAGCGTGTATCGGGTGCTATCATATCCCACGGCGGGCATGATATAAAGGGCAATTAAAGTTAAGAACCTGTCTTCATAAGAAATGTGTGCGGATTTTCGAGCATAATTTTGTTGCAGAGTAGGCAAAAATCCGCAGGCGGGCTTTCGCCCGGCAAGGATTTTTAACGCAGTCTGCGGCAAAATTTGCCGAAAAGACGTGCGCATATGCTTGTGAAGACGGGTTCTAATGGCGTTACCCGTTTGGATAACGCCATTGAAATATTTATTCAGCTTCGGGAATTTTGGCAGCTTTTTCTTTTTCCCTGAAAACAGCTCCGAATATGGCTCTTACAACAGGGCCTGCAAAGAATATCTGCCAGCAAAGCGCCATTGGAAAGTTTTTAACAGTTGTTTCAATCCACACGGCAACGAACTCACTGCCTGCATTTTTGAAAAGCAAAGTAGCTGCCAGGCTCATAAGCGGGCACATAAATATCACCGACACAAAAGATATGGCAAGTACAAGATGAAAGGGATTGTCTCTTCTCACATCTACGATCTTAAAAGCCTTTGCCTTTGCGATTTTTCCTACAATGAAGAAATCCAGTATGAACGCAATGGGCCCCATTATGATAAGCTCATGGAAAGCGGAAAGAAACACCTCGTTCTTCATTCCGCCTATATTCAGTGCAATGTTATAGCATATCATTGCATAGACCATGAAAAATACCATAATAATTGTGAAAATAACTTCCTGAAACTTGTTTTTGGGCATAAAAAAACCTCCTATGATAAACTACTGCAAGAAAATGTGTTGTTCGTTAATCATTCGGAGAATGTACGTTTCCAATAAAACCAGTATTCTTTTTTACGGTGATTATTTTACCATATTTTTGCGGTAATTGTCAAGGCAATAAGGCGTAAAATAATTATGAACACATAAAATATCCCTGACGGACTGCTGCCCGACAGGGATATTCTTCACTTTTCAATTTTAATAGGCTCCAGATTACCCAGATCGTAGGGTGTTTCCTGATATACACAGTAGTTGACCCAGTTGGAGAACATCATGTTTGCATGACAGCGCCAGTTGAAATGAGGGGGCTGTCCCACATCATCATACGGGAAATAGTTGTAGGGCTTCTTGATAGGCAGACCCTTGTCATAATCACGCATATACTCGTCCC
>OHDE01000679.1_pt1 | contig 10656 bp, 8 predicted proteins | sample 1566931 | NCBI WGS metagenome assembly OHDE01 (sample SAMEA3879591, study PRJEB24766) | human gut metagenome | biome: human-associated habitat; feature: feces | place: USA | collected 1985/1987 | reverse complement strand
ACAAGTCTATGACATCCTTCCCCTGATAATACGAATAGTTCAAATAAAGATTGAACTTATTCTCCCGGATATTCATGGAGGCACCTCCATAACCGCTACCCGTCCGTCCAAGACTGCCATTGCCGTTCAAGGCCAGATTCACACCGCGCAGTCTGATTTTTCTTGTACGGATATCAATCAACCCGGAGCTTCCCGCCGCATCGTGGCGTGCGGAAGGCTGGGTTATCAAGTCTATCTTATCAGCATTAGTTGCAGGAGTAGATTTCAACAGACTCATCAATTCATCTCCCGAAAGATAAGTAGGCTTGCCATCCATCAGAATCGTCGCACCGCTTTGTCCGTTCAGCAAGATATTACCATTGGAATCTATCACGACTCCCGGCAGGGAAGCAAGAACATCATAAAGACTTCCCGTACTTTGAGTGACTGACGCATCCATCCGGTAACTTGTTTTACCGGCAGATATTTCTACCAACGGGAGTTTAGCAGTTACCATAATTTCTTCCAAACGCTGGTCGGCAATCGTATCCTGCTGCGACCAAACCACCAAAGGCATACTCAATAAAATTGCCCCTAAAAAAACATTTCGATACATACTCTTCCTCATTTTTTATTTCAAAAGTAGGCAGGCTGTAGAAAGTGAACAAATTATAGTGACAAAGGAATGTTATCCAGTGACAACATGCAGTTTTACCCTATTCTTCTTTTGATATTACCAAATAACCCCTATCTTTGCAAAATCTATCAATCTGACAGTAATTGCGTAATTACACCAACAAAATTATTAGATAATGAATAAAATCATTAGCAAAGAACACTTTTCTGAAAAGGTCTTTAAGTTAGTCATTGAAGCACCATTGATTGCCAAATCACGTAAGGCAGGGCACTTTGTCATTGTACGTGTGGGCGAAAAAGGCGAACGTATGCCGCTTACCATTGCGGAAGCCGACCCGGTAAAGGGAACCATCACACTGGTGGTTCAGGAAGTCGGGCTCTCCTCTACCCGTCTTTGCGAACTGAACGAAGGCGATTATATTACGGATGTTGTCGGCCCGTTGGGACAAGCTACGCACATTGACAACTTCGGTACTGTGGTCTGTGCCGGAGGTGGTGTAGGCGTAGCTCCCATGCTCCCTATCGTGCAAGCGCTGAAAGCTGCCGGCAACCGCGTCATCACCGTACTGGCAGGACGTACCAAAGAACTGATCATCCTTGAAAAGGAGATGCGCGAAAGCTCCGACGAAGTCATTATCATGACCGACGACGGTTCCTACGGACGAAAAGGTCTGGTGACGGAAGGCGTAGAAGAAGTCATCAAGCGCGAGAAGGTGAACAAGTGTTTCGCCATCGGCCCCGCCATCATGATGAAATTTGTTTGTTTGCTGACAAAGAAATACGAAATCCCCACGGATGTATCCCTGAATACGATTATGGTTGACGGTACCGGCATGTGTGGCGCCTGCCGAATCACCATCGGAGGAAAGACCAAATTTGTATGTGTGGACGGCCCTGAGTTCGACGGACATCAAGTGGACTTCGACGAGATGCTGAAGCGTATGGGCGCTTTTAAAAACATCGAACGCGAGGAGATGCACAAGCTGGAAGAACCTCAGACCTGCCAAGCTACCGGTGAAAACATGGAAGATGAGAAAAGCCGTAATGCTGCATGGCGTCAGGAGTTACGCAAATCCATGAAAGCCAAAGAACGGACTGCCATTCCACGCGTGGAGATGAACGAGCTCGATGCAGAATACCGCTCGCACAGCCGCAAGGAGGAAGTCAACCAAGGGTTAACGAAAGAACAAGCGCTGACAGAGGCCAAACGTTGCTTGGACTGCGCCAACCCCGGATGTACGGAAGGTTGTCCGGTAGGTATCGACATCCCCCGCTTCATCAAGAACATTGAGCGCGGTGAATTCCTCGAAGCAGCCAAGACACTGAAAGAAACCAGTGCACTGCCTGCCGTCTGCGGTCGCGTCTGCCCGCAGGAGAAACAGTGCGAATCCAAATGTATCCATCTGAAAATGAACGAAAAGCCGGTAGCCATCGGCTATCTGGAACGTTTTGCCGCTGACTACGAACGGGAGAGCGGACAAATCTCCATACCTGAAATCAAGGAAAAGAACGGTATCAAAGTAGCTGTCATCGGTTCGGGTCCCGCCGGTCTGTCATTTGCCGGAGATATGGCGAAGTATGGCTATGACGTGACTGTTTTCGAAGCACTGCACGAGATTGGTGGTGTATTGAAATATGGCATTCCTGAGTTCCGCCTGCCCAACAAAGTGGTGGATGTGGAAATTGACAACCTTGCCAAAATGGGAGTAGAATTCGTCAAGGACTGTATCATCGGCAAGACGCTCAGCGTGGAACAACTGGAAGAGGAAGGCTTCAAAGGCATATTCGTAGCTTCCGGTGCAGGACTGCCCAACTTTATGAACATCCCCGGTGAGGCATACAAAGGCGTTTACTCCGCAAACGAATTCCTGACCCGCAGCAACCTCATGAAGGCATACAAGGCTGATCCCGTGACCCCCATCATGAAGGGCGGAAACGTTGCGGTCGTCGGCGGCGGCAACGTTGCAATGGATGCTGCAAGGACTGCGCTGCGCCTCGGTGCGGACAAGGTCTATATCGTTTATCGCCGCTCCCTTGAGGAACTTCCCGCTCGCCGTGAGGAAGTTGAACACGCAATGGAAGAGGGCATTGAATTCAAACTGCTCAACAATCCCGTTGAGATTCTCGGTTACAACAACCCCGATGACAAGCGCGATCCCAAGAACGGTTTCGTCACCGGCATGAAGTGCATCCGCATGGAACTCGGCGAACCCGATGAAAAGGGCCGCCGCCGTCCCGTTCCCGTGCCCGGCAGCGAGTTTGTGCTTGACGTCAACACCGTTATCATCGCAATCGGCACCAGCCCCAACCCCCTCATCAAGTCCACCACCAAGGGTCTTGAGGTAAACAAAAAGGGCGGAATTGTTGTTGAAGAAGGAACAGGTCTCACAAGTCGCGAAGGCGTTTACGCCGGCGGTGATGCCGTTACCGGTGCCGCAACCGTTATTTCCGCAATGGGTGCGGGCAAGGCGGCTGCAAAGGCGATCGACGAGTATCTCAGCAATAAATAATCGATTTAAAACTGCAATTTCGGCATAAAACCGAAATTCGGCAATGAAAAAGATACTTGGCACAGTATCAATTTGATACGGTATCAAATACGCTCCGCTGCCCGAAATACGGCGGCGGAGCGCGGAAAAACAAAACCGAACAAAAACAATTTGCAGATTAAATCTCTGCCGACCGAAAAGCTTTGCGCGCGCATCATGCGTGCGGCATCGGTTCGGCTCGGGAGACCTGCAGGGACTTTCCGGGCTTTTGTTTTTCAAAGGGATTTAAAAACAAATTTGTTTCAAAACAAAATCGGCAGTTTCCGGAGTTACGTGGAAACAGCGGTTTCAAAATATCTATTTTAATAAGGAGACGGAAAATGAACAAAGAGTTCGATTACAACGTGCTCGATGAAATTCTGAAAGAACACAATTACGATGAATCCCACACCGTTACCATTCTTCAGGAAGTTCAGGCACACTACAGCTACCTGCCCAAGGAAGCTTTCCCTTATCTTGCGGAAAAGCTCGGCGTACCCGAGGCAAAGATTTACGGCGTTGCAACATTCTATGAGAATTTCTCCCTTGAACCCAAGGGCACGAATATCATTCGCTGCTGCGACGGCACGGCCTGCCACGTTCGCCATTCCACCGAAGTTCTTGACTATCTGCGCAAGGAACTCGGCCTTTCCGCAACGAAGAGAACAACGGATGACCTTAAATTCACCGTTGAAACAGTTTCATGTCTCGGCGCATGCGGTCTTGCACCGGTCATCACCGTAAACGGCAAAGTCTATTCCCAGATGACAAAGGAAAAGGCAGCCGAAGTCCTTAAGGAACTCAGGGAGGAGAATTAACATGCTTAAAAACAGGCAGGATCTTATCGCGCTTCGCGAGGGCTGCATGGCTGCGGCTCAGCTCCAGAAAAGAAGGATTCTTGTTTGCGCCGGCACGGGCTGCGTATCCAGCGGCTCACTGAAGATCTTTGACAGGCTCAAAGAACTCATCGAAGCAAACGGCATCAGCTGCCCCGTCGAACTCAAGGTTGAACCCCATGAACCCGGCATCCATGGCGGCGAGTGCGCATGTCACGCTCAGGCAGAAAATGCCGATAACAGCATCGCAATGAAAAAGAGCGGCTGCCACGGCTTCTGCGAAATGGGTCCCCTTGTTCGCATCGAACCCGAGGGATACCTCTACACCAAGGTTAAGCTTTCCGATTGCGAAGAAATCGTTGAAAAAACGATTCTCAACAACGAGCCCATCGACAGGCTTGCATATAAGCGCAACGGCGAAATCTACAGGAAACAGGAAGAAATTCCCTTCTACAAAAACCAGACCCGCATCGTTCTTGAACACTGCGGCCACATTGATGCACTTTCCGTCAAGGAATATCTCAGCATCGGCGGTTACACCGCTTTTGAAAAGGCTCTGTTCGACATGACTCCCGATGATATCGTTAACGAAATCTCCGAGTCCAAGCTCCGCGGCAGAGGCGGCGGCGGCTTCCCCACCGGCAAAAAGTGGGCACAGGTCAAAGCACAAAAAGCCGAACAGAAATACGTTGTCTGCAACGGCGACGAGGGCGACCCCGGCGCATTCATGGACAGGAGCATCATGGAAGGCGACCCGCACCGTATGCTCGAAGGTATGATGATCGCAGCAGTTGCCTGCGGCGCAACCGAAGGTTATATCTATGTCCGTGCCGAATACCCCCTTGCGGTATTCAGACTCCGCACCGCAATCGAACAGGCAAAGGAAATCGGCCTGCTCGGCAAGAACATTCTCGGCAGCGGCTTTGATTTCGATCTCCATATCAACCAGGGCGCAGGCGCATTCGTTTGCGGCGAAGGTTCCGCATTGACCGCTTCCATCGAAGGCAAGCGCGGTATGCCCCGCACCAAGCCCCCGCGCACCGTTGAACACGGTCTGTTCGAAATGCCCACCGTTCTCAACAACGTTGAAACCTATGCAAACGTTCCTTCCATCATCTCCAAGGGCGCAAAGTGGTTCTGCACCATCGGTACCGAATCCAGCCCCGGCACGAAGGCGTTCGCAATCACCGGCAATATTGCAAACACCGGTCTTATCGAAGTCCCCATGGGCACCACTCTGCGCGAAGTCGTCTATACTGTCGGCGGCGGTATGCGCGGTGAAGGTCAATTCAAAGCCGTTCAGATCGGCGGTCCTTCCGGCGGCTGTCTGACCGAAAAAGATCTTGACCTGCCCCTTGATTTCGACTCCCTCAAGAAAGTCGGCGCAATGATAGGTTCCGGCGGCCTTGTCGTCATGAACGACAAAACCTGCATGGTCGAAGTTGCACGCTTCTTCATGCACTTCACCCAGAACGAATCCTGCGGCAAGTGCACCCCCTGCCGTGAAGGCACCAAGCGTATGCTTGAGATCCTTGAGCGCATCGTTCACGGCAAGGGCGAAGAAGGCGACATCGACCTGCTGCTCGAACTTGCGGACACCGTATCTTCCACCGCTCTTTGCGGTCTCGGAAAATCCGCACCCAACCCCGTCGTCAGCACGATTAAAAACTTCCGCGACGAATACGAAGCGCATATTTTCGAAAAACGCTGCCCCACCGGCAACTGCGCAAGGCTGAAGAGAATCGTGATCGATCCCGCAGTCTGCAAAGGCTGCTCCAAGTGCGCAAGGCAGTGCCCCGCAGGCGCGATCAGCGGCGAGCTTAAGAGCCCGTTCCATATTGACCTTACAAAGTGTCTCCGCTGCGGCGCATGTATCACCGCCTGCCCGTTCCACGCAATCAGGGAGGAATAAACAATGGAAAAGAAATTTATGTATGTTGACGACATCGCCGTTGAGCTTAACGGCGAGAAGAACGTCCTTGAAGTTATCCGCAAGGCGGGCATCGACATGCCCACACTTTGCTACCACCCCGAGCTGTCCATCTACGGCGCATGCCGTATGTGCATGTTTGAAAACGAGCGCGGCGGTCTTGATGCTGCATGTTCCGCACAGCCCCGTGCCGGCATGAAGGTTTATACAAACACCGAAAGGCTCCGCAAGTATCGCAAGAATATCATCGAGCTGCTGCTTGCAAACCATTGCCGCGACTGCAACACCTGCGAAAAGAACGGAAACTGCAAACTCCAGCAGCTTGCAAAGCGTTACGATGTTCGCACCGTTCGTTTCCCCAACACCGCAAAGACCTATGTTGACGATTCTTCCGTAAGCATCACCCGCGATGCAAGCAAGTGCATCCTCTGCGGTCAGTGCGTCCGTATGTGCAACGAGGTTCAGTCCGTCGGCGCGATCCACTATGCGCACCGCGGTTCTCATATGCTCATCAGCACCGCCTTTGAGCGTCCCATTGCCGAAACCGTATGCGTCGGCTGCGGTCAGTGCGCGGCAGTCTGCCCCGTCGGTGCAATCACCATCAAGCAGGATACCGCAAAGGTTTGGAAGGCGATCGCCGATAAGAACCTTGTTGTAACGGCGCAGGTTGCTCCCGCCGTCCGCGTTGCGATCGGCAAGGAACTCAACATGCCCGAAGGAACCGATGTCATGGGCAAACTCGTTGCCGCAATGCATCGCATGGGTATCGACAAGGTATACGACACATCCGTCAGTGCCGACCTCACCATCCTTGAAGAAACCGCAGAATTTGTTGAACATCTCGGCAAAAATACCGGAATGCCCCTGTTCACTTCCTGCTGCCCCGGCTGGATTCAGTTTGCAGAGAAGAAGCATCCCGAAATCATGCCCTATATCTCCACCTGCAAATCCCCGATGCAGATGCTTTCCGCGCTCATCGTCGAGCAGCAGAAGGATTGCGAAAAGAAACATTTCAACATCGCCGTAATGCCTTGCACCGGCAAAAAATTCGAGGCTGCACGCAGCGAATTCACCCATGACGGCAAGCCCGATGTTGATGCTGTTATCACAACTCAGGAGCTCATCCACATGATCAGGACTGCCGGCATCGAATTCGATACCGTTGTTCCCGAAGCTATCGATGCACCTTTCGGCATGTTCTCCGGTGCAGGCGTCATTTTCGGCGCAACCGGCGGCGTTACCGAGGCTGTTCTCCGCAGGGTTTCCGATGACAAGTCCATCAATGCAATCCGCAGCATCGGCAATTGCGGCGTTCGCGGCACCGAAGGCGTGAAGGAATTCACCGTTCCCTTCAACGGCGGCGAACTGCGCATTGCGGTCGTAAGCGGTCTCGGCAATGCCGAGAAGCTTATCAAGCAGCTTCTTGCAAAAGAAGTCAGCTTTGACTTTGTTGAAGTTATGGCGTGCCCGGGCGGCTGCGTAAACGGCGGCGGTCAGCCTGTTACCCTCGAAAATGCAAAGAAAGTCAGGGCGGACGGTCTGTATTCTTCCGATATGACCAACACGCTTAAGACTTCCGACACCAACCCCCTCATGGATAAGCTCTATGCCGATTATGTCAAGGGCAGGAACCATGAGATGCTCCACGTTCACTATAAACATAACTGAGTCATTGTGCACGGTTTGCGCATGAGTCGGTAACATTGGAAGTGAATTTCACAGAAATTAACTTTCACAGAAATTGACTTTTCATAGAAACAGACTTTCACTCCGTCCGAATGTGATTTCGGACGGAGTGAATTTATTGCCCGGAGTGAGCTTTTTATGAGAAACGGGCTGCTTAAAGTTCTTATTCTGCTCGATGATACCGGAATTCGTGAGTTAGAAGTGCCGAAACAAATTTTCAGGGTAATGTAAAATAATAAACAGAGCAGAAAGGACAGTTCGCTGTCCTTTTTTGCATTTTTGATGAAGACGGGGGTTGAAAAAACAACTTGAATGGTATAATATAAAGAACAGAAAATACTCGGACGGAGGTAATTCCGAAATGAAATTAACCAAAGAAAACTTCATGCTTTTTAACGATAATTGGGCCCTCGTCACAGCGGGCAGCCTGACGCATTACAACACGATGACGATAAGCTGGGGCAGTCTCGGCTGCATATGGAACGGTGAGGATTCGGCGCGCCCGATAGTTTCCGTTTATGTCAAACCCTGCCGCTATACGCATGATTTCATTGAAAACAACGAAATTTTTACGGTCACATTCTTTGATAAGAAATATAAGCCCGATCTCGGCATTCTCGGCAGAGAGTCAGGCCGCGACGGCGATAAAGTTGCAAAAACGTCACTCACTCCGATTGCGGTTGGCGGCAGTGTCGGCTTCAGAGAAGCGGAAACAACAATAGTTTGCAGAAAAATATATAAACAGGATTTTGATACCGCAAACATGCCGAAGTCGGTGATTGAGGCTTATTATCAGACCGAAGCACCGCACACGATGTATATGGGTGAGGTGCTTGAAATAATCGAAAAGAAATAAGAAACATACGGATAAGGACAGAGCTGCTCTGCAATAATATCTGCGCCGGCAACCGCGGCGACAGTAATCATGAAAGAAAGAATTGCTGATAAGGATTGGAATTTTACACCGCTTGCACATGAATACTTTCATTGCGGCGGAAAAACGGGAGTGCTGCTTCTGCATGGCTTCACAGGTACTCCCGCAAACATGCATTCAATTTGGAGATGTCTTGAAGCCGACGAACAGGAATGCCGCTTGAATACAGCGGTCGAAAACGGAAACGGATACACAATTTACGCTCCGTTGCTGTCGGGTCATGGGACAAATTTGCGGAACATGCGGAAATCATGCGCACGGGAATGGATAGATGATGCGTTAAAGGCTTATGACCGATTGACTGCGGCGGGATGTGAAAAAATCTATGTTGCCGGGTTAAGCATGGGCGGACTGCTTGCTGCAATTGTTGCTTCCGAAAGACATGTTGACGGCGTGATTATGATCTGCGCACCGGCGAAGATGAAGCTTTATCTGCATATTTGCAGATTTATTTCGCTTGCGGTGCCTTATATTAAAACGGGTGAGCCTCACTGGCAGGAGGATGAGGAGGCGCAAACTTATATGGGCATGGCCACAGCAAGAATTTCCGATTTGAATAGAATACGCCGCCGTGCAAACAAAGCGGTTTCGAAAATAACCGCACCGCTGCTCGTAATTCAGTCGCGAGAGGATAATAAGGTTGCGCACGGCAGCGCGGAACGGATTCTTCGGAGTGCAGAATCAGCCAAAATTGCGGAAGCTGTGTTTTTTTCGGGTGCGAAGCACGGAATAACATACAGTAACAAGAGGGGTGAGGCGGCTGAATGTGTAAAAAACTTCATTGCAGTGCAAGAGTCAGCGGAATAAAAATGCGCCTTTTGAGAGCTGCCGACTGTGCCGAATTAGCAAAAAAAAGCGGAAATTGCGAATATACTTTTTAATATAATGAACGAAAAGAGGGCAAGAAGGGGTTATAAATGTCGAAAAGGAATTGCAGCATTCCGGGAGGGGTGTGAACAACACAGAAGGCATGGTGGCGTAAAAAGGGGCGGAAAGAAAAACGGAAAAAGGTGTTGACAAAAGCTTGCGGGGGAGGTATAATAGCAAAGCTGTCGGACGAGAGAGACAAGCGAGCGAAACCGAGGTGAGAGCCGAGGGGTGCGAACGGAAGTGAGCAGCGCGAGCGAGTCAAGAGGAAGGCAGCCCGGTGAGAGGACGGAAGTTCGGGAACCGGATGTTCCTTGAAAACCGTATAGTGAACCAAGAAGAGATGCTCGAGAGAGCAGATCAAGCGCAAACAAACAAAAGTAATTTTGAGACGACCGGCGGTCTGTCGGATGACGAAGTCGCGAGACAGACGCAAAAGAAAGAAGAGCAAAAGCGCGAGCTTTTAAAGGATTTTAACTCAAGAGTTTGATCCTGGCTCAGGACGAACGCTGGCGGCGTGCTTAATACATGCAAGTCGAACGGAGTTAAGGGTTTCGGCCTTTAACTTAGTGGCGAACGGGTGAGTAACGCGTGAATAACCTGACTCAAAGAGGGGGATAACAACGGGAAACTGTTGCTAATACCGCATGAGACCACAACACCGCATGATGAAGGGGTCAAAGATTTATCGCTTTGAGAGGGGTTCGCGTCCCATTAGGTAGTTGGAGGGGTAACGGCCCACCAAGCCAACGATGGGTAGCCGAGCTGAGAGGCTGATCGGCCACACTGGAACTGAGACACGGTCCAGACTCCTACGGGAGGCAGCAGTGGGGAATATTGGGCAATGGGCGCAAGCCTGACCCAGCAACGCCGCGTGAGGGAAGAAGGTTTTCGGATTGTAAACCTCTGTCCTATGTGACGAAGGAAGTGACGGTAGCATAGGAGGAAGCCCCGGCTAACTACGTGCCAGCAGCCGCGGTAATACGTAGGGGGCGAGCGTTGTCCGGAATTACTGGGCGTAAAGGGTGCGTAGGCGGTTTGGTAAGTTGGATGTGAAATACCCGGGCTTAACTTGGGGGCTGCATCCAATACTGTCGGACTTGAGTGCAGGAGAGGAAAGCGGAATTCCTAGTGTAGCGGTGAAATGCGTAGATATTAGGAGGAACACCGGTGGCGAAGGCGGCTTACTGGACTGTAACTGACGTTGAGGCTCGAAAGCGTGGGGAGCAAACAGGATTAGATACCCTGGTAGTCCACGCC
>OHDE01000676.1_pt1 | contig 10666 bp, 9 predicted proteins | sample 1566931 | NCBI WGS metagenome assembly OHDE01 (sample SAMEA3879591, study PRJEB24766) | human gut metagenome | biome: human-associated habitat; feature: feces | place: USA | collected 1985/1987 | reverse complement strand
AGAATAAATAATACGAAAATGCACGGAGAAAGCATAACGCAGAACAACAGGAGGAAAGACCATGAAAGAAGTTAAAACACCGAAAAAACCACTGGCATATTATTATGGGATTGTGTTAATAGTGCTGATCGTATTTAATCTGGTTGTCACACCAATCCTTATGGAGCATAAGGTGAAAGAAACGGATTATGGCACTTTTATGAGCATGATCGAGAAGAAGAATATTGGTGAAGTAGAAGTTAAGGACAATCAGATCATCTTTACAGATAAAGATCAAAAAAATATTTATAAAACAGGTCTGATGAACGATCCGAACCTGACGGACAGGCTATATGAATGTGGAGCAGTATTCGCAAAAGATATCGATAAGCAGATGTCACCGATCATCAGCTTCCTGCTGACCGGGGTTTTGCCATTGATCCTTTTTATCGCACTGGGAAATTATATGGCGAAGAAACTGATGGAGCATGCCGGAGGAAAAAATTCGATGGCTTTTGGAATGGGAAAAAGCAATGCGAAGATTTATGTGCAATCCAGTGAGGGAATCCGTTTTTCAGACGTTGCAGGAGAAGATGAGGCGAAAGAAAACCTTTCAGAGATCGTTGATTATCTTCACAATCCGAAGAAGTATACCGATGTAGGTGCGTCTATGCCAAAAGGTGTCCTTCTTGTAGGACCTCCGGGAACCGGCAAAACAATGCTTGCGAAAGCAGTGGCGGGTGAATCAAATGTACCATTTTTCTCAATGTCCGGATCAGAATTCGTTGAGATGTTTGTCGGTATGGGAGCTTCCAAGGTTCGAGATCTTTTCGGACAGGCAAAGGAAAAGGCACCATGTATCGTGTTTATTGATGAAATTGATGCCATTGGTAAAAAGCGTGACGGACAAATGGGCGGAAATGATGAGAGGGAGCAGACCTTAAACCAGCTTCTTACAGAGATGGACGGATTTGAAGGAAATAATGGTGTCATCATTCTTGCTGCAACGAACCGTCCGGAGTCGTTAGATCCGGCACTTACACGTCCGGGACGTTTTGACAGGCGTGTGCCGGTTGAACTGCCGGATCTTGCAGGCCGTGAAGCAATTTTAAAGGTTCATGCAAAGAAGATAAAAGCATCTGATGATGTTGACCTGCATACGATTGCACGTATGGCATCGGGTGCATCCGGTGCGGAGCTTGCCAATATTATAAATGAAGCAGCATTACGTGCTGTCCGTAGTGGAAGGACCGTTGTAAATGAATCTGATCTCGAAGAAAGTATAGAAGTGGTTATTGCAGGATATCAGAAGAAGAATGCGGTTCTTTCAGATCAGGAGAAGAAGGTTGTTGCATATCATGAGATAGGACACGCTCTGGTAGCTGCATTGCAGAGTCATTCAGCACCGGTCCAGAAGATTACGATCATCCCGCGTACCTCAGGTGCACTCGGCTACACTATGCAGGTTGAGCAGGGTGATAAATATCTGATGACGAAAAAAGAACTTGAGAATAAGATTGCTACATTTACAGGCGGACGTGCGGCAGAGGAGATCGTATTTGGTGAGATCACGACCGGAGCCTCCAATGATATCGAACAGGCAACAAAAATTGCAAGAGCGATGATCACCCGCTACGGCATGACAGATGAATTCGACATGGTGGCAATGGAAAACGTGACCAACCAGTATCTTGGCGGCGATACGTCTCTTTCCTGTTCCGCAGATACCCAGAAGGAAATTGATGAAAAAGTCGTGCAGCTCGTAAAAGCAGAGCATGAAAAAGCAAGAAAAATCCTTGCTGAAAACAGGGAAAAACTGGACGAACTGGCTATGTACCTGTATGAGAAGGAAACAATTACAGGTGACGAATTTATGGATATTTTAGACAGAAAATAATGTAGTTAATTAGATAACCAATTCCACCCAAATATGATGAACAATTTTGGAATGAATTGTATTCATTTTTACAGAAACATTCTAACGAAGAGTATATTCTCATAGGAGATTTTAATACTATCAATAATAGAAACATGGAAGAGTTTAGAAAGATATTATATAATGCATATGATATTTGGTATCAAAAAGGAAACAGAGAACCTTTATCATGTATGCAGAGCCTTTTATCTCATCTGCTTTAGCTTTAGCTGCTTTCACAATAGCAAGTTCAGGATCATCCTTTTTAGGACGACCCTTGCTACATGGATTATCTTTTTTGACCTGCTTATATTCGCTGTAGGCATCATGCCAGATATCTTTTCTGACTTCATCGAGAGCTGTCATAGCCCACTCGATTACGTGAAAGGAATCAACACAATGGGCGCAGTCAGGAGTGTATTCATTTACACACTCTGTGATCCATTTGGCACCATCACCTGTAACAACCTTGATGCTGGATAGCTGCTCTGGAGTAAGCTGTTTATAAAACTTTTCAAGAACGGATTTGCCATGGTCTTCCGATGCCCATACCACTGTGTTGGTATCGTGATTAACGATTACTGTAATGTACTTGTGACCCTTTTTGTAACTGGTTTCGTCAATGCCGATATTAACCAGACTATCAAGTCTTCTTGAGTGCTCCGGTTCTAAATCGTGAAGAGCACGATTGACACAGCGGCCTACAGTTTCCCAGTCCAGCCCCCTCCAAGTGGTTGGTCTGCTGGAATGTTTGTCATAAGCAGGACATGACTTGTGACAGAAAGGGCAGTCATTCTCATGCCATTTATTAGGTCTGGCTTTGATACGGATGTGTTTCACGCCATCCTCATCAGAGTAAAGATTAAAATTTTCTATCAAGAGAATAAAGTATTGACAAAATTTTGTGGGGTGGGGTAGAATGACGGTAAAAAATTCCAAAACATAACGCATTGGCGCTTTTCGCAGAAAGAAGAAAAATAAACATGAAAAAGAGAAAGAACTTGGGAAAAAAGTTAGTAACAATGTTAGTGTCTGTAGGCTTTTTTGCAGTTTTGATTACAGTCTTTAATTTAATGGCATTACAAGCTATTCGAGAAAAGAATAATGTGCTTATAGAACAGTTTGAACAATATGAAGAAGCAGTGGAAAATAATGATACCGCGGTTTTTGAAACAGCAAAAGGAGAAGTGGCAGAAGCCATCAGACATAGCAACTACAGAATAAATGGAAGCATCATTTTTGATCTTGCACTTGTGGTAGCTGATATTATTGTAATCGTACTTCTTTCGATTGTTATTAATAAGTCCATTGTTCGTCCAGCAAAAAGAGCAAAGAATGATTTGGATGATATCATTTTAGGTATAGAATCAGGACAGGGTAATCTTACGTTAAGAGTATTTGATGAAACCAGTGATGAAATTGGTCAGCTTGCAAATGGTGTCAACCATTTTATTGAAATATTACAAAATCTTATGGTAAAGATTCAGAGTGTATCAAAAGATATGAAAAAATCTTCCTATCTTGTACAAAATGAGGCGGAATCTTCAAATATGAGTGCATCCAATGTGAGTGCAACATCGGAAGAACTTGCAGCATCCATGGAAGAGGTATCTGCTTCTCTACATGATTTAGCCCAAGGATGTAATAATCTGCTAGAGAAAATGGCAGGCATGAATGAGGATGCTAAGAACTCTGCAATGAAGTTGCAGGAAGTGAAGCTTACTGCAGAAAATAGCTATAAAGAAGCGATTGCATCAAAAGAAAAAACAGTAGAAACATTTGATGGCATTCAAAAGGATGTCGCGGAGGCAGTAGAAGCATCTAAGTCTGTAAATGAAATTGCAAAACTTACAGAAAATATCTTAAATATCGCAGCACAGACAAATCTTCTAGCACTTAATGCATCGATTGAAGCAGCAAGAGCAGGGGAAGCAGGCAGGGGCTTTGCCGTTGTTGCAGATGAAATCAGACAGCTTGCAGATAGTTCACGTGAGACAGCAAACAATATTCAGGAAATCAGTGGAAAAGTTATTGAGGCAGTAAACAATCTGTCTGGAAATGCAACGGAAATGATTCGTTTTGTAGATGAAAAGGTAGCACTTGATTATGACAACTTTGTAAAAATTATTGGAAATTATGATGCTGATTCTGATCAGGCAAGTAATACATTTAACGAGTTTGCAGTTAAGTCAAAAGATAGCTTAGGTACAATGAATGATATGAATGAAGGTATCAATAACATTTCTATAGCGATTGAAGAATCTGCAAAAGGTGTTACAAACGTAGCACAAGAGATATCACAACTTGTAACAGCAATTTCAGCAATTACAGTGCAGGCGGACGAAAATAAGAACCTTTCGGAAGATTTATCGGATGAAGTAGCAAAATTTGAAAAAGTTTAACTAACAGATTTTTATTATGAGAAAAACTGTATTAGGTAAATAACCCGCACTAACTAAAAATGAATGCCAGAATAAGCACAAAGGCATAGCCCCATTACGGGTTCTATGCCTTTGCGTTTTCCGGAAGAACAATATGAAAAATTATCAGAGCAGGTGGAAGCTGCGCTTCAAAAAAAGCAGACGCCACGAATGAAACAAGTCTGATGGCAGGTCACATCAAAGAAACTTTCATCCTATTATTTACAATGGCCGGCGCCTGCTTCATCGTCTTCCTGGTTCCCGGACTTTTCGTCCTTTTTCCCGGAATCCTCTGCGGCATCGCCAGCCATCTGATTGAGCCTGGTTTAAAAAAGGCTCTTGCTATTGATTAATCCAGTTCTTTATAGTCAAAACTGCGGAATTCTGCTGTCTGATCGTATCCGGAGTAGTCCACGCATGCCATGCCGACAAATGCTCCGGTGAAGAATCCACCGTATGACTGGCGTACGTAATCATCGGACAATACAGCGGCATCCAGTGTGCCCGGAATCTTTGTATAGTTCTTTCCGTCAAGGGAATACTCGTAGCTGTAAGACTGCTTTCTTACTTTTGTGCGAAGCCATACAAATTCAACATCATCCGGTACCGGAATCGCATCGTCGCGAAGGAACGAACGATATCCGCCACGATTGCACTCTGCCACTTCGATCACGCGGCCATTTTTCTCATTCCACGTAACGAAAGCGAATGACCAGTGCTTATCATTGTAAAAATTTGTCAATCCAGCCATCTGCTGATAGTTGAACGGATCAAATTTCACTTTCACTTCGGCATCAAAGTTAAATGCCTGCCAGCGTTTTGCCACCAACGAAAGCTCATGCTTATTGCTGAGGGATCCTTTTCCGACCAATGTCAGCCTGCCATCCCCTGTCGTACCCATTTCCTCGGTAAATGGTACGCGGAGGGTATTCCACTCATCATGAAGTTTTGGTGTGTCAAATTCATCATGCATCGAATGATCTGCCGGTGCTTCTGTCAAGATTGCATCTTTCGGCGCATCCACAAGCACTTTTCCGCCATGTCCGCCCTCAATACGAGGCCAGCCTTCTTCATCCCAGTATACTTTCTGAATTGCCGTCTCACGGCCAAGCGGACACCAGCCGCGTGGGTCGATCGAACTTTCATTTTCGTGGTTCCACGGTCTTCCACACAAACTTGCATAATACCACTCACCGCCGGGAGTCTCTACGAGAGCACCATGTCCCTGCTTCTGGATCTCAAGTTCCGGCGTATCAAAGTTTGTAATAAACGGATCGCCAGGCTCTGTCTCAAAACTCAACGCATCTAACGTCTTTGAACGAGCTACTACTTCCTGATGTGTCCAAACGGTTCCACCCTGCGCAGCAAACAGATAATAATATCCGTTGATCTTATACAAATGTGGTCCCTCAACCAGTTTAACGTCCGTTCCGGCGTAGATCGTACGTGCTGTCTCCGGTTTTAATTTCATTGTCTCTGTGTCAAATTCTGTCACTGTAATACCGTTAAAAGCATGGTGGTATTCGCGATGATCCCATGTCTGCTGAACAAGGTATTTGCGTCCGTCATCATCATGGAACAACGATGCGTCAAATCCCACACCATTGACACGGATCGGATCCGACCATGGTCCGCGGATATCTTCTGCCGTCGTCAGATAATTGATCATATCTCTGAACGGTCCTTCGGTTACTTTTACATCCGTATAAATCAGCCAGAATTTTCCATCTGCATAGGAAAGATCCGGCGCCCAGATACCTCCCGATGACGGATTTCCTTTCATATCAAGCAATGTCGTCGTGGACAATGCGGATGGAAGAAGATTCCAATGTACTAAATCTTTTGACTCGTGCAGACGAACTCCCGGAAACCACTCAAACGTAGAGTTTGCAATGTAATATGTATCATCCACACGGATAATGGATGGATCTGCATTAAATCCCGGCAAAACCGGATTTTTAATCTGCAACATAACGGTATGCCTCCTTATTATTAATCTATCTCTATCATACAGGAAAATGGGGGGGTTGCAAAGGGAAAAAGAAGAATTTATTCATCCTCTGCCTGAGCAAGCATGGAAGTAGCTTCCACCTTTTTCAATCGAGAAATTCCGGAGTAAATATAAGTAAATTATGGTCAAAAAGCCATCGACATCCGACCTCTTACACGCTATAATATATGTAATCTAAATGGTTTTCTTGCTTGAAGAAAACAGGCTTGACGAAGTATCGCTCAGATTAGATTAAAAATTCTAGTCTGGGCGATTTTTTTCGTTCAGGGAAAAGGAGGAAATGTCATTGACAGAAAAGACGGATATCAGAGATTCGGATGAAAAAGTAGTTGAAATTGAAATGGAGCGACTGGGCTATAAGAAAATTCCTGTGATTATCCGCATGATGCAGGATGATGAAGCTGTAGTAACTATGGTGGATTCTAATTTACAGAGAGAGCAGATTACACCAAGTGAAAAAGCATATGCCTACAAGATGAAATATGATGCTATTAAAAAGAAAGCAGGCAGAAAGAATTGTGGTCAAGTTGACCACAATACAGGAAAGAGAAGTATTGATGTGATCGGAGAACTTTGTGGAGACAGTGCAAAGCAGGTCCAGCGTTATATCAAAATGACAGAACTGATACCGGCTCTATTGGATAAGGTGGATGACGGATCAATGGGATTTACCCCGGCAGTGCAGTTATCTTATCTGAAAAAGAAAGAACAGCAGGAAAAGCCACAGGCACGTTCTTCCTTAAAGGAGCGACTGGCAGCCAAGCAGAAGGAAGCAGCACAGGGAAACAATAAGGATACGAAGGAACTGGAAAAATCAAAAAATTCACATAGGGAGATGTAGGATGATGAATAAATTCACAGTAGAAGAAATCAATTTCATGTGTGTTTTTGAGACACAGAACAGAATGAAGATGATGAAAGAAATCAGACGGGTAATGCCGCACATAAAGGACAGCGATATGGAAGATATTGCCGGGCAGGTATTAGAAAAATTAGAAGGCATGAATGATAAAGAATTTGCAGAATTAGTGTTAGAAGCGGCAGAATAAAAAGATGGTAGTCATTAGGAATATCCTTTTGGCTACCATCTTTTTTGTTGAAAATTAAAGAGGAGCCGGATTACTCCGACTCCTCCAAGTATGTGTCCGCAAACACATACCCCAATTGCTATCTATAATATACTATATACAAGTGAAATATGCAAGCATTATATGGCATTTTTCAAGATGCCCAGCCGAGAAAACAAATCGGGATGAATGGTAATAGCTGAAACATTCGGGTTTACGGATGCTTCGTATTCTCGTGTGATCTTTTCAAATTCTCGAATAAATGATTTAATCTCAGTTTTAGAAACTTTCAGTAATTTCAAGTAATAACAAATGAGAATAATATAGTCACCAATAGTTTTGAAATTTATGTAAGGCATTCCCATTTCTAAAATCAGACACTGCTTCATTGGTCTGGATGGATCCATTTTTTTGAAACGGGTATCGTATACTACATCATTATGGGCGTAAACGTCAAATCCTGCGCCTACCCTTAAATTTAACGCCGCTTTTATGAGCGGCGTGGTTTCCGGCATTCCTCGGGAAGCTCCTCTGCCCAGGGCATCAGCTGATCTAGTTTTGCCGGATCTATATTTCCTTTTTCGTCACAATACTTAGGCAGCTCCGTGAGGATATGCCTGAAGTAGTAGTATGGGCGCAGATTGTTCAGCTTTGCTGTTTCTGAAATACTGTAAACAAGAGCGCTGGCTCCGGCACCTTTTGCTGTGTTATGGAACATCCAGTTCTTCTTGCCGATACAGAAAGTCCGGATAGCCCGCTCGGAAGCCGAGTTATCGATAGGAATATCTCCATCGGTCAGAAATACTTTTAAATATTTTTCCTGACGGATGACGAAATTTAGTCCCTGTCCGGTCCTGGATTTCGGAGGCACCGCACATGCTGCAGCCTGTTGTTTTGCCCACGCAAAAAAATCCTCAACCAGCGGCTTTATCCTTGTCTTCCGCTGTGTAAGGCGATCCGTTGCAGGAAGTTCTTTCAGTTCAGTATCAATCCGGTAGAATTCCGCGATCTTTTGTAATGCCTGGTATGCCACGGAACTTTTTACTGCCCCGGGATCTTTTTTATCCGCTGCCTTTACGGCATCTGCAAAGGCTCTTCTTGCATGTGCCCAGCAGTTTGCGTTTGTCACTCCCGGCAGTTTTTTGTCCAGCAGATGATACTGCTCCAGACTGTCCGTGACCAGAACTCCTTTGTAGTTCCGGTAAAACTCCAGCGGCTTTTCGTGATCCCTGCCTTTCTGGTATTCGTAGATCACCACAGGACGTTCCTTATAGAACTCCCCGGAACGGTGTACCCACATGTAGCATTTACTGTTCGGACGGTCACTGTCACCGATCACCTGTGTAGGTGTTTCGTCCGACTGTGTCACCGGCAGGGACAGCAGCTCCTGCTTCATGCGTTCCACAAACGGTGCGAAGTATTTCTCAGCACACCGGATAATCCAGTTCGACATGGTCTGTCTGGAGATATTTACACCATTGCGTTGAAACTCCTGCTCGACTCTGTGCAGCGCAGAGGAATTCACATATTTAACATTCAGAATGGAGGCAAGCAGGGAAGGAGTAATGATGCTTCCCCGGAGAAGATCCCCGGGACGCTTTCCCCGTAAGAATTCATCCTGATGATCTCCGCCAGTGCCTACATAGACTTCCACGGTATGGACTTCCACCGTCCAGGATTCCGGCTCATGGCGCAGTCTTTTGTAGGTTTCATCCTTCATTCTGCGCCAGTTGCCTGCACCATAAAACGTATCCAGTTCTTCTGTGGATACCTGATAAGGAGGAAGTATTTCTTCCGGAAAATCTTTCAGATTCATTTCCCGTTGCCCTTTTTTCTTATGGTTACGTCGGGATGGAAGTACTTCCTCTGCAGCAGGCTCCGGGACAGACAGATCACAGCAGCTTTCTGCCTCATCAAAAAAGGACAGCTGACCATCTATGGAATCCAGTGTTTCTGCGTGTTTTCCGAAACGATGGCTGTTCGCTATGCGTACCTGTTCGATCAGCCGCTCGATGTTCTCATTCAGGGTATCCAGCTGCCCCTGCATCATAAGAACGATGGTGATCAGTTCCTCCCGGCTGCAGTTATTCAGTTCTTCCAGTGTATGTCTGTCTGCCATTGTCCAGCTCCTTAAACTGTTTTTATTATACCAGAAAACACAAAGGATTGCGAACCGGCAGCCCCCGCAGGTTTCGTCATTCTGCCTATGCCTGTATGGCGGTGTGATGGTCATAGAGCCAGGGAAATATAAAGTTTTCAAGGTGCTGAAATTTTATCCGGATTCTCCTGTGGATACGTCACAGACCATGAAACAGCGTCCGGAGAGGCTGTAATACCGGGAATGGATCTGACTGGATAACAGGCATAAAAAATCTATGTTTTGCACAAAGATCAGGTGGGCTTTTGCGGTGTTACTTCCCTGACTTTGGGGTTCAGGGGATTCAGCCCCATCATAAGATAACGGAACTGTTCCTCTGTAAGGTCTGCGGCCTCTTCGCTGGTTCTCGGCCAGGACAGGGAACCTGCCTCCAGCCGTTTGTAGAGCTGAAGAAAACCGTCTCCCATCCATAGAAGTCCCTTGATGCGGTCGGACCGTCTGCCACAGAATAGGAATAAAGTTCCCTTTTCAAAAGGATTCTGATGGTATCTGCCTCCGATGATCATGGACAGCCCATCGATCCCTTTGCGCAGATCCACATATCCGCAGGCAATCACGACTCTGCGGATACCGGCAGCATCTTCAAGCATGAATCACCTCCTGCAACAGCCTGCAAAGCAGGGACTCTGAAATATCGTTTGATAATTCCAGCGTCAGGCGGCCTGATCTGATCACTGCAACCGGAGTCATTGCTGCCGGGACGGCTGGCACCGGTGTTGTGTCCAGAGCAGTTTTTACCGGGATTTCTACAAAAGAGAGGGCAGACGGGTTGGTGTCTTCCTGGAGTCCCTCCTGTTCACAGACTTCCCGGCGGATCTTTCGAAGCCAGTAATAGTAAGATTTTTCAGAAATATCGTTTTCAGCAAGCCACTGCTTTGCCGTAGTGCCTGCCGGTCTGTCCTGGCACTGTCGAATGATGTTTATCCAGTTCGACCTGCGGACATTGTGAGTTAATTGATCCATGCGCTTTAGCCTCCTCTAAAAAACTAATAGTTTTTTCGTGTTATTTAGAGTGTGGCATAAAAAAACTAATTAGCCAAGGCGCAGGATTTGACGTTTACGTCTGATCATCGGCATAATATTCATATTTTTGAGGCTCCTTTGGACGATATAAAA
>OHDE01000671.1_pt1 | contig 10698 bp, 8 predicted proteins | sample 1566931 | NCBI WGS metagenome assembly OHDE01 (sample SAMEA3879591, study PRJEB24766) | human gut metagenome | biome: human-associated habitat; feature: feces | place: USA | collected 1985/1987 | reverse complement strand
TATTTGAGCGAGGCGATGGTCCGTTCGGTCGAAATCATGACCCCGGCTCTGGTGGCTAACCGGATGCTGACGGCCGAGGAGGTAAGCGACGAAGCGAAAGCGCAGGCGAAGGAGTATTACGCCAACTTCTACAAGGATTACAACCTGCCGACGGACCGCAAGGTAGCCCGGAAGATGCTTTCGATGGTCAAGGAGAACGTGAAGGATCTGCCGACCGTTTTCGCGGAGGTGATCGACGCGCAGTTCGGCGGCGACATCGACGCTTATGTGGATTACCTGTACGACAATTCGGTCTTCACGGACGAGGCCAAGGCATCGGCCGCTACGTCCGAGCAGATCAAGAACGATCCGGCGGTAGTGTTGGCTACGTCGGTTCTGAACAAGATGAAGGAGCTGCGCGAGAAGGCCGTACCCAACCTGCAGAAATATGCGGACGGACATCGTCTTTACGTAGCCGGTCTGATGCGCATGCAGCCCGACAAGGCCTGGTATTCGGATGCGAACTTCACCATTCGTCTGACTTACGGTCAGGTGTTGCCTTATGAACCTGCCGACGGCGTGGTATATGATTACTACACGACGCTCAAGGGCGTGATGGAGAAGGAGGATTCTTCGAATCCCGAATTCGTCGTTCCCGCCAAGCTCAAGGAGCTTTACGAGGCGAAGGATTTCGGTCCCTATGCCAACTGCAAGGGCGAACTTCCCGTAGCGTTCCTGGCCAACTGCGACATCACGGGCGGTAACTCGGGTTCGCCGATGATGAACAGCCGCGGCGAGCTGATCGGTCTGGCTTTCGACGGTAACTGGGAGGCTATGTCGGGCGATATCGCCTTCGAGCCGGATGTACAGCGTACTATCGGCGTGGACGTTCGCTATGTGCTCTTCGTGATCGACAAGTTCGCGGGTGCGGACTGGCTGCTCGACGAGATGACCCTCGTGAAGAGCGACTGCACCAAGGCATGCGATCAGAAGGATGTGAAGAAAAAGGAGACGAAGGCTTCGAAGAAAAACGCCAAGAAAGCGGACAAGAAGCGTAAGTAACTGGAAATACGGCGAATGTGCGTTTGCTTTGCAGGCGCATGTCCGCGAATCGAAAAGGGGAGAACGCTCGCAGCGTTCTCCCCTTTTCGATGTTGAAAAACGGTCGGATGAAATTTACGCATTGCGGGGTATGAAAACCGTCCTTCTTTTCGGATCGGTTTGCAGAAATAAAATAAATGACTATTTTTAGAATTTCATTCGTGCGGATAAGTGAGATAGAGATGAAGACGAAAAAAGGAAAGGATATGACCTGCGAAGAGGTCTTGGAGTGGCTTGCGGCCCATGCCAATCCGGAGTTCCGGGAGGGAATGGTGCGGTTCGGAATCGACGCCCGGCTGGCGGTCGGGGTGCGGGTGGTCGATCTGCGGCGTCTGGCGCGGGAGATCGGCCGGGATCATGCGCTGGCGCTGGAACTCTACCGCAGGCCGGTGCACGAAGGGCGGATCCTGGCGTCGATGATCGCCGATCCGGCGCTGTTCCGTCCGGAGGAGATGGATGCCTGGGTCGCCGAATTTCGGTCGTGGGACCTGTGCGACCAGTGTTGTATCAACCTGTTCCGCTATACGTCGTACGCTTACGGCAAGGTGCGCGAATACGCCGCTTCGGACGAGGAGTTTACCCGACGGGCGGGGTTCGCTCTGCTGGCTACGCTCGCCGTCGGGGATAAACGGGCTTCGGACGACGATTTCAGGGCCTTTCTGCCGCTGATCGAACGGGGTGCGGAGGATTCCCGCGTCCGGATCGGAAAAGCCGTGAATTGGGCCCTGCGGCAGATCGGCAAACGTAGCCGGGGGCTTTACCCCGATGCGCTGGCGCTGGCCCGTAGACTGGCGGCGAAGGAGGGGGCGGCAGCCCGCCGGATCGGACGCGATGCGGTGCGTGAGCTGACGCTGGAGAGGATCATCGCCCGGATCAAATAGGGTGCAGACCCCCTTGCGGAAAGGCTTTGGAAAGAAAAAGGCTTTCCGCAGCGAAAATCACCGAAACAGATGCTATCTTTGGGCGAAGGATAAGTCGATCCGCTATGATGAAAGAGTCTAAATTCGTACGCACCAAAATCGTCGTGGGTTACGTGCTGATCGCCCTGATCGGCCTGACGGCCATGATCTACGTCTGGCGTCAGACCGGAGCGCTCCTCGAACCGGACCACAGCCAGCAGGAGCTTCGGCGGCGGCGCAGACTGGTCAATCAGACTCTCTACCATCTCTATGAGGCCGAAACATACGGTCAGATGCTGGTGGCCGGTTATGCCAGCTACGAGAATCGTTACAAACGCGAACTCCGGCTGGTACGGGAGTGCATCGATTCGCTCCGTATGCGTGCGGACGACGAGTCGCAGCAGATGCGTCTGGACACGATCGTGCGGCTGATCGCCGGCAAGGAGCAGGGGATCAAGGCTCTGGACCGCAACCTGCGTTCGGCGGGCACGGCGACGTTGTTGAGCGAAAATATCCAGCGGATGATTCCCATGCTGGACTCCCTGTCGCAACCGACTATCGAACCCGATACGATCCTGGTCCGCGATACGGTGCGCGTGGCTCCGAAAAAGAAGCGCAATTTCTTCCGCCGGTTCGGCGACCTGTTCAGCCCGCCCAAGAACGATTCGCAGGTGGTGGTGAAGACCCGGGTGCGGATCGACGCTCCGCCTCGGCAGATGAGTCTGGGGGATACCATCGCCGTAGTGCTGCAGGATCTGGAGCAGCGGGTGACCAGCGAGCGGCTGGCCCTTTACGACAAGGCGTGGCGGGAGGGGTTGCGGCTGCAACGCAACAACCAGCAGATCAATCAGCGGATTTACCGCCTGATTATCGACTTCGAGGAGGAGGAGACGGCCTATCTCTGGGAGCGGATGCAGGCTCGTGAACAGGTGCGGCGCAGCTCGCTCGTCATTCTGGGCTCGGTGGCTGCCGGATCGCTGCTGGTGATGCTGCTCTTCGTCGGAATCCTCTGGCGGGACGTGAACCGCAGCAACCGTTACAAACGCCAGCTCGAAGCGGCCAATCGCCACAACGAAGCCTTGCTGGAGGCCCGTGAGAAGCTGATGCTCACCATTACGCACGACATCAAGGCCCCGCTGGGTTCGATCATGGGCTATATCGATCTGCTTACGCGTCTGGACCTGGGCAAGCGGGGTGCGCTTTATCTGGATCATATGAAGAGCTCGGCCGATCACCTGTTGGAGTTGGTGACCGACCTGCTGGATTTCTACAAACTCGACTCCAACAAAGTCGCCGTCAATCGCATCGCCTTCTCTCCGGCCGATCTGTTTACGGCTGTCTGCACCGGGTTCGAGCCGGTGGCTGCGGCCAAAGGAATCGAATTGCGGTGTACGCTCGCCGCCGAACTTTCGGGACAGGTCGCGGGCGATCCCTCGCGTGTGCGGCAGATCGCCGAGAACCTGCTTTCCAATGCGATCAAGTTCACCGACCGGGGGTTCGTCGCGTTTGACGGGGCGGCTGCTGTTCCGTGTCAGCGATACGGGTCGGGGAATCGGCCCCGAGGAGCGGGAGCGCATCTTTCAGGAGTTTGTGCGCCTGCCGTCGGCGGGCGGCGTGAGCGGCGTAGGGCTGGGCCTCTCGATCGTCGATCGTCTCGTGAAGCTGCTCGGCGGTACGATCGAGCTGGAGAGCGAACCGGGCGCCGGAAGCCGATTCCTGGTCGCCGTTCCGGTCGGGGAGGCGGAGGACGACGCTTCCGAAAAGGAAGCCGCAGCGGGGATGTGTTCGGGCAGAGTGTGTATGGAGGGTGGATGACGACCCCCTGCAACTTGAGATGACCGCAGTTCTCTGCCGGGAGTTGGGAATCGAAACGGAGAGCTGTCCTTTTCCCGAATACGCTGAAAAATTGGTGCAGGAGTCTGCTTTCGATCTGGTTTTTACCGATATACAGATGCCCGGAGTGGATGGGTTCGAGGTGTTGCGACGGATTCGGGCCGTTCGTGCGGAGCTGCCGGTGGTAGCCGTTTCAGCCCGTTCGGACGATGAGTCGGCCTATGTCGAACGGGGATTTGCAGCCGTGCTGCGGAAACCTTTCGCGCGGGCGGAACTGGTGGCCGTGTTACGCCGTGTCGTGCCGGAGGCGGGGGTTGCCCCGGAGGAGTGTCTTCCGGAAGAGGATGCGGTTCGCGGGTTCGAAGCTCTGACGGCTTTCGCCCGCGACGACGCCGAAGCCGCGCGGGAGATCATCCGGACCTTTGTCGCCGAGAACGAGGCCCATGCCGAAACCTTGCGCCGGGCCGCGCTCGCCGGAGATGCGGTCGCTTTGCGTGCGATCGCTCACAAAATGGTGCCGATCTACACGTTGCTGGGCGAGGAGGAGCTCGCTGCGGCATTGCGCCGTCTGGAGCGTTCGGAAGGTTCTGCGGACGGGGCTTTGCGCAGCGCAGCGCTCGGTGTAGCGGAAAGGGTCGGCGAAATTGTCCGGGCGGCAAAAAAAGAGTATCTTTGCGACCGTTGATCTCCGCCGGGGGCGTATTCCGACAGAAGGCCGTCCGTTCGCATCATGCCCGGACGGGAAGTTGCAGAGGATCGGACGCTTCGGTGTCGGACGATGCCGGAGAAGGAGCCTCGCCGAAGAGGAGCGTTGCGGGAAGCCTCTGCGGATGGCTTCGGTTTTTTTGAATGAAATTTCGGTATGGAAAAGATATTGATCATAGATGACGACGTAACCTTTTCGCTGATGCTGCGCACGTGGCTCGGCAAGAAGGGCTTCGGAGTCGATACGGCTGCCGACATCGCCGCCGGGCGCCGGCTTCTCGCGGAGGGGAGCTACGATCTGGTGCTTTCGGACATGCGTCTGCCCGACGGGGACGGGACCGATCTGTTGCAGTGGATCGCCGAACGGGGCGTGACGATACCCGTGATCGTGATGACCGGTTATGCCGAAATCCGCAATGCCGTGGTGAGTATGAAGCTCGGCGCGAGGGACTATGTTTCCAAACCCGTTCAGCCGGACGAGCTGCTCCGCAAGATCCGCGAGGCGCTGGATGCCCCGCACCCCGAAACGGCTATGCCCGCATCCGCAGCGATGGCTCCGGCGCCCGCGAAACCGCGCCGGAAGGGGGACAGGGCCTTGGACGAAGGCGAATTGAATTACATCGAAGGGCACAGCGACGCTTCGCGTAAACTGTACGAATACGTCCGTCTGGTGGCTCCTACCAATATGTCGGTGCTGCTCGAAGGGGCGAGCGGCACGGGCAAGGAGCACGTGGCCCGGTTGATCCATCTGCGCAGCAAACGGGCGGGCAAACCCTTCGTGGCGGTCGATTGCGGCGCTCTGTCGCGTGAACTGGCCGCTTCGGAGTTTTTCGGCCATATCAAAGGCTCCTTCACGGGAGCGCTGTCCGATAAGAAGGGCGCTTTCGAATCGGCGCAGGGCGGTACGCTTTTCCTGGACGAGGTGGGCAACTTGAGCTACGAAGTTCAGATCCAGTTGCTGCGAGCCCTTCAGGAGCGCAGAATAAAACCCGTCGGAGGGTTGCGCGAAATTCCGGTGGACGTGCGTCTGATCTGTGCCACGAACGAGGATCTGGAGGCGGCTATCGCGCGCGGATCGTTTCGTGCCGACCTCTACCACCGCATCGACGAATTCGTGCTCCATATGCCCGATCTCGCGGAGCGCAGGGAGGATATTATGCTCTATGCCGACTTTTTTCTGGACCAGGCCAACCGCGAGCTCGACAAACACGTGGTGGGTTTCGATCCGGAGGCTGAAAAACTGCTCGTGGCCTGCGACTGGCCCGGAAATCTGCGGCAACTGAAGAACGCCGTGACCCGGGCGGTTCTGCTGACGACGGGCGAGTACGTCACTCCGGCCGAGCTGCCCGCCGAATTGTCGGAGGCTGTTCCGGCGCCGATCGCTTTGCGCGATCCGGCGGGAGAGGAAGAGCGGATCCGGCGGGCGCTGGCGGCGGCCGGCGGCAACAAATCCCAGGCGGCCCGGCTGCTGGGGATCGATCGCAAGACGCTCTACAACAAACTGCATCTGTACGGCATCGAATAGTCGTCGGGTGTGGAAATATTCCACATCATTTTGGGAATTTCCACACCGTTCCACAGCCGCATATAAAATTATCAATTTCTTATATCTTTGATTAACAGTATAATGATTTATGCAGGCGGATTGGCATACACCTTGACGATGTAATGAATACAGAGGTTGGGGAACCGAAGGAAAAAAATTATTTTTTAGTTAAAAAACAATCGAAAAATGAAAAAGTTATTCATTGCAGCAGCTGTAATCGTAATGGCCGGAAGCATGGCTTCCTGCGGTCAGAAAACCCAGAAGGCCGCCCAGGATACGGCCGCGACGGAACCGGTAGCGACCGAACAGGTCGAGGCTGTCGAGGTCGAAACCGTAACGCCGGAATCCGAGATTCCTGCCGCTGCAGAGAGTCAGAAAACACAACCGGAGCAGGCAAATAATAAGTAGTAATTTGGAGGGTTATTATTAGTTAAACAATTGTTGCTTGCCAGGGGGCGTACCGATAGCGGTGCGCCCCCGCCATTTTGTACCGGGACGGAATTCGAATTTTCGGGATGGGAACGATGCGGCAGGTTTCGGTATCAGTTGGGGAAATCCGACGATTATTTCGCCGGAAGTTGTTGAGTAAAAGTTTGTCCCGGTATTGATGGTTCGCGTTCGATTTATTTGGATGTTGTGGATGTTTTGGTTATATTTACAATGTTGAAGATAGTCACCAATGGCCTGATTATAAACTATAAATTATTTTTGCTATTGAAAATAATAATTCATTATTTTTTGTTGTTTGTCGCATTGGTTGCAACGACCGGATGCGATAAGGACGATAATTATTATCCCGCTCCGGAATTCGAGGGAGATCCGACGGCTGAATATATTGAAGCGAATGTCGATTTCGATACGCAGATTTCTCAGGAAAATCCCACGCCAAGTGTTTTTTACACCTATTTTTGTTTGTGCAATGCCAGTGACCACAAAATTTACTTCACTCTTACGTTTTGCCCGACAAAAAACGATGAATTTATAGACCATATGAATGGGCTTGTAGATCCCGGAAAAAAATATACAAACAGATTCGTAACATCTAATTCGTCTATGGATGTACCGGGTCTTATCACCACCTTTTCTCCTCTTATTACGGAGATGGAGGTCTATTACGATGTCGATGACAAATATGGGCCTGTTAGATTTCCATCGGGAATAGAGGAGAAGTATTCGGATTTTACGCAGCGTTTCAAGACCCGGCAGATTTGTGATCCGGGGCAGTGGATTTACGAAGAGTTTACGCCCCGCCGGGCGCGTTGGACGTATATTCTGACCAACGAAGATTATGAACGTGCCAAAATAATTTCGGGAAAATAGGACTGAAAATTCGCGGCGATCGGTTACGACTGATTTAGCTTGCATTATGAAGAGGACTGCATTGTGAAGTGCACCCCAAATATTGGACGGATTAGTATTTGTTTAGATGGCATGAGTTCGGTATTGTACCGGGCTCATGTTGTTTAAGTATTTCTTTATCCGCTTGTTATTGTAGTAGTCGATATATTCTTCCAATTCTTTTCGGAAATGGTCTATGGATGAGAATTTTTGCAAATATAATAATTCGGACTTCAATAATCCAAAGAAACTTTCCATAGCAGCGTTATCCAGACAGTTACCCTTGCGCGACATGCTCTGTGTAATACCTTTCTGTCTTAAACGGAGCTGATACTGCTTCATCTGATACTGCCAGCCCTGGTCGGAATGCAAGACAATACCCGGAGAATCCGGTATTCTGGCAAACGCATCGTCCAGCATCTTCATGATCTGCATAAAGTTAGGGCGTTCAGCTATTTTATAGCTAATAATCTCCCGGTTATATAAGTCCATAATCGGCGATAGATATAACTTTACGCCGCAAACCGAAAATTCCGTAAGGTCAGTAACCCACTTCTGATTCGGTTTTTCGGCTGCAAAGTCGCGTTGCAGAAGATTGGGCGCTATCCGTCCGATCTGTCCTTTGTATGAACAGTATTTACGGAGCCTGACCTGACTTTTTATCCCGCAAATATTCATCAGCTTAAGTACGGTTTTGTGATTTATCGCATATCCGATCTTATTCATTTCAACGGTAATGCGCCGATAACCATAACGCCCCTTATGTTCGTGATATAACCTTATAATACTCTCTTTTTCGCGAGCATATTTATCGGGTTGTTTTGATTTTCTGAAGTGATAATAAAATGTGCTTCGCGCCATCCCTGCGGCTTTGAGCAATACTGAAAGCCGGCACTGCGGCCTTAGTCCTTCGATGGCTTGGGCTCTTTCCCGCTCTCGCGGACAATGCGCTCCTCGACTAAGGCCTGCAATTTTTTTAAGTAAGCATTCTCGGCACGAAGATACTCCAGTTCCTTAAGCAACTCTTCGTGCGGAGTCGTTTTGAGTTTGACTTTTTTAGTCTTCGATTTACTCATGGCCGGCCTCCTTCTTTGCGGTTTACGCCGCAGGCCTTCAGCACCTTGGTTTTGATAGAGCCGCTCCCATTGACGAATAACAAAAGGGCCCGGAATGCCGAAATGCACTGCTGTCTCCAGCAAAGATAGATGATTTTGGTGCATATGCTTCAAAACTGACAACTTAAATTCTGCACTGTAGCTACCGTGGCGCAGCTTAAGGCCGGTAAGGCCATGGCGCTCGAATAATGTTACCCACAAGTGAACTTGCGAGCGGCCACAGCCCAAGTGACATCCGGCTTCCCTAACCGAAAGTCCGCCTTCGAGTACCAGTTTTACGGCCTTTAAACGAATCTCATAATTATATTTCATAAAAAACACCCCAAAAGTGTCCAACTTTTGGGGTGCAGTACATTGCGCAGCCCTCTTTATTTTATGATTCGACTTGCATCATGCGGCAAGGCGGATTTTCTGTTTCCGGTTTGACCCGTTTGAGTTTTTACCGGATGCTTTGCGTACGGCCTTTCGGGAATAGGGCGACTGGGAAATAATCAATAGAAATGCCCGCTGGGAGCGAAGATCGCGTAGCCGAAATTGAAAGTGAGGTACATATTGTGCCAGCTCTTCAGGTCGTATTTGGTGAGCGACAGGCTGACCGGTCCGATGGGCGTGTGATAGACGAACGAGGCTTCGGTGATGTATTGCATCTTTTCGCCGGGCAGCCCCCGGTTGTCGCGGTACATGGCATAAAATCCCGTGCGCAGGAAGAAATTGGGCAGCAGATCGAAAGTGGGCATCAGACCGCCGGCCAGGAAGTTTTTCGCCCGGTAGTCGGGCATGAAAGCCATCTGGGAGTGTACGACGGGCTGATAGGCCGGCAGCGACATCAATGTAGCCGTTTCGGTCTGGAACCGGGGGTGCGTGGTCCAGACGGCGTCGATGTTGAATCCGAACGAGAACCATTTGCAGCCGGGCAGGTCGAAATAGCGGTTCCACTGGAATTTGGCGCCGAACCATTCGCGGTGGGCATTGAAACTTCGCTTACGTCCGAATTCGGCGGGTTTGTACCGTTCGCGCCCCGTGATGTAGATGCCCGAGAGGGATATTTCGGACCCCCGGCGCGGGTAGAGAATCTTGTCGAGCGTGTTGCGGGCGATATCCAGTTTGGTGCTGAAGAAGGAGAAGCGCGTCAGGTCGGTGTCGGGATCCGTGTCGGGAAAGGGGGCGTCGTAGCGGTAGGCTTGTTGTCCTCCGTTGAACCGCAGCGATGCCAGGCTGTTGTGTGTCAGAGGCATGGTGAGTCCGATGGAGAGGAATCCCTGGTTGTTCTTGACCGATTTGGTGTTATCGATCGGCGTGAGGTTGCCGAAGTTGCCGTGCCGCAGGTTCAGGACTTCGAAATTGTAGGAATAGTCGAGCGAGAAGGGTTTCCAAAGGTAGAAGTCCGTGCGCCCGCCCAGCGAACCGGTCGCATAGGTCGGGCCGATGTAAATACCGGCGAAAGCCCATTGCGACACGCGGCGGATCGTGTGGTAGTCGAAACCGATGAATGCCTGGTTGAAAGCCGTCGAGGAGATGTTGCCGCCGATCAGGAACCGGAGGTTTTCGCGTGCGGACATCTTCAGCTTGACCGAATACCGTTCCCGCAGCGGGTCGTACCGGAATTCGGGGTATTCGACCGAAAATTCGTCGTTGCCTATGACGGAGAAGAAGTCGTCGCGGAATTCGGGGAAACTCATCTGCCGCTGCCGTCCGTCGTAGGTGTCGTCCAGCCGCATGACGTCGCGTACATAGGCCGTTTGTGCATGGGTGAGTCCTTCGAACTCGTAGTCGTCGAAGATGATCGGGGGACACTTTTCGCGGAAAGCCGCCCGCTTGGTACGGATCTCTTCGGGCGTGACGGTGCGGTGGATTTTCTCCCGCAGGGCCGGAATCTGGGCCAGTGCGTCGCGGTAGCCCGCTTCGATGATCGAATCGGCGCTGTTGAAATCGAGCATGCTGACATTGACGGCCCGGTTGATCATCAGGCTGCGTCCTTCGGGCATGTCGTAGTTGGTCTTGTTCATGGCCAGCGAGAAGGCTTGATCGACGAGCGAACTGTTCTCCGTGATGTCGTTGTTTCCCGACGTGCATTTGCTGCCGATCAGGAAATCGGGATGGAACTCCTTGTCGAGGGGTTCCCAGGGGAAGTTGTCGTAGATGCCGCCGTCGTAGAGTAGCATCGTGTCGATTTTCATGGGTT
>OHDE01000660.1_pt1 | contig 10772 bp, 8 predicted proteins | sample 1566931 | NCBI WGS metagenome assembly OHDE01 (sample SAMEA3879591, study PRJEB24766) | human gut metagenome | biome: human-associated habitat; feature: feces | place: USA | collected 1985/1987 | reverse complement strand
GTCCGACAAGGACTGCGTGGGAGTTATAATGTGGATGCACACCTTTTCTCCTGCGAAAATGTGGATAAATGCGCTTAAAGCGCTGAGCAAGCCTATGCTTCACCTGCACACCCAGTACAACGAAAGACTTCCCTATGACAGCATTGATATGGACTTTATGAACCTTAATCAGTCCGCTCACGGCGACAGGGAGTTCGGATTTATCTGCACGCGTCTGGGCATAAAGCGTGAAGTCGTTTCGGGATATTACAAGCACGCCGATGTTATAGAAAAGATGCGCCGCTTTGCTCAGGCTGCCGTTGCAGTTGATTTTGGCAGGGGAATGAGAGTTGCCATGTTCGGCAACAATATGCGTGATGTTGCAGTTACAGACGGCGACAGAGTGGAAAGCGAGATTAAGTACGGCTGGAACGTGAATTACTATGGCATTGGCGATCTCTGCGATATCATCTCAGGCATCACAGATGAAGAGATAGATGCAAAAATGGCTGAATACACCGAAAAGTATGCCATGAATACCGACAATCTTGCCGCAGTAAGGGAGCAGGCAAAGTATGAAGCGGCGCTGGAAAAGTTCCTTGCCCGTGAGAATATTTCCGCATTCACAGATACATTCCAGGATCTTCACGGCCTTTCGCAGCTGCCCGGAATCGCTGCGCAGAACATTATGGCAAAGGGCGTAGGCTTCGGCCCTGAGGGCGATTATAAGACCGCTGCCCTTGCTGCCGTGCTTTTCAAGATGGCTGAGGGAAGAGACGGTGCAACAGGCTTCCTGGAGGACTATACATATGACCTGCCCGAAGGCGGCGAAACCGAGCTTGCTTCCCATATGCTGGAGGTATCTCCCGTATTTGCGGCTGAGCAGCCTAAAATCGAAGTCCACCCTCTGGGAATAGGCGGAAAATCCGACCCTGCACGTCTCGTATTTGAGGGAGTAACAGGCGAGGGAATCGCTGTTTCCATGATAGACCTTGGCGATCGTTTCAGACTGGTTTGCGCAGATATAACCCTTGTAAAGCAGCCTGAGCCTATGCCAAAGCTTCCTGTTGCAAGAGTTATGTGGAAGTTAAAGCCCGATTTTGCCACAGGCTCGGCAGCGTGGATATACGCAGGCGGAGCGCATCATGCGGTTGTTTCCACAGCGCTTACAGCTGATGATATCAGACTGTTTGCAAAAATGACAGGCACTGAGCTTGTTGTCATCAATGACAAGACCGAGCTTAATGCTTTTGAGCAGCAGCTTGAAATGCTTGACACTATGGCTTCTTTCAGAAGATAAATTATGCGGGATATGCACCTCAAAGGTCAAGGCTTTTGGGGTGCATTTTTTTATTGACACGGGTACAAAGTTGTAATATAATCATAATATCAGTTAAATATTTGAATTGCAATTTTAAATCGTTGAAAGAGGGCTTACAAATGAAAAGACGTTACATAATAGCGGTGCTGCTGATGTGTATGCAGCTGACAGCCTGCGGTGCGGCAGGGGAGAACGGTGCGGAGACCGGTACAAGCGAGATTTCAAGCTCCTCCGAGACTGTTGAGACCACTGAGACTACCGTGGAAGAATCATCGGAAGCGGAGACGACGGAAGCTCAGACCGAGATTACCACTGAAACTGCGCCTGATATCGACATAGAGAAGGTAGAACTTCTCAGCCTGAACGATGTCGAAGCTGTTTCGGGATATCCCGATGTATGCGATATAGACAGCATAATCGCAAGGCAGAAAAATGATGTGGAAGGCTTTTACAGCTCTGAGTATGCTGCTGAAAATCCCGATTATAGTCAGCTTGCGCCGCTTGAAATGGTGTCTCCCGATTATGAGACCTCTGAGTATAAGTATATCGCCGATGATTTTGACAATGACGGCGAGACCGAATACTATCTTATTATTGAAAACAAGCAGAACGTAGCCGATGATTTCTGCAACGGCGGTTTTGATGATATAAACAGCAGAAATTTCGGAAAGTCTGTGACCTTCTATTATATTGAGGACAGCGGCGAGGCTGAGTTTGTAAGCTTTATGAACTGTGTTTCATCCACTTCCGAGATAACCTCCTACAAGACAGCCGATTACGGCAGCGGCAAGCATCTGGTATATTGCTACTGGCCCGCCTATGACGGAGTAGGCGGCAGCGGAAATGCAAGGCTGTTTGACAAGACGTGTTTCTTTGATATGACATACGGCGGCGTGTTTGCTGACGGCGACGGCATTCTCTATGCCTACGGCCTCGGCTACTTCTCCAAGGTTCCCGAGGGCGCTCAGGTGCTCGTCAAGATGGACGGCAGCAAGACCCCGACCGAGGGCTTTATCAAGATGATCGACGCAGATCAGAAGGCGAGCGCAAAGGCATACCTTGACGGCTCCGTTCAGGCTATCTCCTATCAGGGCAAGCTCAGCGCCGACGCGAAGAACGATGTAAACGTCGTATACTTTGCAAACAGCCTCACCCACAAGGTGCACCAGCGCGATGAATATGCTTTCATCAGCAACTTTGCGTTCTCCAGCCTCCTCGGCGGCGACTTCCTCTCCTCCGGCGAAGAAACCGGCCTTCCGTTCAAGGATGTTGCCTCCACCGACTGGTTTGCCGGCAGCGTAAAGTATGTCTATGAGAATAAGCTCATGCTCGGCGTTTCCGATACCGAGTTTGCTCCCAAGGAAACCATGACCCGTGCAATGTTTGCCACCGTCCTCTACCGTATGGCAGGAAGCCCCTCCGTTGACGGTCTGAGCGTAAGCTTTAAGGACGTCAAGGAAAGCAGCTGGGCCTATAATGCAATAGTCTGGGCATACAGCGAGGGCGTTACCAAGGGCGTCGGCAGCGATATGTTCGCTCCCGAGCAGAGCATCACCCGTGAGGAGCTCGTAACGATGCTCCACCGCTATGCGGATACTCCCGAGATCAGCGGCGAGCTGAGCTTCACCGACTCAGCCTCCATATCGGATTGGGCACAGGCGGCAGTCCTCTGGGCAAGCCAGAGCAAGATAGTCAATGGCTATGAGACTGGTGCATTCGGCCCGTCCGACACAGCCTCCCGTGCTGAAATGGCAGCAGTGATCCAGCGCTTCTGCGCTATGCAATAAAACAAAACCCTCTCAAAAAACAAAAAGCAAGGCCTTACCGGCCTTGCTTTTTGCTTCGGCGTTTCAAAAAGCCACGGGCTTTTTGAAACGCCGAAGCAGCTTACAGCGGAAGCTGCGTAGTTTTATTTGTCGTTTATGAGATGGACGTTTAAGTGGTCGTAGCACATCTCAACCTTGTGCTTATCAAAGCAGGTGCGCAGGTTTTCGTTCAATGCAAAGTATACATCCCAGTAATCCTCGGTTCTGCACCAGACTCGCACGGTGTATTCTATCGAGCTGCTTCCGTAGCTCGATATGGCGACGAACGGGGGAGGCTCGGAAAACGCCTTGTCGATCATCGAGATCGCATCGAGGCAGGCCGCACGAACATCCTCTGTCGCACTGTCATAGGAAGCTGTGACGCATATGATGACTCTGCGCGTATTCTCGGCGGAATAGTTTATTATCTGCCCTGAGGTGATGCTGCCGTTTGGCGCATAGATCATGTGATTGTCTGCCGTCGCAAGGCCGGTATAGAACAAGCCTATGCTCTTTACCGTGCCGCTCTGACCGCCGATTTCGACATAGTCACCGACCTTGAACGGATGCGTAGTCAGGAGCGTTATGCCGGAAAAGAGGTTCGACAAAAGCCCCTGGAGTGCAAGCGACAGCGCAACGCCCGCGACCGACAGCACCGCAACGAGGCTCGTCACCGGAATGCCGAGCGTGCCGGCAATGATGATAACGGCGATCGTCCACAGCACGGCCTTTATCGCACTGCGGAAAAACGATTTGAGGCTTGCATCGATGTGACGGCTCGAATCAAGTATCTTTTCAAACGTCCTGCACAGTATCTTTATTGCGATATAGCATATGATGTATACAATAAGCGCTGATAATATCGAGCTTATCGAAACGTCGCCGAGCTTTATAGAGGAAAGCGAATCGAAAATACCCATAGCTTAACCCAGCTTCAGCTCACGGCACGAGCCGTCGCCGAAGGCTGCCTCCATTTCTGATTTGTACTTCGGGAAATAGTCCATAGGCATTAGCGCCTGCACGCAGCCGGCAAAGCCGCCGCCGTGGACGCGCCACGCGCCGATGCCCTCGAGCAGCTTGCGGCTGAGGTACAGTCCCGTTTCAAGCTTGCGGTCGTCGGTGGTGCTCGTTACGATGTTGTTTAAAAGCTCCTCCGACGAGCGGCCCGACTCATTCATAAGACGCATATATTCCCTCGCATTGCCCGCAGTAAGCGCGTCGCGCATCTTCGGAACGCGGGCGTTTTCATCGAAAAAGTGCTTTGCGCGGCGCACAGGCCGGTCGGACGTGTTCCACTTCTTTGCATAGAACTCGGCAGGATCGACCTCGCCCAGAAGCTCCTTGCCGAAGAAGCTTGCAATATAGCGCATGTCGGCCGGGATGCGCGCATAGCTCGTGTCAAGTCCGGCGTGGCTGCCGCCGGTGTCCGTAAGGCACAGCGTCAGACCCATGCGCGAAAAGTCCGCGTTCACGGGGATGATCTCGCCGGTGAGGAAATCGATATACACCGCCTTGCCCAGTGCGCAGGCGAGCTGATCCATAAGTCCGCAGGGCTTGCCGAAGTGCAGGTTTTCCGCCTGCTGGGCAACGCGCGCCACGGCATACGGCTCAAGCTCGGAGTTGTTGTACAGGCCGTTGAATATCCTGCACATGAGCACCGCAAACGCCGCCGAGGAGCTCAGCCCCGAGCCTGCGGAAAGCTCGCTTTCAAGCGTCGCGTCAAAGCCGCCGAAGCTTGCACCGATATCGTACATGGCGGCTGCAACGCCGCGCACGAGCGCCTCGGAGGAGCCGAACTCCTCCGGGTGCACGTCGAGATCGAGCAGATTTATATTCATATCCGGGAAGCCGGCCGATCTTATACGCGCAACGTTATCAAAGTTCGGCTCGACAGCGGCGTGTATGCCCTTATCGACCGCCGACGCGAGAACGCGGCCCTTCTGATGATCTGTGTGGTTTCCGGCAAGCTCCGTCCTTCCGGGAGCAAAAAAGCTTTTCATATCGTTCCTCTTTATCCGGCTCTCGCGGCCGGTAAGTTTTATTTTCTATCGAGAACCTTCTCTATGCCCGCTATAACGCCGTTTGCGTCAACGCCGTACTTGGCCAGAAGCTCTTTATAGGGAGCGGATTCGGTAAAGGTGTCCTGAATGCCGACAAATTCGGTCGGAACGCCGCAGCCGAAGTAAGCGAGAACCTCGGAGACTGCCGAGCCGAGACCGCCGCGGACATTGTGCTCCTCGGCGCAGACGATGGCGCCGGTCTCCTCCGCGCACTGCTTTATGAGCTCGCGGTCGATGGGCTTGATGGAATACATATCGACAACGCGCACGGAAATGCCGCGCTCGGCGAGAATATCCGCAGCCTCGATGGCCTTGTGCACCATGATGCCGCAGGCAATGACAGTGACGTCCCTGCCGTCGCGGACTATAGCGCCCCTGCCGAGCTCAAACTCCATGTTCTCGTCGTACAGGTCGGGGTAGACCTCGCGGCTCAGACGCAGGTACATCGGGCCGTAGTTTTCAACGGCGTACTTCGTCGCCCAGCGGGCGGCGGCGGCGTCTGCCGGAGCGATGACCTTCATATTCGGCAGTGCGCGCATGAAGGCGATATCCTCGGTAGCATGGTGGCTCGCGCCGTCGAGCGCGTCGGACATGCCGCAGTATGCGCCGCCGAACTTGACATTGAGGTTTGCGTAGCATATCTGATCGCGTGCCGAGAGCAGACCCAGTGAGGTCAGGAACACCGTGAAGGTGTTTACAAACGGGATCTTGCCGCAGGCCGCCATGCCGGCGGCGGTGGCTACCATGTTCTGCTCGGCGATGCCCATGTTGAAAAAGCGCTCGGGATGAGCCTTGCCGAATATTGCGCTCTTTGTAGAGCCGGAAAGATCCGCGTCGAGAACGACGATGTCCTCGTTGGTTTCACCCAGCTCGGCGAGCACCGAACCGTAAACTTCTCTTATCTGCTTAGGCATTGACCGCACCTCCCAGTTCCTCCATAGCTTTTGCAAAGCTTTCGTCGTCTATCGCCTTGCCGTGCCAGGCGCTCTTGCCCTCCATGAAGGAGACGCCCTTGCCCTTGACGGTATTTGCGATGATAACGGTGGGGACGCCGACAGCGCCGTCGGCAACGCTTATGCAGAAGTCGAGAGCCTCAAGGTCGTGGCCGTCGCACTCAAGCACCGTCCAGCCGAAGGCCTCCCATTTTGCCGCAAGGTCTCCAAGGGGCATGACCTCGTCGGTCGTGCCGTCAAGCTGTACCTTGTTGTAATCGACTATTGCGATGAGGTTATCGAGCTTGAATTTCGGTGCGCTCATCGCGGTCTCCCAGATAACGCCCTCATCGAGCTCACCGTCGCCGAGAACGGCATAGACCTTTGCCGGGGAGCTGTTCAGCTTGAGCGCCAGCGCCATGCCCTGTGCGGCGGGGAAGCCCTGACCGAGCGGCCCTCCGGGAATCTCAACGCCGGGGGTGTGCATGCTCGGATGACCCGCGAGACCGCCCATGCGGCGCAGCGTCATCATGTCCTCAACAGGGAAAAAGCCCTTCTCCGCGAGATTGCGGTACAGCATCGGGGCGGCGTGACCCTTCGAGAGCACGAGCCTGTCGCGGTCGGGGTCACTAGGGCGCTTTGCGTCGATATTCATGTGCTCCTGATACAGATACGTCAGTATCTCGCACACGGAAAGTGAGCCGCCGGGGTGACCGGATTGCGCTGCGTGTATAGCAGTCAAAACGTCGATTCTGAAGCGTCTGCAAAGCTCGGTAAGCTCGGCATAACGCTCGGCAGTTAAAGCCATGGTTCTGTCCTCCGTCTGATAATTTTTTCTCTTTTTTAGTCTTAAAACCACATTCTTTATCATTATATAATATAGAACAATACTTAAGCAAAGTCAATTTTTTTTAAAGCCGTCGGGTATTGAAATGCACCCCTTTTCTTAGTACCAGGTATTTTACCATACTTGTCTAACAAATGGGGTGCAGTTTGATTTTCGGCTCCGATGGGCGCAGCAGCCGGTGCAGGCCGCGGCTTTTTTGTTACTCGATATTCACATGCTTTCGTATGACCCTGTCGGTCAGAAATGCCAGTGCCATTTTCGCGGCGTCCGGGATGAGGAACGGGAACACGCATATGCCGAGGGCGGAGGCGTAGCTTATGGGCTTGGAGGCAGAGTAGACCTTCACGAACCACACCGTTCCAAAGGCGTAGCACAGGGCAAGTCCGGCGATAAGCGAGAGTATCCTCACCCACAGCCTTTCACCCGAAGTCTTCTCGCCGAGCCAATAGCACAGGCCCGTGAGCATAAAGCCGAAGATATATCCGCCGCTCGGCCCCATGAGCTTCCCGATACCGCCGGCAAAGCCGGAGAACACCGGCAGTCCGACAGCGCCGAGCGCTATGTACACCGCAACGGCAATGCTGCCGCGCCTGCCGCCGAGAAGCAGCAGAGCCGTAAACACCGCGTAGGTCTGCATGGTAAAAGGAATGGCTGCCGGAACCGACAGCCATGAGCAGACCGATATGAGCACCGCCATCAGGGCGATGTAGGCCATATCCTTAGTCTTCAAATATTTGCACCTCAGAATGTCAGTATACTGCGGCGCTTATGCTCGCTTTTTGCATGCATACGCTGGATCTTTTCAAGCACCGCATCGTCTATTTTACCACCGCCAAGGTAAGTGTCAAGCTCTTTATAGGTAAAGCCCATTTCGCTCTCATCGGTCTGCCCGTCAAACAGTCCGGCCGAAGGCGCTTTTTCTATGACGCACTCGGGAGCCTTGAGCCAGCGCAGGAATTCGTATATCTCGGTGACGGTCAGATCGTCGATGGGGTTAAAATCGCACGCGCCGTCGCCCCATTTTGTAAAGTAGCCGACATAGCCCTCGCTGCGGTTGCCGGTGCCGGAAACCAGACGGTTTTCCGATGCTGCCACGGCATACAGCGTCGCCATTCTCAGGCGCGGAGCGATATTTGCCTCGGCAGCGGCGGTGAGCTTGGTAACGCCGCCTGCCAGAACGGCCTTTTCCGCCTCCTTGACGGCGGTGAGATCGGCGTAGCGCGTTTCGATGCCGTACTGCGCGGCAACGGTCTCGCCGTCGCGCTTGTCCATGTCGTAATTCCGCACCGAGGTGCAGGGCATGATAATGCCGACGGTGTTATCGCACGCAGCCTTGCACAGGATGCCGACGAGCGCGGAATCCTTTCCGCCGGAGTTGCCGTAAACTATGCCGTCGGCTCCGCTCTCACGCACTGCGCTGCGGATAAACTGAACTCGCTGAATATATTCCTTTTCGTAGTTTCTCATTCAAATCACCTTTTAAAAATATCATTTAAGCGCCGCCTTGACAAAGCCGTTAAACAACGGGTGCGGCTTATTGGGTCTGCTCTTAAATTCGGGGTGGAACTGCGCCGCCACGAACCAGCGGCAGGCAGGATTCTCGACCATTTCGACCAGGGTTCCGTCAGGACTCAGTCCGACGGGCAGAAGTCCGCGTGCGACGATGTCCTCACGGAAGTCGTTGTTCACCTCGTATCTGTGACGATGGCGCTCGTGTATAAGCCCCTCGCCATAGTATTCGTAGGCTTTGCTCTCGGGCGAGAGCACACAGGGGTATTTGCCCAGGCGCATCGTGCCGCCCTTTGCGGTTATGCCCTGCTGCTCGGGCATAAGATCGATGACAAGATGCTGAGAATCGGCAGTAAACTCGGCGGAGTTTGCGTCCTTCCAGCCGAGGACGTGGCGGGCAAATTCTATGACGGCTATCTGAAGGCCGAGACATATTCCGAGATACGGCACATCGTTTTCGCGCGCGTATTTTGCCGCTAGGATCATACCCTCTATGCCGCGGTCGCCAAAGCCGCCGGGCACGAGTATGCCGCCGCAATCGCCGAGAACGGAGGCAATATTATCCTCAGTGAGCTCCTCGGAATCGACCCATTTTATCTCCATCACGGCATCATTTGCGGCCGCCGCGTGGTTAAGCGACTCCGCGACCGACAGGTATGCGTCATGCAGCTGAACATATTTACCGACCAGGGCTATCTTTACCGTGCGGTGCGCACCCTTAATTCTTTCAACCATGACCCTCCACTCGGCAAGATCGGGCTCGGAGCACTCAAGTCCGAGCTTGCGGCATACAACCGAGGAAAGCCCTTCGTTTTCCAAAAGCAGGGGCGCTTCATACAGCGTCGATGCCGTCGCATTCTGGATGACGCACTCGGGCTCGACATTGCAGAAAAGCGCGATCTTTCTTCGGATATCGTCGCTTATCGGGGCGTCTGTGCGGCACACGAGGATATCAGGCTGGATGCCGACCGACAGCAGCTCCTTTACCGAATGCTGCGTGGGCTTGCTCTTGAGCTCGCCCGTGCCGGGGATCTGAACTATCAGCGGAACGTGGATAAACAGTACGTTCTGCCTGCCCTTTTCTACGGCGACCTGACGGATGGCCTCCAGAAACGGCTGGCTCTCGATATCGCCGACCGTGCCGCCGATCTCGCAGATGAGGACGTCGATATTCTCATCCTCCATGGCGTAAACGCTCTGCTTTATCTCGTCGGTCACATGCGGTATTATCTGCACCGTGCCGCCGAGATATCCGCCCTGGCGCTCTCGGTTGAGAACGTTCCAGTATATACGTCCTGCGGAGACCGAGGAGTTGCCGCTCAGACTCTCGTCGACGAATCTTTCATAGTGCCCCAGATCGAGATCTGTTTCCGCTCCGTCATCGGTGACGAAGACCTCGCCGTGCTGATACGGGCTCATCGTGCCGGGGTCAACATTGAGATAGGGGTCGAATTTCTGGTTTTTCACGCGCAGTCCGCGCTGCTTCAAAAGTCTGCCGAGCGAGGCTGCGCATATTCCCTTGCCCAGCCCCGACACGACTCCGCCTGTCACGAATACATACTTCATTGTCATTTACTCTCTCATTCTGAAATTTATATCAATTTTCCGTTATCAAACGGAAAACAGCATATCGTAGTAGCTGGGGTACGGCCAGTATTCGACCGCCGTGAGCGTTTCGAGCTTGTCGATGACGGTGCGCATATCCTCCATTCTGAGGAACACCTCATCGTGGTAATACTTCATAAGCTCTGCGCTGCCGACGCTCGGCGCTGTTTCAAGCGCGGATTTCAGGGACACCATCTTGTCGAGCAGACTCTCGTTCAAGCTGCTGAGCGTTCCGATGAGCGCGCTTTCGACGCGGCAGGGCACCTCGGGCAGAGCCTTGCGCTTTTTGATGAGCGTTTCGCTCAGCGCGGCGGTGTACTCGGAAACGGCGTTCAGTATGCCGTGCTGCACCATGTCTACAAGCGTTTCTCCCTCAATGGCAATGACCTTGCAGTAGTGCTCCATGTGTATCTCATTGCGCGCTATGATCTCCGATTCCGTGTAAACGCCGTACTTGGTCAGAAGCTCAACGTTTTTCGGCAGCATGTACTCAGGCAGTGCCGTCGAGGAGTTCTTGAGGTTTTTAAGTCCGCGGCGTTCGGCCTCCTCGACCCAGCTTTCGTCATAGCCGTTGCCGCCGAAGAGGATGCGGCCGTGATCCTTGAACGTGCGCTTAATGAGCTCGTGCAGAGCCGTGGTGAAATCCGGCGCTTTTTCGAGCTCGTCGGCAAAAACGCACAGGGAGTCTGCAATGATGGTATTGAGCACCGTGGT
>OHDE01000645.1_pt1 | contig 11022 bp, 7 predicted proteins | sample 1566931 | NCBI WGS metagenome assembly OHDE01 (sample SAMEA3879591, study PRJEB24766) | human gut metagenome | biome: human-associated habitat; feature: feces | place: USA | collected 1985/1987 | reverse complement strand
CGAATACGGCGGCCTCCTGGGCAGCGCGCCGGTCATGCCGGTGCACGCGGCGTCGAGCGCGGAGTTCATCGCCCGCGGCGGGCGCATCCCCGCCCCGCTGCACAGCCTGAAAAACTGAGAGGAGAAAAAGCCTTGACACAGGAAAAGATGGATCGCATCAGCGAGCTGACGCGCATCGCGCGCGAGCGCGAGCTCACGCCCGACGAACAGGCCGAGCGCAAGACGCTGCGCGATCGCGGCGCCGATGCCGCGGCTTGCGCCGGTGACGATTGCTACCTTACCTTTGACACTGTTGAAATCCATCATTTTCATTCTCCTTTTTCTCAGATCATGTTACTCTGCTTCAGCCATTCCACTTCATCGTGGATGGTCTCCCGATGATTTATCGTATTTACGAATCAGATTTGCAACTCTTAGTTGCTTATCCATCCCTATGGTGCTATAATAGCACTGTGCCTCAGGAGCTGCAATCAGCAGTTTCCGGCGTGTCCGGTGTTTAAGCAACGGATCACGTTCCAAGCGTTGGTTAAGCATCCTTTACAAAATACATTGACGGAGGAATTGTATGGATATCCGGGTCAAAAAAACGAAGCGTGCCATTCAGTAAACGTTTATCGACTTGCTGCGGGAGAAGCCCATTGAAAAGATCACGGTCAAGGAAATTGCCGAACGCGCCGAGATCAACAAAACGACCTTTTATTCCCACTATGAAACGCTGGATGCACTCACCGCCGAAATGGAGCGGCAGACAGTCCAGCTCGTCTGCGACAATATGCGCGGCGCACAGCAGCTGCTGGATGAACCGGAGGCCTTTGTGCAGGAAATGTTTGCTGCTCTCCAGCAGGCAACGGATTACCTCGGTGTGGTTCCGGTATCCGCGATGAACCGCTTTACGCAGCATTTGCGGGATGCCATTCTGGAAAAAATCAAAGGTGACAATATCGAGCCGTCCCAATATGAAAATGTCGGTGCCATCCTGATTTTTGTAATGAACGGTCTTTCCGGGCTTTTGAACACCGACGCCAAACTGGCGCAAAAGCACATCAACGTAATTGCCGCCGTGGTTGCAAATGGTGTCCATGGTCTGCATCTTTCCCACTGAACCAAAACAGGCTGCGAGAAGCATCTTCCGCAGCCTGTTTTTTGCTATTGCAGCTTATTTTTCTGCGTAACTGCCCAGCACCCCAAGGCTAGGCTTTGCGGTCCGCTCCATGGTTTCACGGTTCACGGCGATCAGGCCGAACTGCATGGCGTAGCCCTTCTGCCACTCAAAGTTGTCCATCAGGCTCCAGTAGAAGTAGCCCTTCACCGGGATGCCGTCGGCGATGCAGTGCTGCACGCCGTCCAGTGCCTGCCGGATAAACGCCACACGACGGGCATCCTCGGCGGTGGCAATGCCGTTTTCGGTGACGATGAGATCGCCCTTGAATGCTTCTGCCACTTTACGGATGACGTGCTCCAGTGCCTGCGGGTAGACCTCGTAATCCATCTGGGTCAGCTCTGCGCCCTCCGGTGCCGGAAGCTGCCCCTGCGGGCCATAAAGAGTGCGGGTGTAGTTCTGCACCCCAAGGAAATCGTCCTCTTTAATGTAGGGCAGGTAGTGGGTAAACTCCTCCTGCCATGCGGCCTCGGCAAAGGCTTCGCCGCCGGGCTGTGCCTGCAAGTCGTGGAGCGAGAGGGTCAGGCCCACCTTGACTTCCGGGCAGATGGCCTTGATGGCATCCCGTGCGGCGGCATGGGCGCGCAGCACCAGCAGGTCACCCTCCGGGGTGCGCTCGCTGACAAAGATCTGGGGCTGGGGTGTGCCGAACACCTGTGCGTTTTCCATGGCGGCAAACTTCATGTTTTCCATCATCTTCTGGAAGTTCATGCCCACCTGCACCGTGCCCTCCGCAGACTTTCCGGCTGCTGCGGCATTTTTCGCAGCCTGTTCTGCCATCAGGCGGAACCGCTTGGAGATGGCGGCCAGCTGCAGGCCCATATTGGCTTCGTTGATGGTGCAGACATAGCGCAGCTCGCTGCCCAGCTGCTCCATCACATAGGTCACATATTTTTTGAAGTCCTCGACCGTGGATTCTGCTTCCCAGCCGCCCTTGCAGATGAGCCATTTCGGGCTGGTAAAGTGCAGCAGGGTGGCGATGGGCTCTACGCCCTGCGCCTTGCAGCAGGCGATGACCTTGCGGTAATGTTCGATGGCTTCCGGATCAAATTTGCCTTCCTCCGGCTCCACCCGTGCCCACTCGATGGAAAAGCGGTAGGCGTTCAGCCCGGCATCGGCCAGGAGTTTGATGTCCTCTTCGTACCGATGATAATGGTCGCAGGCAATGCCGCTGGGCTCTGTAAAGCTGGAATGGGGCAGCTGCTCCTGTGCCCAGTAGTCGCTGTTGGTATTGTTACCCTCTACCTGATGGGCTGCTGTTGCAGCACCGATGAAAAAGCCTTTTTCAAATTTCTGCATGATGGTTCTCCTTTTATCCAGAAGCAGTGTTTTCTCTTGTGCCTATTGTAACAGGTCTGTGCGGCGCAAAAAGGATAATTTTTCACGTTATTGGTAGATTTTTCGTTGAGCGAGTATAACTGCACGAATTTTTATCCTCAATCCAAGTTTTTCATCCTGCAGTATCTGTTGCATTCTGTTATTCTGGTGTCAGGAAAAGCGGAAACCGGTTCACACAAAAAGGAGGAAAATCATTATGTTCCAAAAGAAACCCAGCGCCAGTGAGGTAGACGGTGTCCAGTACCGCCGTGCAAAGCTCTGGCAGATCATCTGTTATGCCTGCAACGCCTTTGTGGGTATGAGCGTCTACTCTCTGATCGGTATGGCCAGTTATTCGGCCAGCATCGGCTACGGCATCACCACCGCAACCGTGGGTCTCATCCTGATGCTGGCCCGCATTCTGGACGGCTTTACCGACCCGATGCTGGCCTTTGTTTACGACCGCGTCAACACCCGTTTCGGCAAGCTGCGCGTTCTGCTGATCAGCGGCTACCTGATCGAAGCAGTCGGCCTGCTGTGCATGTTCAACCTGTGCTCCAGCAAGGGCTTCGGCCTGCCGGTGTTTGCCCTGACCTACATTATTTACATCATCGGCTACACCGTCACCAACATGACCGCCCAGACCCTGCCTGCCATCATGACCAACGATCCCCGGCAGCGTCCCACCATCGGGGTCTGGTCCACTGCCCTGAACTACGCCGTGCCCATGGGCATGAGCATGCTGATCTACACCGTCATCCTGCCCAAGTGCGGCGGCACCTTCAATCAGGACTTCCTCAGCACCGTCTGCACCATCGTCCTGATCATTGCCGGCATCGGCACCCTGATCGTCTGCGCCGGTATCTCTGCCTACGATAAGCCCGAAAACTTTGAGGGCACCAACAAAAAACACGAGCCGCTGAAAACTGCGGATATTCTTGAGGTGCTCAAGCACAACAAGCCCCTGCAGTGCTACATCGCCTCCAACGCTTCCGACAAGCTGGCACAGCAGGTGGGCAGCCAGGCCATCATCAACACCATGCTGAACGGCATCCTGATCGGCAACATGGGTCTTGCCACCACCCTTGGCGTGATCAGCATGGTGCCTTCTATCTTCTTTGCAGCCTTCGGCGCAAAATATGTGGGCAAAAAGGGCAGCAAGAAGGGCATCGTGACCTGGACCTGCATCAGCATGGCCATCACCTCTGTGCTGATCCTGTTCTTCATCTTCACAGATACCCGTCAGATCGGCGTGATGGGCAGTTGGAACATGATCGTTTACGTGCTGCTGACCCTGCTGCAAAACGGCTCCAATATGTGCATCACCACCTCCAACACCTCTTATATGGCTGACACCATCGACTACGAGCTGGACCGCAGCGGCCGTTACATCCCGGCTGTGGTCTCCGGCACTTACAGCCTGATCGACAAACTCATCACCTCGGTGGCTGCTGTCATCGCCACCGGTGCCGTGGCTATTCTGGGCTACACCACCACCATGCCCCAGCCCACGGATGCCTACACCTCCGGCATCTTCTGGATGACCCTTGCCATCAAGTACGGTCTGCCGATGCTGGGCTGGCTCATTACCCTGATGGCCATGCTGGGCTGTCCCCTGACCAAGGAGGAAATGGTCAACGTCCAGAAGCGCATCGCAGATAAGAAAGACGCCCTTCGTCATGAAGTGATTGCAGAACACATGCAGTAACACCCCGCAAAAACCGAAAGGGCTCATACGCTCTTTCGGTTTTTGCTGATTCTATCCATTTTTCATAAAGGAGTTTTTACCATGAGCAAGACCATCCTGCTGAATCATAGCAATTGGCATTTTACCAATGAGAACCCCGGCATCCCCACCGCCGTGATGGGCGAGGCCATTACCCTGCCCCACACATGGAACGCCGTGGACGGTCAGGACGGCGGCAACGATTACTACCGCGGCACCTGCTGGTATACGCTGGCTCTGGCAAAGCCCGCCATCCCGGCAGGCGGCAAAGCAATTTTGCAGTTGGACGGTGCCGCTATGACCGCTGTAGTCTACCTGAACGGCGAAAAGCTGGCCGAGCACAAGGGCGGCTATTCTACCTTTCGGGTTGACCTGACCGAACATCTCAAAGAGGAAAATCTGCTGGCGATCAGCGTGGACAACAGCGACAACGACACCGTGTACCCCCAGAAGGCAGACTTCACCTTCTACGGCGGCATTTACCGCGATGTAACTCTGCACATCGTTCCGGCAGAGCATTTCGCTTTGCCCGCAAACGGCGCACCGGCTCTGAAGGTGACCCCCATCGTCACCGACCTTGCCGCTAAGACCGCCGAAGTCACTGTGGAAGCCGCCGTGGTGGGTGCACAGAGCGTTACCTTTGCGCTGGAAGGCCAGAGCATCACCGCTCCGGCGGAAAACGGCACTGCAAAGGCTGTTTTCACCCTGGACAATGCCCGCCTGTGGGATGGCGTGGACGATCCCTTCCTTTACACCGTCTCTGCCAAGCTGGACAACGGTGAAGAGACTTCTGCCCGCTTCGGCTGCCGGAAGTTTGAGTTTGACCCCCAGAAGGGCTTCATCCTGAACGGCCGCAGCTATCCGCTGCGCGGTGTTTCCCGCCATCAGGACCGCAAGGACGCAGGCATTGCCCTGACCAACGAAATGATGGGAGAGGACATGGCCCTCATTCTGGAGATCGGGGCCAACACCATCCGGCTGGCCCACTATCAGCACGCACAGCATTTCTATGACCTGTGCGACGAAAAGGGCCTTGTCATCTGGGCAGAGATCCCTTACATCACCATGCACATGACCAACGGCCGTGCCAACACCCTGACCCAGATGGAGGAGCTGATCCGCCAGAACTACAACCACCCCTGCATTGCCGTGTGGGGCCTTTCTAACGAGATCACCGCCGCCTCTGCGGTCAACGAGGATCTGCTGGAAAACCACCGTCTGCTGAACGAACTGGCGCACAAGCTGGACCCAACCCGCAAGACCACCATGGCAAACGTGTTCATGCTGGAGACCACCAGCCCCATTCTGGAGATCCCGGATGTGAACAGCTACAACCTCTACTTCGGCTGGTATCTGGGCGAATTGGAGCAGAACGACGAATTCTTTGACAAGTACCATGCCGATTACCCTGACCGCTGCATCGGCTTTTCTGAGTACGGCGCAGACGCAAACCCCCAGTACCAGAGCAGCCACCCGGAAAAGGGCGACTACACCGAGAGTTACCAGTGCATTTACCATGAGCATATCGCAAAGATGATTGCCGACCGTCCTTGGCTGTGGGCGACCCATGTGTGGAATATGTTTGATTTTGCCGCCGATGGCCGCGATGAGGGCGGCAAGCACGGCGAGAACCAGAAGGGACTTGTCACCTTTGACCGCAAGCTGAAAAAAGACCCCTTCTATCTCTACAAGGCCTATTGGAGCAAGGAGCCGTTCGTGCACCTGTGCGGCAGCCGCTATGTGGACCGCGCCGAGGATGTGACCGAGATCAAGGTCTACTCCAATCTGCCGGAGGTCTCGCTGTACAAGGACGGTCAGCTGGTGGAGACCAAGCAGGGCGACAAGGTGTTCACCTTCCAGCTGCCCATCACCGGCAAGCACAGCATTGAGGCACGCTCCGGCGAGCACAGCAGCGTGATCCTGGTGAACAAGGTGGACGCCCCCAACCCGGATTACGCCATGGACAACCGCAAGAACGTGACCAACTGGTTTGACGGCGAGCTGGACGAAAGCTGCTGGTCGGTGAAGGACAACATGGCTGCCGCCATGGCAGACCCGAAAGCTGGTCCTATCCTGAAGCAGATTTCTGATAAAGCCGCCGCCGCCCGCGGAGATGTTGCCGCTGCCGTGAAAGACAACCCGGCTCTGGTGGCCATGATGGAGCGTGCCATGCAGCGGATGACCATTGAATCCATGCTGATGCAGGCGGGTGCTTCGGAGGAGGACATCAAGCAACTGAACCGTGTATTGCAGGGCATTTCTAAGGAGTGATCTTTGATGAAAACAACCTATTGTAATCCTCTTGATCTGGGCTACCGTTACCAGCACATGAAGGAAGGCCCGCGCGTGGCGGGTTTCCGGGAGGGTGCAGACCCGACGCTGGTTTATTTCAAGGGCAAATATTATCTCTTTGTTTCCATGTCGGCAGGCTTCTGGTATTCGGAGGATCTGCTGAACTGGGACTTCCATGCAGACCCCGGCCTGCTGATCTACGACTACGCACCGGATGTGCGGCAGGTGGGCAATTACCTCTATTTCTGCGCCAGCCGCAAGGGACGCAACTGCCCCATTTTGCGCACCGCTGACCCCCTGACTGAGCCGTTTACCGAAGTGTCTGCCCCCTTTGCCTTCTGGGACCCGGATCTGTTCTGCGATGACGATGGCCGGGTGTACTTCTACTGGGGCTGCTCCAACATCTCCCCCATCTACGGGGTGGAGCTGAACCCGGACACCATGACCCCCATCGGTGAAAAGCAGGAGCTGATCTTCGGCAATGAAACCGTACTGGGCTACGAGCGCCCCGGCAACAACGGCATCGTGGACCGGGAAGCCAGCGTGCTGTACCAGTCCATGAAGCAGTTCTATGATCCCAAGACCGGCAAGCTGAATCTGCCGCCGCAGATGGCAAATATCCCCGGTCTGAGTGTCGAAAGTCTGACTGCCATGTTCAACGCCATCGGCAAACCCTACATTGAGGGTGCCTTTATGACAAAGCATAACGGCCTCTATTACCTACAATACGCCTGCCCCGGCACCCAATACAACACTTACGCCGATGGTGTATACACCTCCCATTCTCCGCTGGGCCCCTTTGTGCGGCAGGCATCCAACCCGTTCTCTGCAAAGCCCGGCGGATTCATCACTGGCGCAGGCCACGGCAGTACCATTGCCGACCGCTATGGCAACTGGTGGCACGCCTCCACCATGCGTATTTCCGTCAACTATGACTTTGAGCGCCGGGTAGGCCTGTTCCCTGCCGGGTTCGACAAGGACGGGGTTCTCTACTGCAACCAAAACTTTGCCGATTACCCCCACCGCATCCCGGCTGGAAAATTCGATGCCGCCAGCCAGCAGCCGGAATGGATGCTGCTGAGCTACAAAAAACCGGTCACGGCTTCCAGCACCGCAGAAAACAGCAGTCCGGAGCTGGCAGTCAACGAGGACTGCCGCAGCTGGTGGAGTGCCGCCAGCGCAGAACCGGGCCAATGGCTGTGTGTTGATTTGGGAAAGGACAGCGATGTCCGCGCCATTCAGGTAAACATGGCGGACGAGAAGCTGGTAGTGGATTTCCCGGCGGACAGCTACGGCGACGACCGCAAGACCCGCCACATCGAGACCCGCCCGCAGATCTCTCATTACACGGTGGAGACCAGTGTGAACGGCGCAGACTGGACGACCCGCGAAACGGTTGCCCGGGAATGCTCCAACGGCTACTACGAATATGCCGACGGCATCCGCGCCCGGTACGTCCGGGTCACCGGCGGCGAACTGCCCTATGGACAGCCGCTGCGCATCAGCGGTCTGCGGGTGTTCGGCAACGGCGAAGGCCCGAAGACCGCACAGGCAGAAGCCGCCGGAACCCGTACAGATGCACTGGATGCAACGATCACTTGGAAGCATATCGAAAATGCACAGGGCTGCAACGTCCGCTACGGCGTTGCGCCTGATAAGCTCTATCTGAGCTGGCTGGTGTACGATGCAGACGAAGTGACCCTTTCCACCCTGACCGCCGGGCAGGAATACTATGTCTGCGTGGACAGCTTTAACGAAAACGGCATCACGCCGGGTAAGATTTTCAAACTGGAGGGGTAAACCATGCCCATCAAAGCCGTGCAGCAATTTATGCTGGGCACTGTACTGAGCAACGAGCAGCAGGCAAGAGAAACGCTTGCTGCCATGAAAGCCGCCGGGTACGACGGTATTGAACTGTGTGGATTTATGATCCACCCCATTGGTTTTGTGGTAAAGCTGCTGACCAAGGCCGCCGGTATGCCGGTGGGCAAGGGCGGCAATCTGGACTGGCACAAGCTGGTGCAGGAGACAGGCCTTCAGGTGGTCAGCCTGCACACCGACCTTGGCTCTCTGGAACGGGATGCCCACGCAGTGGCCGAGGAAGCCAAGAGCTTCGGCACACAGCATGTGGTCATCACCGGGATGTACCGGTTTGATTACGGCGATGAAGCCGCCATGCACGAACTGGCGCAGCGGCTGAACAAAGCCGGCGAAGCCTTGGCAGCCGAGGGCATCCATCTGCTCTACCACAACCACAACTGCGAGCTGCGGCATGTGAATGCGGAAAAGCGCGCCTACGATATCCTCTTAGAAGAGACCGACCCCGCTTTTGTCAACTTTGAGTTTGACAGCTACTGGTTCACCGAGGGCGGTGCAAACGCGCTGGCATGGATGCAGCGGCTTGGTCCCCGCATGAAGCTGTGGCACATCAACGACCGGGGCACCCGCATCACCGGCAGCGCCATCACGCCCATCCTGAAAACCGACAGCATGGAGCTGGGCACCGGCAACATGGACTTGGACAGCCTGATGGCACAGGCCCTTGCCATGGATGTGGATGCCGTTATTCTGGAAAGCCACCGCAACTGGGTGGACAATTCCCCCATCAAGAGCTTCCAGCTCAGTGCAAAATACCTTGCACAAAAATTCTGACCTGCCATTCTCTCATTATTTTCTTCTTCATTATCCCCATAAAAGCAACGCCCCGCACCGGTTACTCCTTCCGGTACGGGGCGTTGTGTCTTGCGGGGGATCTTTTTGCGTTACAGAATGTGGGTGCCCGGCTGCAAGGTCAGGCTTCTGCCATCCGGGAGGGTGACTTCTGCGGTCAGATTGCAGGGCACGGTGATGGTGTAGGTCACGGCATCGCCTGCATACTGCCAGCCGCTTTCAATGCGCCCCACCGGGGAATCGTACACTGCTTTTGCCCATCCCAGAGCCGGGTTCGGGGTGGGGGCGATGGTCAGGGTCTCCCCTGCCAGATGGATGCCGCACACGCCACCGAACAGCCAGCCGCAGATGGCACCGTAGGAGTAATGGTTCAGGGATTCGCTGGGGTGGCCGTTTGCGTCAATGCCCGTCCATGTCTCCCAGACGGTGGTAGCGCCCTGCTTGACCTCATAGAGCCAGCTGGGAGCGGTGTCCTGTAACAGCAGCTTATAGGCGGTGTCGGCATAGCCGTACTTTGCCAGCACCTCGCAGAGGAAGGGTGTAGAAAGGAAGCCGGTGTTCAGGTGATAGCCGTTTTCCGCCACCATCCGGTTCAGGGTATCCGCAGCGGCTTGGCTCTCCTCCTCGCCCAGCAGCGCAAAGGCAATGGCGCGGACATATTCGCACTGCCGGTCCGAAGTAATTTTTCCGTTATCCGTAAAGGCGGCGCGGTACGCCTTTACCGCCTTTTCTGCCGTGTCGCGGTACTGCACTGCGTCCTCTGCCTTGCCCAGCGCCTGCGCAATTTCCGCCAGAAGTCGCCCGGAATAAGCCAGATAGGCCGTACCCACGCTTTTGCGCGGGTTCATCATGGCCTGCATGGGGGTAATGCCCGGCTCACACCACTCGCCGTAGTCCAGACCGTTCAGCACCGTGTACTTGGCGTATGCACCGGTCTGCTGCTCCTCGGTGGTCTGCTGGGCACGGCCCAGCAGGAACGCATACCACTTCTGCATCATCTCGTAGTTGTCTGCCAGAACCTTGCGGTCGCCGGTGCGCTTATAAAGAGCGTAGGGCACCAGAATGGCGGCATCGCCCCAGCCCGCCGACATACAGAGCATGGGGGTCATGTAGCCGGGGCGGCTGGTGGGCGGCGCAATGTTCGCCATGCGTCCATCCGGGTACTGGTTCAGGCGGCACTCGGCCAGCCATTTTTCCACCACTGGGTAGCAATCCATCAGGGTCAGACCGGTTTCAATGAACACCCCCATGTCACCCGTCCAGCCGGCGCGCTCACGGGTGGGGCAGTCGGTGGGGATATCGCAGAAATTGCTCTTCTGGCTCCACACACTGTTTTTCACCAGCTGATCCACATGGGCATTGCCGCACCCAAAGCTGCCGGTGACCGGCATCTCCGAATAGACGGCGTGGGCAGTAAACTCTGCGCCGGTCAGGTCGATGTCCGTTTCCACCTTTGCATACCGGAAGCCCATAATGGTAAAGCTGGGCTTGTAGTGGTTCTCGCCCTCTTTGCAGACGAGTTCCAGCAGCTGCGCCGTGCCGCCAAGAATATTCTGTACAATGACGCCAACAGCAGCATGATGAACGGTATCGGCAACAATACCCGGATTGTGAAGATCATTCCTTGGTGGCAGCCTGCCCTGCGCGGCGTGACCATCGGCGTTTCCGTGGTAACGGGTCTGGCAGTGCTGGCTATGCTGGCTGCTAAGCTTGCTTATTACAAAAAGCAGAAGGGAGCGGAAAAGAAATGAAAAGCTTGTTGACCAACAGAAAAGCTGGGGTGTATGTTCTGATTGTCTCCATCCTGCTTCAGCTGGTTTCCGCTGTCAATTATCTTGTCTGGGCTCCGGGCGCCGGA
>OHDE01000629.1_pt1 | contig 11267 bp, 8 predicted proteins | sample 1566931 | NCBI WGS metagenome assembly OHDE01 (sample SAMEA3879591, study PRJEB24766) | human gut metagenome | biome: human-associated habitat; feature: feces | place: USA | collected 1985/1987 | reverse complement strand
ATATTAAACATTAAAAAGCGTCGGGGTGTCCCGACGCTTTGAAAACGATTGTCCTTGGGTTTTGCGACAATCAATAGTTGTCCGCGGATATTTCAAAATAACTTTGGGGATGATTACACGTCGGGCAAACCTCGGGCGCGCACTCTCCGACGACGATATGGCCGCAGTTTCTGCATTCCCATACTTTCACCGTGGATTTTTTGAAAACTTCCGCCGTTTCGATATTTTTCAACAGCGCGCGATATCTTTCTTCGTGGTGTTTCTCGATCGCCGCGACAAGTCTGAATTTCGCCGCAAGTTCGTGGAAGCCTTCTTCTTCGGCTGTTTTTGCAAAGCCCGCATACATATCCGTCCATTCGTAGTTTTCGCCCGCCGCCGCAGCAACAAGGTTTTCCGTTGTGTTTCCGATTCCGTTAAGTTCCTTGAACCAAAGTTTGGCGTGTTCTTTTTCGTTGTCGGCGGTTTTCAGAAACAGGGACGCGATTTGTTCATAGCCCTCTTTTTTCGCAACCGACGCAAAGTAAGTATACTTGTTTCTTGCCTGTGATTCGCCCGAAAAAGCCGTTTCGAGGTTCTTTTCGGTTTTTGTACCTGCATATTTGTTCATTTTTCTTCTCCTTATAAAATATTTTATATTTTGGAAACGGCACGCCGTCGCGTGCGTTTGTTTAACGATTATGCGCGTTTTCTCTTAATGACGACCAACGTAACCACGATGATTGCCATAAGCACTGCCGCGCCGCCCACGCCTGCGCCGATGCCGATTGCCAGCGTGTTTGTTTTCGCTTTGGGCGCGACGTAGTCTTCTGCAAAGATGAAGTAGCCGAGCTTATCGGTTTCAAACGTTACGGTACCGTCGCCGTTATCGACGTAGTTTACTTCCGTCCATTCGCCGTTGTTGTATCTGATGAGTTTCGCGCCATTTGCGCTGACGTTCATCGTTACGGTTGCGGGGCTCATAAGTCTGGGCTGTTTGTCGGCGTTCATAAGGACGCTTTTGTTCTTATATTCGCTGAGCGACAGGAAGTAGACCTTGCCAGCGACGTACTCTTTGCCAAAGATTTCTTTATTTTGTCTTAAACCGTTGGTGAAGTTATCGCGGCTTGCGGCGTTGTTTCTGTCGAGTATGCAGAAGTAAACGGTGTATCCGCTGTCAGCCTGCGTCCAGCTGCCCGAGATCGTGCCGATGCCGTTATCTTCCAGAACTTTATCGTCGGGAACGTTAACGTCGCCGCCCCATACCGAGTTAAGTTCGTTTTCGGTGATGGAAATCGTCGCTTCGATTATGCCGTCCGCCGACACGGCACGGGTATATCTTTCGGATTCCGCACTGCTGTCGACCGTCCAGGCGCCGCCCTTGATAAGTCCTTTATGAACGACTCTGTAAGGATATCTGCCTTCGCCCACAAGTCCCGCAGCGTTATTCACGACCTTGTAACTGGCGTCGCTGACGCGATAAACGATGACAAAGTCTTTTGCGATTTCTTTGTAGTTGCCGCCGACGGAGTCTTTGTCGATAAGATTTTCAACCGTGGGCAGATTGAACGATTCGCCTACGTTTGCCGTGATATCGACAAGGTTGAATTTCGCGCCGTTAACGTTGATTTTGCGGGCGAGCGAGACCGAGCCGATGAAATTTTCGTTGCCCTTATATCTCACGCGGACGTAGCATACGCCACCACCCTGACGGACGGGAGCACTGCCGAGAATCGTCTTGAAATCTTCATCAAAGGAATATTCGTAAACGATGTCGTTTGCGCCGACGACCATGCCGTAAGTCGTCTTGTAGTAATTGAACGCGTCGTCGACCTTTTGCACTTTTTCAGCGAAGTCTTCGCCGTATTTTGCGTCGTACGTAACTGACGCGTCTTTAATCTTAATTTCGGTGCCGATTCTTTCAATCGTGAAAGTTTGTTCAAGAATGTATTCGTTATTCAAGCGCGATACCGTGAACTTACCGTAGTAAACGCCAGCGTCGATTGCCTTGTCAACGGGCACCCATACACCGTCTGCGCCCTTCTTGAAGTATTCCTCCGATTCAATTGTCAACTGTGACGGGCTTATGACGTTAAGCGTGTATGCCGCAGCGTTGTACGGAGCGCTGAACTTATCGACGCTGCCTTTTTCGTTGAACATTTTATTTTCAAACTTGACGTCCGAGAAGTCAAGCACGGACACGACTTTGGTTTCCGTGTCGTTGAAGCCCGTTATTTTTTTGAAGTTGCTTTTCGCGCCGAAGCTTTCGATTTTCAACGTATATTTATACGCGCCCGAAGTGGTGTCGTAAACGCCGTCCTTAATGTCGACGTTGATAATGAATGTTTTGCCGTTCTGATCGACGACGACGGGCTGATACTGACGCTGCGTGAAGTCGATTTCACCGATGTCGAGTTTGTTTTTGAGTTCGGTATCCTCATAGTATTCGATTGCGTAAACGATGTCTTGCGACAGCTCGAAGCGGTGACCGTTGATGATGCAAACGCCGCCTTTTACGAACGTATCGAGCACCCAGACGGTTGCGCTTGCGGGTAAAACGTCAACGTTTTCGGTCTTTGCTTTGCCGTTTTCGTCCTTGCTGTACGCGATATAACCTGCGCCGTCTTTCTGATAAATCACAACTTCGCCTGCGCCGATTTCATCGATGTAGTAATAATTGCCGTTCGTGTCGACAGCGTAAATACCGGTGATTTTCGCGCCGCCGATTTCGCGCGGAGAAATGGTGACCGTAACGACCGCCTCGGTAACGTTCAGGACGTAGTTTTTGCTGTCATTGCCGGTAATACCCAGCGTGACTTTGCAATCGGGATAAGTGCCGACGTTGATATTTGCCGTATTGCCCGTGCTTGTTAACAGTTTCACGTCGTCGCCCGATACAACGCCGCCAAACGTATAGCTGCTGATCTGGAACGACGTTTTGTTGTCGAAAGGTTTATCGACGTTATTCACCGTAACCGTGATGGGTTTGGGCGTTACGGTAACCGTCGCTTCGACGGTAACGTCTGTCAGGTCATAGAATTTTTTTCTTTCGCCGACGAGTTTGAAATCGTTGACGTTAAAGGTATATGTGCCGACGTCCTTGCCGGGCAGGATAATCGTGCCGTATTCGAGCGTGATGTTGTCCGTGCCTTGCAGTCCCTCGATACTAAACGTGCAGTTGTCCGAGTTCGTCAGAATCGTATTTTCGCCGTTATAAATCTTTGAGGCGATAAGCGTGATTTTGCCGAGTTTGGCTGGTAGGATATCGATATACGCTTTGGGTGCGCTTGCGGAGCCGCCCGCGTTTGTGATCTGGTAATTGTTGTTCAGTTCGCCCGCGATTTCGATATTTATAAGCGACGCGCGAAGCCCGGGGTTGACGGCAATGCTGTCAAGCTGGAACGTGCCTTTCCATTGGATATTTTTCCATTCGTCCGCTTTGTCGCCCAAAACCTTATCGAGCACCAATAAAGAGCCGTCGCCCGAAACGTAGTCGGTCATTGCGTAGTTGATGGTGCCGTTATAAACAAACTTCGCATGTTCGTAATTCTCATCGATCGTAAGGCGGGCTTTTCTTATTTCGTGCGTGCCGACGACAAACCTGCCGTCCACGAGGGTGATGACGTTGCCGTTTACGTCAAAGAAAACCTTTTCATATTCGTCGATGAGCGCAGCCGTATAAGCCGAGCCTTCGACGTAGGAAGCCAGGACGTTGCTGACAATCACGTGTCTTTTTCCTGCATTAACGCCGTCGTACGCCGCGTCGAAAGTAATGCCGATTTTCCCCGACGGGATAGTGCCTGTAAACTTGTTCGACAACGTGTACGAAACAAGCGACGTACTTACGTCGGTCGTATTGTTGAAGTATCTTCGGGCGTTCGTATCGATGTTGAAGTTGACGTTGATCTTTGCCCTGTCAAGGTTGACGTTGTAGATGGTTTCCTCGTTTGTATTGCCCGCTTCGTCGACAAGCCAGAATCTGACCTGAATTTGCGTGAGGCCTGAAACGTTTCTGCCCTCGAACAAATCCATATAAACGTCGTTTGTATCAAGCGAAAGTTCCTTTGCCTCGCCCACGACGCCGTCACGGGTGATTGCGTAATAAAGAGTCATCGGGCTGCCCAAAAATTCGCTGACGTAGCCGTCTTTCCCGACTTGTTTGTAGTTAAGGTTCACAAGAAGGGGCAGTAAGTCTGCATACGCGTCTGTCGAGAAGTCAAGAAGCCTTGCAATTTCGGGCTTGTATCCGTTATAGTTGTCGTATTTCACGGGAACGTCAACGGTGTACGTGATATTTGACGAATTATAAATCGCTTGGAAATAATAGATGCGTTCGTATCCTTCGGGCGAAGTTTCGTCATAGCCTATGATATATTTGTTATCGACGATTTTGTCGTTGATGCTCACCCATTTGGTTTGTGTACCTACGAAAACGCCGTTTTTAAGGGTGCGATAACTGATTTGATAGGTTATATCCTTGATGGAAGAGAGCGTATTGAACTCGATAACGACGTTCTGATTCGTCCATTCGCCGTTATATGCGCCGCCGTTTTCAAGGTAAATTGCGGTTTCCCATTTTTCGGGCAGGCTCTTGATGTCGTCGATTGTGAAATGGTGATAACCGCTGTAAACGGCGTGGTTTGCCCAGCTTTTTTGTATGCTGTTAAAAAGTGCGATTTGTTCCGCACTCGCGCCTTCGTAGAATCGTCCGACCGTGTCAATCGCTTTGAACTTGATTGCGTATTCGCCCGTTTCAAGTCCCGAAAGGGTGAAAACGTCAAAGCCGGGGTTGTTGATTGCAATGCCTGTCTGCCCTTCGATTTCAACGTAAATGCCGTCAACCTTTTTGTAAAGGGTATAGAAATACTTGACGTCGCCGCGATTGTCGTCGTCTTCAAGAATGGGTTTGAATTTTATGGTGTCGGTATAAAAATATGTGACGCCGTCGTTTTCGTTAAAAACGTTTTCGGTAAGGAGAGCAACTTCGTCCAATGCCGCAGGCGGGGTGTAGTCGATACCGCCGCAGAATACCGTCAATGTTTTTCCGCTGACTTTATTAACGTTTGCATAATTTACGAGATACGCAGTGTCGGTTTCGATAGGCAAAAGCCCGTTGTCTTTTCCGTCGTAAATGACCGTGACGTAAAGCCCGCGGAAAGAACCCGTCGACGCGTCATTGTTTTTTGCTCCGAACGGTTCAACCGTTATGCTTTCCAAACCTACCGGATAACGCAACGTTTTCAGCTGTTCTGATGTATAATCGCTTCTTCTGTATGTTTTTGCAGAGCCGTCAACAATTGCGCCCGTGCCGCGATATGCTTGGAATAAATCAAAACCTTTGATATCCGCTGTGTCAAGGCTTAAATATTTGTCGTAAAGCAGGAAGGAGAACTGCTTTGTTTGCATTCCGTCTGTGCGAATTGAAACCAATGAATTGGAAGAAGGATCAATTATATCTCCGGCGTGCAATCCCCAAGTTCCAAGGTTGGCAACCGTATTGCGGTTGGTTTCAAAGTTTTGCGCTATATTTCTGAATTCGCCAAAATCTGCCGAATACTTTGTCGTACCGTCCCATGATCTGGTAACGGGAGCAACGTTCGTCGCAAGTTTTGCCGCGATTTCTTCATATGCACTGACCGAATTTACGCTCTTGATTTTAATGTTAATGGCAAGACCGCTGATTTCGATTTTTTCACTGCCGTTTTCTTCGCCGCCGGCATATACAAGGATATATTGATTGGTTGACGTAACCGTCCAGGTCGTACCCTTGTTAAAAGTGCCGTTTACGTAGTCGGAGTTTTCGCCGATTTCGGTAACACCGGAAGCGTACGAAATGAACTTCAACGTGTTTTTCATTGCAGTGAACTTAACCGCCTCGTCAAGGTTTGCGCTGATTTCGATTTCGGCGCCTACGTTAACTAAGTAATCGGGAAGTTTATAGTAAGCGTATAACCTCTCTCTTACATTACCAATAGCAGCCGGCTCCATAGAAGCCGACGTTTCGCTCGTATTGAAGTTTGAAATACCGGTATATATTCCGCCAATAAAACCAAAATAGTTTTTGTAGGTTTCGGGATAATATGTAAACTGTGCGAAATAACTATTCGCAGACGAACCGTTCATAACAAACGGCTGAAACTTTTCCGGCGTGGCAATGTCCAGAAACTTTGTGCTCGGCGAAACCGTCTTTGTCGCATTGGATTCTTTAATTTCGCCCGCACCCACGCGCGTAAAAGAAATTGCGCTGACAAGCAGTGCGACTGCAAGCATAAACACTAATGCAAGTCCGCTGATACGAAGTAAGTTTTTGCTTGATTTTTTTGCTCTCATATCTCTCCTCCGATACGCCGGAAAACCCGGCGGTATAGCCATAGTATGTGCAATTTTGGGCATAATGCGCCCAAAAGTTATTGCTATAAATATAATATACAAGATATTACAACCGAATGTCAAGTTATTTTGCATTATGACGCGCCATTTTGCACGTCCCGTTTTCGCCGTTTCGCACTAATTTCCAAACGAAAACATAAACTGCCTTATGGAACTTTCGCGGCTCAACGTCATTGAACTCACAAATCTTGCCCTGTCCGTTGCGACGATACTGACGCGCGACCTTACCGTGTCCGAGACGGAATGTCTTTTGAAATTCCTTTGCATCGTGCGCGACGATATATCGCTCATACTTTGCGACAAACGCAACGACAAGTCCTGATACGTTATTCCGTACAAAACACACTGTCATTTTGACATTCATCACTGTCAATTATTACGACTTTCAAAAAATTGATTTTCGAAAAAAATCTTCAAAAAAATTGAACTCGACAAAACGAAAAACGGCGGTTTTCCAAAATCGTATTTTCGTTTCGCCCTGATAATACGTCGGTTTTGACAAAACGTCGGCGGTTTTGTATAATATAATTATGAAATACGATAAAAAAGGTTTCACTCTTGTGGAGCTTATCGTCGTAATTGCGATTATGGCGGTGCTTGCCGGCGTCGTTTCGGGTGCAACCGTGGGCATTCTCAACAAGAAAACCGACGAAGTCAACTACATATACAACGGAAAACAAATTTCTGCACAAATCGTTTCGTGGGCGCAGGAAGTCGTTGAACGCCCTTCGTTCTTCACCGAACTTACGGGGATCGAAATCGACGTGACAGATCTTTTGTTGTATGGCAGTATCGACCAAATATGGACGGATGCGTACTCGGAAGCCGCTTACAATACCCTGAAAAACAGGTTTTCGTCCTTAAAATGGGCTGATTCGTACGGCGTTCCCGAAAAAAAAGGGACTTTTTCCGCCGATTTTAAAACGGGGCAAAATGCGATTTATCTTTATTACAAGGGAAAGTCGCAAGAATATCGTGAAGTTTATTACAAAATTTACCTGAGCGGTGAAAACGTCGTCACCGAAAAAGGCACAGGATTTTAACGTTGTTTCCCTTATTTATTCCTGGCTCGGCTATCTGAACATCTGTTCCTGACGTACTTTCTTATGCGGTTTTTCACCTTTGCGTAATTTTTCGGCAGGACGTATTTCCAATTCCCGTCGTTCGTCCCCGGGGTATTCATTCTCGCCTCCGAGCCTTGCAACAGATAGTCCTGCATAGGCACGATGACGAATTTCGCGCGGGAGCGCATTACCCTTTTGAAAGTTTTTTCAAAGACGTTCTCGTCGGTTGCGCCGAGGGTTTTTTTGACGTACTCTTTTGTGCCGTCACCCTGCGCATCGTACCAGCCTTTCAGCGTATCGTTGTCGTGCGTGCCGGTGTAATAGACGGTGTTATACCTTACGTTTTCCGGCAGATGCTCGTTATCGCTCTTGCCGTCGAAAGCGAACTGAAAGACTTTCATTCCGGGGAAGCCGGTACGTTTCACAAGGCGGCGCACCTTGTCGGTGATAATTCCGAGGTCCTCGGCGATGATTCTGCCGTCGAGGTCAAGCCCGTCGAAGATTTTCGTGCCGACGCCCTTCACCCACCTGCCGATTTTTGCGGTCGTTGCACCATACGGCACGGCGTAGTAGCTTTCAAACGCGCGGAAGTGGTCGATGCGGATTTTGTCGAAAAATTGCAGCTGATGCAGCAAGCGGTGATGCCACCACAAAAAGCCGTCCGACTGCTGTTTTTTCCAGTCGTACAACGGATTGCCCCACAGTTGCCCGTCGGCGGAGAAGTAATCGGGCGGCACGCCGGCGACCTCTTTCGGGCGCATATTTTTGTCAAGCCTGAATATTTCGGGGTGCGCCCAGACGTCCGCGCTGTCGTACGCGACGTAGATGGGAATATCGCCGATAAGCGCGACGTTTTTGGATTTTGCGTAGTCTTTAAGCGCGGTCAATTCGCGAAAGAACTCGAACTGTAAAAACCGCCAGAAATCGCACTCGTCCTGAAGCGCGGCGATTTTTTCGTCGGACAGCGTATCGCGCCGTCTTTCGTCCTTTTCCCACGTATCGAACGACGAAAACCCGTTTTTGACTTTGAGCGCCATAAACAGCGCGAAGTCGTCCAGCCAATAATCGTTATTTTCAAGAAACTTTGAATAATCGGAATTTTTTTGAAATCTTTTGAACGCGCAGCGCAGCACGTCGTATCGCGAGTTAAAAATTTCGGCGTAGTCAAGCGATTTTGTTTTGGCGCGTTTTGCCTCGTTTTCCGTCAAAAGCCCGCGTTTAACAAGCGTATTTATATCGATAAAGTACGGATTCCCCGCAAATGCCGACGGCGATTGATACGGGCTGTCGCCGAAAGACGTTGGCGATAACGGCAGCGTTTGCCAGAAATCGACCTTCGCGTCCGCCAAAAAATCGACAAAAGAAAACGCGCCCTCGGACAGCGCGCCGACGCCGTATTCAGACGGCAGACTTCCTATATGCAAAAGCACCCCGTTGAACTTTTCTTTCACTTGTGCGGGGCCTCCTCGTGCGTGACCGCCTCGCCGAGCCTGTTCGCCCAGCTTTCGCAATACAGATCGTAATAGGATTTATTTTGTTCCTGTCTATAAGCAATGCACTTCTTGTTGTTGCACCATACAAACGACGGAATCCCGACGACAAACAGATACAGCGGCCCCAGAATCAGCGACTGAATGGTATGGCCGTACTCATGCACGGACACGGTTTTTTTGTACTCCTCGCCGCGCTTGCCGTTGATGAAGATAAACGCGCCCAGCGACACGCCGCCCCAATCGCCCTCGTGGAAGGTCAGGATTGCGCCGTGGTAATAGGCGTGCTCGCACCTGATATTTTTCAGGAAAAGCAAAAACCCCAGGACGTTCTGAATCGCGCCCCAGGTGAACTGTAAAACCAGGTAAAAAAACTGCAAGATATATTTCATAATAGCATTACTTTGTTCTTATTTTGAACGTATAGCGGATGGGAGTGCCCTTGTTGGTCTGATATGCGCGGTTAAGTTGCGGATTTGTCGTCGGATCTTTCGTGACGTATTCAAGCGTAGCCGTTTGCACCGTCGCGCCGCCGTCCCAAGCCGCAAACTGATTCTTGTCGTTATGGTAGCTGACGATGAGGTAATATTCGATTTCGTCGTTATTCGTGACGCCCACAACCTGAATGACGATATAAGGATTTTTGTTGTCCGCGTTGACAAAGGAACTGCGCTCCACCGCGTTGCAGCCGTCGGGCACAAGGACCTGCGTCGGCCTCGCATCGGGATCGTAGTATTTGACGGGAATGTCCAGCCCGATTACGGTCTGATAAATGCGCTTGCACACCATTGCGGAATACGTGACGTACCACCCGTGCACGCCGTTGTCCACGTCTTCTTTGCGCGGATCCGGCTTGTTGGGATAAATATACTGCCCCGAAAGGTACGTAACCGCCGCGATCGCGTTCCTGTACATGGTCTGCGTGTCGGTTTCGGCAGTGCTCTTCTGACGGCGTTTTGTCGTGACGTAAACGGCAGGCGTAACCGCCGCGGCAAGAATCGCCATAATGGCAATGGTCACGATAAGTTCAACGAGCGTAAAGCCTTTTTTATTTTTGAAAACACGCCTTTTCATACTTATATAATTATACTACTTCGCGAGTACAGTGTCAATATATTATTTTTCACATACAACTCACTATAACTTATATCATTGCATACGAAACACTTTCTGTCATTCTGAGGAGTTGCATAGCAACGACGTGAGAATCCCCCGGAAGGGAACCTTGTTATAAACCAAAAAATTTAATTGTATTTTTGTGACGCATTCTCGGTTTTTAATTTAATGATTTATATGATACCAAAAAAAATATCACAGTCGGTCATATATTTAGCAAGAGTGTCCTTTTGACAGTTTGATAAAAAACACCATTTCAAGCGCGGTTTTTGACTTACTAATCGCAAAATAAGGATTTGTCGCAGTGTGATATTGCGATATCGCAAATCCGGGGATCCCAAAAGATACTTTGTACTTTTGGGGAAAAGGAGCACACAAGCAAAAGAGTGAGCATTATTGTTTGCAATAATGTGATTTCAAAAGCACAGTGTGCGACGCATCGCCCGGAAGGGACACCGCATTAAATATCGTCGTGTTGTCCAAATCAAACATTGAAATAATTATAGTGGAGGATTAACATAAATGTTAAAACTTAGAAAAAACAAAAAGGGCTTTACGCTCGTTGAACTTATCGTCGTAATCGCAATCATGGCAGTCCTTGCAGGCACGGTCGCAGGCGTTACGGTTTCGCAATTGAACAAAAACACAGATAAGGCAATGGCATCTGATGCTAAAACAATTGCTGATTTCATTTCAAGTCAAATAATGGATGGCACTATCGATTTAGACACCTTCACGGAAATTGGCGATATTACAGCCCCTGCGTCTGGTACGACCGAAGCCCAATTAACCTTTGGTAATCGTTTATACAATCAGTTCGGTAGCAAAGTTGACGCATCGCCAACAAAAGGTAGTGTAATCGGCGTTACATATGCAAATAAAGTTTTCACTGTTTCTTATACTGGTAAACAAGGCAGCCAAAAAGGTGATGTAACCTATACCGTCAACGAAGAAGGCGTTGTTGCAAAAGTAACCCCCGCTGCTGCACAAGGTTAAGGCGGCAAATAAAATCACTTTTAACAACAAGACATTAAGCGAGGCGGCTGCCTCGCTTTTTGTGTTGCTTTTTCTGTATGCAAGTGATATAATAATTTTTGGTATCAAGGTGGTTGTACCAAAGGGGGTGGTTATCGTGTTTCTAATGATAACGAGATCAGCTCCCGCACGATACCGCGGCACACTTTAAGGTACAATCAATGCGCGAAATCAAAGCGAGGCAAACGCCTCGCTT
>OHDE01000615.1_pt1 | contig 11510 bp, 10 predicted proteins | sample 1566931 | NCBI WGS metagenome assembly OHDE01 (sample SAMEA3879591, study PRJEB24766) | human gut metagenome | biome: human-associated habitat; feature: feces | place: USA | collected 1985/1987 | reverse complement strand
TTTGCAAGGCGGAACTTAAAATCGGCGGTATGAGCCTTATCGAAGACGACGAGGATATTCTCGATACCGAAGAAAGAATTTGCCCCATCTGCAAAATCAACCCCATCGACGACGGCGAAGATATGTGCGCGACCTGCCGCGAAGAAATGAAGTCAAAGGCAGCCGATGCCGAAGAAAAGGAAGACGACGACAACGACGACAACGACGAAAGCTGGCGCGAGTACGTCGAAGACGACGCGGTCGAACAAATGGACGAGACCGACGAAATCATGCTGTCCGAGCTTGAACACGACGAGAGGAGGAAAGACGACGACCTCGAAGACGAAGACAGCTTCGACGACGACGAAACCAAGTACGATTACGGCGAAGGCGACGATATCCCCGACGACGATTTTGACGACGAGGAAGACGAAGACGACGACGATTTTGACGACGAGGAAGACGACTTTTAATCCGAAATAAAACATATTATGCCCGACGCGCATCGCGAAAGCAAAACGCGGCGGGCTTATTTTATCAAAAAACGGCAATACTTTTCTTATGAGAGAAGCGACAAACAATATATCAGTCGCCGTGGAGCGTGTGAAAAACCTGAAAGGAATCGACCTGAAACTCCTTATCAATCGGGGAAGAAACAGGTTTATCCGCGTCGACGGCGTGATCGAAGACCTGTACCCCAACGTGTTCACCGTGAAAACCGAAGACGCCCATACGAAAATACTGACGTTGACGTACGCAGACGTCATGATGAAAAACGTCAGATTCTTCCCGCGCGGAAAAAACGAAAAGGAAAGCAAACCGAAAACCTAAGTTCGTATTAACTGTTGGCATACCGTATAAGCCGTGAGCGTAACGCAGTATTAGTCAAAAACACGGCGTAAAACCTAAGTTCGTATTATTATCTGTTGGCATCCGTCGATACTATGCAACGTTGCGGACATTTCGCGGCGCATTTGCCGCAGTTTATGCATTTCGTGTAATCGATTGTGGCAAGGTTGTCGACGATGGTTATCGCGCCGACCTCGCACTGCTTCACGCAGATACCGCACGCGATACAGCCTTTCGTGCAAAGCTCGCGCACTTCCTTACCTTTCTGATGATTGCTGCACGCAACGTAATAAGTCGCGCTTGCGGGGATCCTTTTTATTATCTTTTTCGGACACACCGAAATGCACTTGCCGCAGGAAATGCACTTGCTTAATGACACTTCGGAATATCCTTTTTGTTTTACGGTAACGGCGTGATGCTGGCACGCGTCCACGCATGAGCCCGTTCCCAGACAGCCCCAGGCGCACTGTTTGCGACCGCCTGCAAGAAGCTCCATACTTCTGCAATCGCCGTATCCGACGTAATCGTATTTATCTTTCGCGTCCTGACCGCCGTGGCAGCAAACGACGACTTTCGTCGCTTCGCCGGTGTCGGTGAGTCCCAGAATTTCCGCGATTTCTTCTTTCTTTTCTTTTGAGGTTGCGTTGCAGGAGGAAAGTTCCGCCTTTCCTTCGACAAGAGCGGTTGCAAAACCGTCGCAACCGGCGTATCCGCACGCGCCGCAGTTTGCGCCCGACAGACAATCCCTGACCCGGTCAATGCGTTCGTCGCGGCTTACCGCAAGTTTCTTTCCGAGATACGCAAGCGCAATCGCGAACAGCATTGCAAGGACAAGAAGGATTAAAGCGGGGATAAATACTTGAAGCGCTTTCGACGCCGCTAATAAATTAATCATATTTCCGCCCTCCTTAAATCATACCGCCGAACGCCGTGAACGCCATACTCATAATGGACGCCGCAACAAGCGTAATGGGGAAACCCTGAAAACTTTCGGGGATATCGCTGTGACGCAATTTCTCGCGTATGCCCGCCATAAGTACGATTGCGAGAGTGAAACCGACGCCGCTGAAAACGCCGTTCAGAAACGCTTGAATAAGGTTGTATCCGTACGACGGCGTAACGTTGACGATTGCAACGCCCAGAACGGCGCAGTTCGTCGTGATAAGCGGCAGATATACGCCCAGCGCGTTATACAAGCCCGGGCTGAAACGCTTGATCACGATTTCGACAAGCTGCACGAGCGCGGCGATGACGAGAATGAACGCAATCGTCTGAATGTATTCGACGTTCCACTTAATAAGAAGAAGGTTGACCGCGTAAGTAATAATCGACGCGACGCCCATAACGAAGATAACCGCAACGCCCATGCCGAGCGCGCTGTCGGTCTTTTTGGACACGCCGAGGAAAGGACAGATTCCCAAAAATTGCGTGAGGATAAAGTTGTTTACAAATATCGCGCCGATAATAAGGTATAAGTACGACATTTATTTACCCTCCTTTATGATAATGGGTTTCAGTTCTTCAATGCGGATTTCTTCGCGAAGAGCCTTATCGCGTTTTCTGTTGCTGATGAAGTTTACGGCAGCCATCATAAGTCCGTACACCAAAAATCCGCCGGGAGCCATCGCAATTACCGACATCGAATATTCGGGAAGACTTCCGATTGCGATACCGAAGAAAGTACCTGCGCCGATGACTTCTCTGATGCAGCCCATAACGGTGAGCGAACACATAAATCCAATCCCCATTCCAAGCCCGTCAAGCGCGCTGTCGCCGACGGAGTTGCAGGACGCAAACGATTCCGCTCTTGCCAGAATGATGCAGTTAACGACGATTAACGGCAGATAAAGTCCCAATATTTCATAAACGTCGGGTAAAGCGTATTCCATCGCCATATCAAGGACGGTGACAAAAGTCGCGATAATCAGGACGTACGCAGGGATACGGACTTTGTCGGGAATGATGTTTCTAAGAAGCGAAATCATCACGTTGCTGCACACAAGGACGAAGGTCGTCGCAAGCCCCATATATATGCCGTTCATCGCCGCGGTCGTCAGCGCAAGCGTCGGGCAAGTTCCAAGAACCAGACGGAACGTGGGGTTATTGCGGACAATGCCGTTCGTCACGATTTTCCATTTACTGTTGGGGTTTTTTCCTGCTCTCATTATTTGTTACCCCCTTTGATTGCTTTGTGGTATTTTGCGACAATATCGACGCTCGATGCAACCGCGTTGGACGTTTTCGTTGCCGACGACACGGCGGACACTTCCTTGCCGACTGTCGTTTTTTGTTTGTTTGTTCTGAACCCGTCGATTGTCGTCAGGTCGACGTTGTAAAACTGATTAAGGAAACTTTCCTTGCTTTCGACGCCCATTGTTTCGGACGAGGAAGTTTTCATAATCTTTATGATTTTATCGTTTTCGACGACGATCATAAGTTCAAGCCCCGACTTGTATCCTTTTGCGGAAGTCGTGTAAATATAAACGTCTTTCCCTTCTGCCGCGCTCTTGTAAGCCGCCGTAAGCGTCGTTGAAGAATCGCTTGGCGAAACGTTGTAATCCGAAAGGTTTTCAACCTTTGTCCAGCCGGCGTCGCTTGCGTAAGCCTTGCTAAGGTTTTTCGCAAGTTTTTCTTCGGGCGACTGATAGGTAAGTTGGTTTACTCCCCCGAGAAGAAGCCCGGCGATAAGCGCGATCAACGACAATACTATCACGCAAGCGGGCATCGGGTGGTCTTTCAGCCACACGACGAGTTTATTGGGTTTTCTTTCTTTCGTTGCCATTATGCCTGCGCCTCCTTTTCGGATTTTTTGCCCTTTTTCGGTTTAACCGGTTTGACGTAACCGAAAGGACGGGGACGAATGTATTTGTCAAGCAGCGGCGTTACGACGTTCATAAGCAGTATCGCAAACGAAACGCCTTCGGGCATACTGCCGTACTTTCTGAAAATCGCCGTGAGAAGCCCGCAGCCGAACGCATAAATGCACGTGCCGATAACGGTATCGGGCGACGTCGAATAATCCGTTGCCATAAATATCGCGCCGAGAAGCAGTCCGCCCGACAAAATACCGCAGCCCGCAACGTTCGCGTCCTTGTAAATCGCAAGCGTGACAAGGAAATACGTGAGTATGAAGATAAACGGAATTTTAACGTCGATGACCTTTCTTATCGCAAGGTATACGCCGCCGATGATAAGCGCAAGCGCGCACGTTTCGCCGGCAGAGCCCCCCGTTCTTCCAAGGAACAAATCGAGCGCGGACGCGTTCACCGCGCCTTCTTTAAGCCCGACGAGCGGAGTTGCCGAAGTCAGAGCGTTGACCGTATCGTGGTTGAAATATTTGATAAGTTCCGCGCCGCCGTTCGACAAATCGATGGGAGCGACGAAAGTCGTCATCGCCGTCGTCCAGGCAAGCATAACGAAAATACGAGCCGTGATTGCGGGGTTTGCAAAGTTTTTGCCAAGACCGCCGAAAAGCATCTTCACGACAAGCGTCGCGAAAATTCCGCCGATAATCGGCACGTAAACCGGAACGGTCGGCGTGAGATTGAGTCCCAGAAGTATGCCCGTTACGACCGCCGACAAATCGTTGACGGTGTGCGGTTTTTTCCTGATAAGGTTGTAAAGATATTCCCCGAAAACCGCGCTCGCGACGCAAACCGCCGTCATGAGCAAAGTGTACAGTCCGTACAGCAAAAACGACGCTATTACCGCGGGCATAAGCGCGACTATTACGTCAAACATAACGCCCCTTGTCGTTCTGCCATTCGTGATGTGCGGAGAAGTAGAAACTATGTATTTATAACTGCTGTCGTTCATATTAAATCTTCTTCTCCTTTATGGTTTTCTTGCCAAGACGGATTGCCTGAGTGAGCGGGCGTTTCGCAGGACAGTTATAAGCGCAGCAACCGCATTCGATGCAGTTAAGAACGCCGTATTTTTTCGCGTCTTCCCAGTCGCCCGAAAGAACCGCCGCTTCGATTTTCATCGGCATAAGGTGCATCGGACAGACTTTTGCACAGCCGGCGCAGTTGATGCACTGCGTACGGGGCTTGTTTTCGACGTCCTGTTCCGTCAGAAACAGCAGACTTGAACTGCCTTTTGTCGTGCAGACTCGCATCGACGGCTGAGCGAATCCCATCATCGGGCCGCCGGATATGATTTTTACGTTCTTTTCGGGCAACGACACGTCTTTGTCAAGGGTGTCGTATATGAACTGATAAGATGTACCCGTCCTTACCCAGAAGTTGCCGGGATTCTGCACGCCGCTTCCCGATACCGTCATTGCCCTTTTGTAGGAAGGCTCACCGTTATAAACGGCGCGCGCCACCGAATAAGCCGTATGAACGTTCGATACGACGACGCCGACGTCCGCGGGAAGTCCGCCGCAAGGAACTTTTCTTCTCGTCACGGCGTAAATCAGCTGTTTTTCCGCGCCCTGCGGGTATTTCACCTTGCACGGCGCAACGGCGATGTCGGTATTCGCGCAGTCGGCGATAAGTTTTTTGATCGCTTCCGGCTTGTTCTTTTCGATACCGATAAAGACGTGTTCCGCGCCGAGGGCCTTTTTCAGCAACAAAACGCCTGCGATGAATTCATCCGTCTTTTCAAAAAGAAGACGATAATCGCAGGTGATGTAAGGCTCGCACTCGGCGGCGTTTATGATAAGTGTGTCGACGTGGGTTTTCGGCGAAAGTTTGACGTGAGTCGGGAAAGTCGCGCCACCCATACCGACGATACCGGCTTCCTGAATCCTATGCACGATTTCTTCGGGCGAAGGGTTGTTCAGAGCGGGAAGCGTAATTTTGTCGTATTTTTCGTCGTTTGCGATGACGACGTGATTGCACGTTCCGCCGGGAGCGGTCGGCAAAGTCATAAATCCCGTAACCGTGCCCGAAACGGACGAAAAGACGTTTGCGGAAACAAAACCCGTCGATTTTCCGATAAGTTGCCCTTCTTTGACGTAATCGCCGACGTTGACGACGGGTTCGGCAGGCGCACCGATGTGTTGCGACAAAGGTATGCAGACTGAAACGGGCGTCGGAAAATCCGAAAGCGCGACGTTTTCCGTCAACTTCTTTTTGCCGTCCGGGTGAACGCCTCTTTTAAAAGTGAAAATCAAAAATTATGTCCCTCCTTATTTCACGATAATTTTATGATAACACTTATTATAAATATTTGTAAAATAAAAAATTAAAACTGATAGAAAGTTAAATTTTTAACGTTTTTTTGGTAAAAATCACGGCGTTTCCCACGATTTTTTCAAACATTTTTCTTATTTTTCCTATTTTTCACGAATTTTTTTGACGAAACAACTTATGAAATACGTGCCGCCGAGAAGTATCAGAAAGTATCCGAACGCTTTTTTCAATACTTCGGCAGATATTTTCGTTGCGAAAACGCTGCCCAAAATCGCAAACGCCAGCGCAGGCAGAATAACGAAAAAGATACGCTTCTTTGCGACGTATCCGTTTTTGGCGTGGACGATAAGAGCAAACGCGCTCATCGGAATGAACGTCAATAAATTCAGAAGTTGCGCCGTCTGTTGCGGCACGTCGAGCCCAAGAGTCAGAAGCGGAATAAGCAACGTTCCGCCGCCCATACCCATTCCGCCAAGCAATCCGCCGATTATTCCGAAAACGATAAATAAAACTTTCATTTCACAACTTAAACACCGTTTTGTGTCACAAAACCATTTTTATTCCCGCCGCAATCATCACGCCGTAAAACAAAAACGAAACAAACTTGTTCGACAATTTATTGAGAAGCATCGCACCCGCAAGACCGCCGATAACAACGCCTATTGCAGTCCCCGCAAAACCATCCCCCGCGGAAACTCCGCGCAAAAGATAAGTTACCGCGCCGACGACGGTAACGGGCAGAATCACCGCGATTGCGGTTGCGTGCGCCTGCTTTTCGGTAAGTTTCATAATAAGCGTCAGCGCAGGCACGACAAGCATTCCGCCCCCGCCGCCGAAAAACCCCGACAGTATCCCCGTAACCGCGCCGGAAAGTATCAACGCCGCCGTCCTTAAAACTTCTTTTTTCTTTTCTATCCGCGCGTATTTTTGCATAACCGTAGTATCTTGATTTTTCAAAAAATAATACGGCGCCGTCTTTTAGTTTTGTTTTAACCCGGCGTGTTATTATCACGACGTCAAAATAACAGTGCAAAATAATCATTTTTATTTGCCAAAAATATTGATATGTATTATAATGCAATATGTATATTTTATTTTTAGCGCACGCAACGTGCGCATAGTACACACTATACAGGAGTCGAAATGAACAAACTCAATCTTAAAAAATTGCTCACACTTCTCGTATGTCTGACGCTTATCGTGTCCGTCGTTCTTCTTGCGGCATGCAACAAAAAGGACGACAACAAAGGTTCGACCGAAGACAATACGAGCGCTTCTCCGTCATTCACCAACGGCAATTTCAGGTCTTACACGACGTCGGACAAAGGATATCCTTACGCCCCGTCGAGTTTCACCGGTTCGCCGACGTCTGATACCGAAGGCAGCACCCTTCCCAAGCTCGAAACCGTAAAACGCGGCGTTATCAACCTTGCGGATTATCAAAATCTCGGCGCATGGTGCACGTTCTCGAAGTTCGACGCGAAACGCCTGACGGACGAAGAAGACGCGAAAAATTATAATAAGGACGACAACGTTCTTATGATAAACAACACGGAAGCCCGTTACTATATGTACAGATCTTCGGAGTTCAGCGCGGCGGCAAACACGAAATACCTTTTGCAGGTCGACGTAAGAACGGCAAACCTTGACGGCGGCGAGAAAAAAGGCGCGACGATCAAAATCGCAAAAAGTTATTCTTCGGGCTCGTCGATTCCCGCAACCGAAGGCTATGCAAGTTTCGACGCGATCACCGTCGGCGAATGGACGACTTATTCCTTCATTATCGACGGAAAATACAACGGCAGCACTTCGTTGGAACTGCAACTCATGCTGGGCAACAACAACCTGCGCGACGAATACAAAACAAGCGGTTACGCTTTCTTTGACAATATCCGTCTGACCACCGTCAAAGACGACACCGTCCTGCCCACCGAAAACGTAAAAACGATTACCCTTTCCGTTCCCAACGGCAGCTTCGATTACAAAACCACGTCGGATTATCCTTATCTTTACAACAGAGTTACGACAACCGACACCAACAGCAACTACGGTCTTGTGAACGAATTCGACGCAAAAGACGGCAAAATCACCCTTGTGAACGATTACGCCGTTGACGCGGCTGCGGTCGAAGGACACGGCAGCGTTTTCGCAATCTATAACGTCGCCGACGCGAGAATGGGCTTTTACACCACGAATCCCCTTTACTTCAAGCGCGGCGGATATTACAAAGTAACCGTTTCTCTGAATACCGATAACGTTGAAAGCGGCAAAGCGTACCTTGCCCTTGGCAAGAGCAAAGATTTGTCCGACAACACCGTTATCGAAATCGGAAAAGACGCCGCAAACCCCGGCTGGAAAGAACACGTTTTCTACGTTTACGCAAACGAGAATACCGCGGACGAACTTTACTTCCATTTCGGTCTCGGTAAAGACAGCGACAACAAAGCGAAAGGTTATATCCTTGTCGACGACCTTAAAATCGAAGAAACCGACGACACCACGCAGACCGGCGACTACGTCACCGACAACCGTTTCAAACCGACAGACAATAAACTCACCGACGCTTTCGTCAACAAGAGCGGCACCGACATCAACGGCGTTCCCGTGACCATCACCGGCGACGGCGAAGAATTCTCGGTAGACGACAAAACGCCTTACGTTTCGACAAACTTCTCGGAAAGAAACAGAAAATTCACGTCGGCGAAAGCAACCATTGCGAAATTCCAGACCAAGGCAACACTTCAAAAAGACACATATTACCGTTTCAGCGTATGGGTAAGGACTGTTGACGTTCCTTCGACTTCGGGCGTTGTCCTAACCGTATACGACGGCGATAAAGACACTAACTCTGCCGCAAAAGCAATCGCGACGTTTGCCGCGGTTACCACCGACAAAGACCTTGCGGACAGCTCGTCAAGTCTTAACGGCTATCGCGAACTCGTTTGCTACTTCCACACCGCGTCGCTCCAAAATCAGGACGTAACGTTTGAAATTTCTTTGGGCAGCGGCGGCGCGTTCACAAGCTCCACCCTGTTCAGCGGCACGGCATATATCGCAAACGCGTCTCTTGTCGAAACGGATTATACAAAATACAACGGCGCGTCGGCTTCCGGCACGTACGAAAAGAAATACGACTGGTATGAAACGCTTTCAAGCGAAACGTTCACCAACGGTCAGTTCCAGAAATACAATTACTCCGATACGAAGTTCTTCAAGGAAGGCGGTCTGAACGATAAAGACGAATTCCAGAGCACTTCTTTCGGCGTACCTTCCGGCTGGACGCTTAAAGGCGAAAAAGACAAGACAGTAGCCGGCATCGTCGACGTAAATCGCGACGCGCTTCTTTCTAACCTTGCAACGAAACTCGGCGTTCCTGTCGACACGCTCAAAAAAGCACCGTTTGAATGCAAAGAAGAAGACGTTGAAACATTCGGCATTTATGCGGGCGGCGACTCTTACCTGCTCATCAATTCCGCGGACGTTGAAGGTCTTGCGAAAGAATCTGTGCGCGTAGGTTACGTGTCCAACAGCTTCACGCTTAACGCGAACTCTTATTACAAAATCAGCGTTATGGTCAAGGTCATGGGCGACAGCAAAGCAAGCGTTTACCTTATGACCGACAACAACATCGCAGAAACCAACGTCGACAGCAAGTTTGAAAACATCGAAGCGTCCACGGGCGTTGCGACCGGCGGCTGGAAACGCTACACCTTCTACGTCAAGACGGGATTCTCGTCAATCAGCGCAACGCTGGGATTGTACCTCGGTGGTAAAGACGTCGATATTGCCCTCACCGACGCGAATATGGTGCCTACGGGCGGTCTTAACGGCAAGTATGTCAAAAAAGCTGCCAACGAATACGAAGTTTACAATAAGAACACCCATAAAGACGCCACCGAAACTTATAATTACAGTGGCAGCGCGAAAGGCGGCACGGTGCTCTTCGACTACGTCATCAAGGAAGACATTTCCGAAAGCGTTTATAATGCAAAAACCACAAGCGCAACGGCGTCTGCCGCCGACGAGTACGAAGAAACCAAACGCGTCGAAATGAACCTGGACAGCTTCGGTCTTGCAACCACCCCCGACGAGAACAAACCCACTTCCCCGAAAGGCTGGACAAAGACGTCCCTGACTAAGGATACCGATACCGAACAACTTCAAAGCGGCGTTATTTACAGCACCGATTACAAAGCGCACAGCGGCGAATCCTGCCTGATTATCCCTTACCTTAACACGGCGGGCGCAAGCTATTACGCAAGCGATGCAAAGACGCTCACGAAAGACGGCTTCTATAAGATTTCCGTCTGGGCGAAACTGTCCGAAGGTCACACCGGCAAAGCGTATATCACGCTTGTCGCGACAAACTACGGCGAAAACAGCAAGTACGTTGACTACGCTTCGCAGACAATCGAGGTCAACAGCACCGAATGGAAAGAGTACGTGTTCTTCATCAAAGCGCCCTCGTCCGACACGAAAATCGACAAGTACGGCGAAAATGCGAAAGACCTTTCTCTCAAAATCCGTCTGGGCTTTGGCGAATCTGCCGATAATAAAGCAAGCGGATACGTTCTGTTCGACGACGTCCTTATCGAAAAACTCGATGTGAAAGCGGACGATTTCGACAAACACGTTAACGACTTCAAGGCGGCACACGCAGACCTTACGGTCAACACCGTCAAGTACAGCGCAATCGACAAAGAAGAAGAAACCACTCCCGATAAAGAGCCCGATAAGGAAGACAGCAAAGACAGCGGCAAGAACTTCAACTGGGTTATCTTCACTTCGGTAGCGTTCGGTGCAATCGTCGTCATCGCAGTTGCGGCATTCTTCATCAAAAAGTACCTGCCCAAACACAAGGAAGGCAAACAACAAGTCGATAAGAAAAAGACTTCCAAGAAGAAGGAAGACGACTACAAGAACCTTAACGACTAATTGAACTTAACGAAAAACCTCGGTTTCCGCCGAGGTTTTTTTGCGCCGTTTTATGTTTTTTATAAGGTGCCCTTCCGGGAGATTGCCACGCTGCGCTCGCAATGACAAAGTACTTCGTACGCATTGGAAAAGGACGATACGTTAAAAAGCGTAATCAGTACACTCTCTTTACGTTGTTCCGTGCAATGCACTTTTTGTCATTCTGAGGAGTTGCATTGCAACGACGTGAGAATCTCCCGGAAGGGAATCCTTGTTATAAAAACCCACGCAAGATACTTTTGTACTTGCGTGGAGAAAAAAACGCATCGTTTTCACGATGCGCCTTTTAAATTTCGTTAAAACGGTTTCGGGTTTTTGTTTTTATAAGTACAAAACGAAAACTCGTATTGTCCGTTGTTTATGAGTTCCGATTCTTTTTCAAGCGACCAGCAGGAAAGGTCGTCAAGGTTTTCAAAAAAGACCTGCGCCTGCCCGTCCGCCCTGACCTTCGTGATGTACGCCGTATCGCAATAAGGCAACATGGTTTTGTAAAACATTGCCCCGCCGATAATGAACACGTCGTCGGTGTCGTAGGCGGAAAGGGTTTTTGAAAGTTCGTCAAGGTTTCTC
>OHDE01000614.1_pt1 | contig 11523 bp, 14 predicted proteins | sample 1566931 | NCBI WGS metagenome assembly OHDE01 (sample SAMEA3879591, study PRJEB24766) | human gut metagenome | biome: human-associated habitat; feature: feces | place: USA | collected 1985/1987 | reverse complement strand
GGCGAGCGGGCCGATACGACCGCAGCGCCCTTCTTCGCCCACGTCATGACGGTCAGCAACCACCGGCCCTACACCTACCCGGCAGGCCGGATTCCGATTCCGAACGATGCGAAACTGCGTTCGGGAGGCGTCATGTACACCGACTACGCATTGGGACGCTTCTTCGAAGAGGCCAGCCGCCAACCCTGGTTCGATAACACGGTTTTCGTCATTACGGCCGACCATTGCGCCTCGAGTGCCGGCAAAACCGAAATCCCGCTGGAGAAATACCACATTCCCGCCCTGATCTTCGCTCCGGGACTCATCACACCTCAACAAGTAGATAAGGTGATCTCTCAAATAGACCTGATGCCTACGCTCTTCTCGCTGCTGGGGATGGATTACGACTCCCATTTCTTCGGTCAGGACGCATTGTCCGACGATTTCCGGGAACGGGCCTTCGTCGCCACCTATCAGGACCTGGGTTATCTCGAAGGCGACGTATTCACCGTACTTTCACCCGTCAACCGGGCGGAACAGTACCGGATTTCACCCACGGAGGAAGACCGCTACAACCTCGTGCTGGAGGAGGGCATCCCCTCGCAGGAGCTGCTCGACCGGGCGATCAGCCTTTATCAGACTTCGTCGGCGTGGAATACCCGGCCGTAGATAGTCGAAAGCGGGAACCTGCATGATTTTTGGGTTGTTTTATTTTGGAAGTCCGCAAAATTGTCCTATATTTGCACCACTCTTTGAGAAAAAAGAGGGTTTGGAGAGTTGGGTGAGTGGCTGAAACCACCAGTTTGCTAAACTGACGTACGGGATTACTGTACCGGGGGTTCGAATCCCCCACTCTCCGCTGAACGTTACGGACAAAACCGGACAACGAACAGACAAGTCCCACAAATTCAATGATTTGTGGGACTTTTTTTATCCCCTTGTGTCTGCCTTAAAGTACATTTTTTCGCCCCTAAAAGACAAGGTTTCTAACCTAACTCGTACCCCCGACAAACAAAATCAAAAAGGGGGTACAGATAGTCGGAAATTGGCGAACTTCTGTCGGTGTTTGGCGAGCCTGCATAAAACTCATTTTTAAGCATTTACAGTATTTTTGTAACTAAAAAGTGAGTATATGAAATCGACATTCAACATTTGCTTTTACGCAAAGAAAGACAAGCAGAAAGCGGGCGGTGCGTACCCCCTTTTCGCCCGTATCACAGTGGACGGTGTGGCAAGCCGTTTTAATACTAAATTGGACGTGTTGCCTGAAATGTGGGACGGTAAGGCTGGCAAGGCTATCGGACGCACAGCGGAAGCCGGACGTATCAACCGTATGTTAAGCGATATAAACGCATCGCTGAACACCATCTACCACGAAATGCAGCGGCGTGATAATTACGTTACTGCCGAGAAAGTTAAAAACGAGTTTTTGGGACACAGCGAGAACCACGAAACCATCCTTACCTTGTTCCAAAAGCACAATGAGGACGTGAAACAGCTTGTTGGCATATCCAAGACGATAGCGACCTACCGCAAGTATGAGGTTACACGCCGTCACCTTGCGGAGTTTATACAGAGTAAATATAACCTTTCTGATATTTCCATCCGGGAAATAACCCCGATGTTCATTACCGATTTCGAGTTATATTTGCGTACAGCCTGCAAGTGCGGTTACAACACCACCGCCAAGTTCATGCAGTTTTTCAAGCGCATCATCATCATAGCCCGAAACAATGGCATACTGGACAAAGACCCGTTCGCCAGCTATAAAATCCGGCTGGAAAAAGTGGACAGGGGCTATTTGACGGAAGACGAGATAAAAATCATCCTCAAAAAGAAAATGGCTTCCGAGCGTTTGGAACACGTCAGGGACTTGTTCATCTTTTCCTGTTTCTGCGGTCTGGCTTACAGTGATGTTGCCAACCTGCGGCAAGAGAATATCCGAAAGTCATTTGACGGTAATCTGTGGATAATGACGAAGCGGCAAAAGACCAACACGGACGTGAATGTTCCCCTGTTGGATATTCCCAAAATGATATTGAAGAAATACAAAGGCAAGCTGCCGGACGGAAAGATATTACCTATAATCAGCAACCAAAAGCTGAATGCCTACCTGAAAGAGATTGCCGATGTGTGCGGGATTAAAAAGAACCTCACATTCCATCTTGCCCGGCACACGTTCGCCACGACCACCACGCTGGCAAAGGGTGTGCCCATTGAAACCGTCAGCAAGATGCTGGGACATACTAACATTGAAACAACACAAATTTACGCCCGCATCACTAACAACAAGATTAGCAGCGATATGCAGGGGCTTGACAAGAAATTTGTCGGTATCGAAAAGATTTATAAGGAAGTCGCCATGTGATTTTGATTATAGGGAACAGGTCGTAAACTGCGACCTGTTCTTGCTGCATTATTCCAACATTACTTAATCCTTAAAATATACAATTATGGGCTTGCAGATGCTTTCCCGGTTATTCCATGTTTGAGTTGGGCAAAGACGAGTGATGATCGGGAGCTATCACAATTTGTGATAACTCCTGACAACATTCGTCATACGCCTATTTCGCCAATGGCTATCATCCATCATGCGGGCAGTCTGTGGACTACCCGTATTTTTTATATCCTTTTCCAAAGCCACATTCCTCGAAACGCCAGCGGTGCATGGTATCGCAGACTGTCTTTCGTGAAAAGAGCCTTTGGAAACCCGCACAAGAGTATCGGAAGGTGAACTCCCGATACACTTGTTTTTCCCGCCCGCATAGGCAATTCCCTAATGGACTGAATGGGGAACAAGAACTTTTCCCCTGTTTCCCAACCTGTAAATCTTCCTCATTAAGCAGTCCTCCAACCGGGAGGTCGTTTTTATCATTTCAATAGGCAAAGGTAGTTACGTGTTCTTCACGATTTTGCAAGGTCGAGCCGTTCCGGTTTGGCGAAAAAATCTTCCCTGCCTTGCGAGGTATTTTTTTGCCCAAAACCTTGCAAACTCTAAACACTACCCTTTTACGCCTATGTGAAACGAAAACGACCGACCCGACCGGAAGACGCATAAAAAAAAAGTCGGATTTACGGGAAACAGGAAAAAAGTTCAGTGAAACTTCAACTCCCTCACCTCTCAAATCCGCATAAAATTAAAAACTTAAAAATTACAGCAATATGGAAGCAAAGGTATTATCGGAAGCAAAAGTTTATGTAGGCACTTATGCCAAGTACAACAACGGTTCATTGTTCGGGGCATGGCTTGACCTGTCGGACTATTCGGACAAGGAAGATTTTTACGAAGCCTGCCGGGAGCTTCACAAGGACGAGGAAGATGCGGAATACATGTTTCAGGACTGGGAGAACGTGCCGGAGGGCTTAATCGGCGAAAGCTGGATTTCAGAGAACTTCTTCACCTTGCGGGATGCGGTGGAAAAGTTGGGCGGTACGGAACAGGAAGCCTTTTTCGTGTGGTGCAACTACAAAGGCTATGACGTGGGCGAAAAGGATGCGGACGACCTTGTTAGGCATTTCTGGGACGAGTATCAAGGGCAGTATGACGATGAAGAAGATTTCGCCTACCAAATCGTGGAAGAATGTTACGACCTGCCGGAGTTCGCAAAAACCTATTTCGACTACAAACAGTTTGCCCGTGATTTGTTCATGTGCGACTACTGGTTTGATGACGGGTTTGTATTCCGGGCGGCTTAAACGACCATTCGGGCGGGGTTAAAAGCCCTGCCCGAATAAACAGAGAAACGATGAAACGGAAAAGCATTTATAAAATCATCCTGCGGGTGTTATTGTTCTGCCTTGTGTGGCGGCTCGCCTGCACAGCCGGAGCAATCACGGCGGTAACGGCATATCTTGTATTTCGTGCCGCCTGTTTCCTGCTCCGGGTCTGCCTGTCGGCGTTTTATGCGTTGTGCGTGGCTCTGCTTTTCCTGCTGTTGCTTTCCCTATTGAGTATATAACGAATAAAAACAGAATATCATGCAATCATTGAACAGAAACGGGGTGAGCATCACCCAAGCACCGGGAGAGGAAAAGTTTGTAAAATACCGTCCGGTCGCATTCAAGGGACGGATATTTTACCAGTACGACTACCGCCACACGGACGGGGAACTTTTCTCTTGTGTCAAACCCACATTAGACGAATGTCGAGCCGCACGGGACAAGTGGCTAACGGCAAAGGAAAGGAAGGAGGAGAAGCGATGAACGAAGCAGGCTACCAAACGCTGATAGTCAAATTCAGCGAACCCATTACGGCATTGGACGGCATCTTTGACGATGCCGAAGCGTGGGGAGTTGATACCCTAAAGGGGTGGATAGACAGCTATGAAAGCAGCCGTTTCACTGCCATTGACAGCCATACGGCAGTCATCACGAGCGAGTATAACATGGAATGTCTGAAAGAGTGGCTGGAAAAATGCACACCCATAACCGAGAAAACAGAATTTTGAACATTGGGGCGGTGTCCGCACCGCCCGAACCATAAACCTAAAAGACAACGGATATGATAGCAAAGACAATTTTAGAGCAGATTGGCGGCAGACGCTTTGCCGCCATGACGGGAAGCAAAGACTTCACAGACATGGGCAACGGCTTGCGCATGAGCCTTGCGAGGAACAAGACCAGTGCCAACCGCCTTGACATCATCTATGACGGAGGGGCAGACCTATACAATATGCGTTTCTACCGCAAGACGTTCAGCAAAAAGACATTCGAGAGCAGGACGAAGGACATTGAAACGCACGAGGGGATATATTGCGATATGCTGGAGGAAATGTTCACGATGGTAACGGGACTTTACACCCGCTTTTGAGGGGTGGGCGGCAAAAGCCGCCTACTTTCTTTCATGAGCATGATGGCGGATAAGAAAGTAGGCAAAGAAACCTTTGTACCAATCTACGATAGTATTCACAAAAACAAGTTTCAATCATGGAAGAAATCAGACAGAACGGAAAAATCATCCTGCACAGCGATGACGGAACAAGCATAAGGATGATTTTCAAAAACCTCACGGGGAGGAATTTTCAAGGTCAGGAATATGCGGAGTATATCCGGCATATCGCAATCGGCAGCATGGGATTTTCACCCGGTATCATAGAGCATTGCAGGGACGGTGAGGTAATCGGCAAAGGAAAAATCCCGAATGTATGAAAAGCGGAAACTCCGATGAAGTTGCGGCTTCATCGGAGTTTTTAATTTAGCTATATATCCCAATCAGGTTTTACAATTTTGGGATAACGTTGTTGTCTAACTGTTTTCAATTTCTCCATGTAAAATAAATAAATCTCCTTATATGAGCCAAAACCGGGCTGTTGCATATCCTCTTCGATAGACAAACCACCAAATACCAGCAACCATAATCTTAATGCAACACCTAAGTAGCCCCAAAGTGGATCCATTTCATGTAATTCCAGTTTAGTAACCAAATTTTCTATTCGGACATCCATATCTGGATGAGTTCCATCACCAGAAATAGAATCTTCGCTCATCAATAAAATGGCTGCTAATACAGTTGCGACACCTGCCTTATATGTATTTCCCCATGCAGAGTCATATTCAGTTTGAATAAAACTAATTGCCGTATCATCTGCGGCAATTTCATCATCTATAGTATGGGGAAACGTCTGTTGTATTTGTGTATGACCTAAATAATTATGTGAAAATTCGTGGGCATATATAAATGCTATCGCAGCACAATATACACCATTTGTGTGACTTATAATATTTTCAAATTGCTGGGGATTACAGATGTTGGGTGTTACCCAATAAACATCCCTATTGAAGTTATGCAACAATTGCCGTCCTCTAAAAAAGCAATCATTAGCATACTCTACATCAATCAGATTGGGTTTATAACCATATTTGTTTATGCCAACAGCATCCATTATTGGAATATGTATGACATTCTCAAAATAGGCATTAAGATAAATACATACAGACCATAAATACTGACAAAAGTTTTCGTTGATATAGATATGATTTAATCCATTGCTATCTTTTTTTATTTCCGCAACATCGCTAATAGCTTTTCCTTCCCTTATGAATGTAAATCGACGAGAAAAGTTATTGATATTGCAATCGTCTTTTATCGCATCTAACAGTTCAACAACTTTTTCAATACATTGAATAGCATCATCAGATAGCTGTTCAACAGGTAAATAATATATTTCTTTCGCTTCTTTCATTTTACAAATTTTACTTGCAAAGGTAATGTGTTAATTTGTATTAGACGCTAAAATTCCTTGCGATATTGTTTACCGCAAGGAATTTCAGTCGTATCACAGGATATACAGCAGCGCAAACTCCGCCTTTCTCCGTTTGAGCAGCATGGCGTGCCGTTTACCTTTGTAGTTGCAGAAAGCGATATATTCCCGGTAAATGTTCCTGTCGCCCGCCTCCAATTTTCGGATCAGTGTGCTTTTGGGTATCTTCCCGCTCCCCAAAAGCCGGTATGGACCGACATTGTAGGCGAGCGTGGCAAGGAGCAGACTGTCACGCCCGAACTTGCGGAACATGGCGCAGAACTTCCGCAAGTCTTTCCGCAGGAGTGCGTCCGCCTGCCGCTTCGTCATGGTGCGTGCCGAATACCTTTCCCCCGGCTGCACCTGATGCCCCCAGCCCACGTATGGGTGGTGTTTCTCCGAGTGCCAGCCTTCAAAATACTTCGTACAGCGAACCGCCCGCTCGAAAGGCGGCAGGCGGTAGATTGACGCCTGCCCGTCCGTCCCCTTCTGACAGCTGTCCCGTGCGGACACGGAGCAGACCGCCAGAAGGGAACAGAGGATAGCCATGAATACACGCATCATCGTGTAAGGGGCTTGAAGTTCCCGATGGGGACAACAGTGATAACCCCGTCATCCTTCACGTTTCGGTTGTTGAAGTCAAATTCCAACTCATAGGAGTTGCCGAAATTGTCCTCCACTACCACGATGAAGTTGTGCGCCTCGTCACCTTGCGCCGTGTAGTACAGCCGGAACTTCTCGTTTTCGAGCAGGTAGCGGTCGTTGGGCAGGAACGTAATGCCGTTGTCCATTTTCAATGTTCCTTCTCCCTCGAATTGGAAATACCGGATGGTATAGAGGGTATTGGCGAAATCGCCCGTTTTCTTCAGCTCACAGCGGATTTCCACCGTCTGCCCCTTTGTGACCTTGTTCGGCACGGGCATGGTTTCCACCGTGAAGGGATAGGATTGCTGGATGTCCATGTCGTCATCGCACGATACGAATGTGAATGACACTGCGGCGAACAGGCAGAGTGCCAACGCCTTGAAGATTGATGTTCTCTTGTTCTTGTTGTTCAGTATGTTCATTATTCTTTGATTTTTAGATTGTTGTTCTTTTGTTGTTTTCTTGATACTTGTTGCAGGTACTCGTTCAAGTCCTTGCAGCCTTGATAGATGCCGGAACGGTCTGTCACCTTTCCTCCGTAGCGTGTCCGCAGGGCTTCCATTGCCCTGCGCCCTGCCTCGTCACGGTCGAGGTAACAGTCGATGCGCTCGTACCCGTCCAGATGTTTCAAAGCCTTTTCCACGTTGGCGACGGAGTTCAGCACAAGGCAGTCACCCGTTGCCAAACCGAGCGTGACGGCGGACAGGAAGTCCATAAAGCCTTCAAAAACAAGGCATCCTTCCTGGATTTCGCCCGGTGAATAGGCGATGATGCTCAAATCCTTACTTCCCATACAGCCCTTGAAATAGGGATTGCGTAACTCGTAACCTCCGGAGTGGTTACCGAAAGCCACGGAAAAATACCATTTCCCTTTCTGTTTTTGATGGATTTCCTGGCAATAGGTGCAACCGATGGATTCATCAATCTGCCTCGAACACAAATAGCTGAGTAAAGACTTGTTCTTCAAAGGATGCAAGGTGAAGGTTGGCTGTTCATGGCTTGGCTGCGCTTTGCTGGAAGTTGCATAAGGTATTGCAGAACGAACAACGCATCCGCTTTTTCCCTCCAAGTATTCCAGCGTGGCTGATACGGTTGGCAAACCCCTTAATCGCTTTGCCAACTCCACAATATCCCCTCCTTCGGACATGCCATAGTCATACCACCGGTTAATATCACGATTAACCTTGAAGGACGCTATTTTCTCTTCCCGCAAAGGAGAACGATACCAATAGTTATCGCCATAGATACGACAAGGTCTGAATCCTTCCTTTTCCAAAAAAGAAATGATGCTGATTTCATGCGCTTGGGATATATTCATTGTTTGTTACACTTTATAAAAATACTTTATCCACATTTTTCCGTATAGGCACCCACATAAAGTAAAGCACTTTTTGGAGTCCGTTTATTCATTATCATTGTCGCTGAACAACTCTGCCTCCATCGGAGTCATGTCGTAGAAGAATATCTTGTCCTTCTTTATCACCAGTTTCAAGTCGTTGACCAAATACTGGAGCAGCTTGGCTATGATGCTTCGACCTCGCTTGAAACCGATTTCTTCATAAGCAGCCATCAGTGCCTGCACCACATTTTCATAGCCTTTGATGGGGGCTTCCTTGAAAGCTGCCGACAAGGCTTCCCGATGCTGTTCTTCAGTCAAGTCTTTATAACTGATTCGGGCAGATTTGACTTTTGACTGCTGCTCACAGGTATGTTCCCTGGCTATTTCCGGAAGTCCTTCTGCATTGACGGTAAAGGCAAAAGGCTTGAACTCCTTCTCTCTTATATGCAGGGGACGTACCTCGCTGACATCCGGATTGGTCGTGCTTTTGGAAATGACAAGTACAGTTTCTGCCTTGTTGTTCATTTCCGTTCCGATATGTCCTCGCACATTATTGTCTCCCTTGTTTTGATGAAGGACGCAGTGGATATGAAGGTCATATTTCGATGACCATTCCATCATTTTATTGATGACTTCCACCGATTCTCCTGCATTGTTGATGTCCAACAGCAAATCTCTGATACCATCTATAATGACCAAGCCATAGCCATGGTTGTGCGCAAGTGCATAGTCTATGACTTCCATACGGATGGCTGGAGTGTATTCGCGAAGCCCGATAAAGTCCAAGTTCTGGTTGTCCATATCCGTAGGAAGACCTGCCAGCTTCAAGATACGTGCCAGTACATTATGGCAATGGTAACGGCTTTGTTCGGTATCGACATAAAGTATGCGCCGTTTACCTTCGGGCAGACAGGCCCGATAATTCAATACGGTACCATTGGAAAGGGAGGCTGCTACCAAGGCTGATACGTTGAATGTCTTTTTTGCCTTCGCCTTTCCGGTTGATGCACTGAAGTTACCAAGGGTAGCTATCGTAGAATTATCCACCCAGATGATTTGAGGGGGAACCGAGTAGGTGTCGGTTGCCTTAATGAGGGCATCATTGAGGATTTGCTCCAGACGACTCTCCATCGACTCTTCATTTTCACTCATTGTTTTGGGCTCCTTGTTCATTATGATAAGAATCTGTTAATCGATTAGCTTTATTTACTGACTTGTACGGCTCTTTGTTTTGCAGCAGCCAACTGTCAAGTTCCTCTTTGTCAAAATAGAGCATCTTGCCTCTTGGTTTGTAGTGGGGCACTTCCTTGGCAGCAGTCAGTTTATACAGCAAGCTTTCGGAAATGCCCATGTAGGAACAGGCTTCTTCAAAAGTCAATACTTTCTTGCTCAGGTAGAGATTCTTTTCCAACGTCAACAGGCGCTGTTTCAGTTCATCCAACTTCCCTATCTTGTTCAATGCTTCTTCCACGATCGACAAGCGTTCGTTGAGCCTTGCCATGAATGCGATTCGTTTTTGCATATTGTTATACGTTTAGCGTTGAATAACGGAGACCGGTCTCCTTACATGTTTTTTATTATGCCGCAAAAATAAAGGCGAATGGCATCCGGAAGATGACACTCAGAATGATACTTGGGAAGTATCACTCCAAGTATCACTCTTTTCCATTTCCGTTGCTTCACCTGCTTTCATACAGTTCCTCTTTTTTCATTTCGAATACAGCTTTGCGTATGCTTTGGTATTCTGCAGCAACAGATGCCCTCGCTTTACTGAGGGATGATGAAAGTGAGGTCCTTTTTATCAATTTTCCACTGCGGACAGAGACTAAAAGACCACATCGATCGAGTACCGTTTGCCAGTTCCGTCCTATCAGGTTGCATTCGAGAAGCTCGTCAAAAAAGACCACCGCTTTCCGGATGTGACATACTTGCAAACGGAATCCGTTCTGACAGCCAAACAATGAGCGAAGTGCATCCTGAAGATTGCTTCCGTCCATTGTTTTAAAGATGTGGTATTCTTCCGAAATGCTGACCATGTGTTCAATTTGTTTATCGGTAAAGCTGCAACCCAGTGAATAGGCAGCCCTCTTCTTGAAATAGACTGCAGAAGTGAGATGGCTATTGACCAATGCACTTAACTCTGCTTGAGTCAAAGAAGGCTTGACAAACAACGGCTTGACCAGATGGAAACTGTCAGTGAACAGCTGACGAATAAGCGTCAGATTCCTACGGTGGGCATTCTTGCACTTTGCATATTCGCAGTCTATATAATAATGACTGCTCAGGAAAAGTTCTATGAAATAATCCAACCTGACCTGCCTTCCTTTTACTTCACTCAAATAGCAGTCTCTTGCTTCAAGAAACAGCTCGTAAAGCTCGTTCTCCACATCTTCATTACTTTCCACGTGGTTGTGGACTCCTTTCATCTGCTCAAAAAGAGAGATGACCTTTTGGGCCTTTTCGTTTCATTGTATATAAATTTACTATGTTTTATCGATGCTTTCCGGATTCGTTCAAGTCCTCCGTTTAGATTGTACGTATCGGAGAGCATCAGTTTCTAATTCTTTCGGTGATTTGATTTTACTCTCGTGAAGCCAAGTGTCAATCTCAGACTTCAAAAACATGATGCGTTTGCCTTTCTTGTGAAAAGGTATCTGATGGCAGCTGGTCCATCCATACACGGTCTGTTCTGCCGGATGGCTGGGCAGGTAGTCACATAGCTCTTTCAGATTGAGCCACTGCACTTCCGGTTCCTCTTTGGACTGGGATGTTATACCGTCTAGTTTCAAATCAAGCTCTTTCAGCTTGTTCATCATCCACGAAATAGCTTTGGGCAAATCGTCAAATTTGAGGTTCATTTCAGTCATATTGTTTGTATTATCAGTTAATAATTACAAGGGCAAAGGAACATGTTTTTTTATTACTGATTTACTGCTGAGAAGTATCACATAAACAATCATAGGACAAGCAGCAATTTCATCTTTCTATCCTTCTGACTGTCTGCTGTACTGATGGAGAATTTCATTACGTTTTCTATATCTTATGCGCTCTGTCATAAGGGTTTCATAAGGTTTTCATAAGCTAATCCCTCACAAACAAGCATAAAAAACCACCCACACCGTTCGTGCAGATGGTTTCAACTCAATCTCTATTTTATAGTTACTCTATAATGGGCAAATCCAGTGTAAATGCCTCTGTGGCTTTCTCCTTCTTTTCGTCCACCACCTTTGCATAGACCTGGGTGGTTTTGACGTTGGTATGACCAAGCAGTTTGCTGACGGTATAGATGTCGGTGCCGCTTGCCAGCTGCAGGGTAGCGAA
>OHDE01000612.1_pt1 | contig 11557 bp, 7 predicted proteins | sample 1566931 | NCBI WGS metagenome assembly OHDE01 (sample SAMEA3879591, study PRJEB24766) | human gut metagenome | biome: human-associated habitat; feature: feces | place: USA | collected 1985/1987 | reverse complement strand
AACTTTCAAAAATTACTTGATTATAGCAATAGATTTATATAAAATAAACTTGTTGATGTGAAAAATAATTTTGTAAAGGAGATATAAAAATGAGCTATGTTGATGAAGTACTCGAAGTAGTAAAGAAGAAAAACGCAGATCAGCCTGAGTTCTTACAGGCAGTAACAGAGGTTCTTGATTCTTTAAGACCTGTGATCGATGCAAATGAGGAATTATACAGAAAGAATGCGATTCTTGAGAGAATCACAGAGCCAGATCGTCAGATCATGTTCCGTGTTCCTTGGGTAGATGACAACGGACAGGTTCAGGTAAACAGAGGTTTCCGTGTACAGTTCAATAATTCCATTGGACCATACAAGGGAGGTTTAAGACTTCATCCTTCTGTAAACCTGGGTATTATCAAGTTCTTAGGTTTCGAGCAGGTATTTAAGAATTCTCTTACAACACTTCCAATCGGTGGTGGTAAAGGTGGTTCTGATTTCGATCCTAAGGGTAAATCTGACAGAGAGATCATGGCATTCTGCCAGAGCTTCATGACAGAACTTTGTAAATATATCGGAGCAGACGTTGACGTACCGGCCGGAGATATCGGAACAGGTGCAAGAGAAATCGGCTTCTTATTTGGACAGTATAAGAGAATTCGTGGATCATACGAAGGTGTGCTGACTGGTAAGGGTCTTACATATGGTGGATCTCTTGCACGTACACAGGCTACCGGATATGGTCTGTTATATCTTACTAACGCATTATGGAAAGATCATGGTATGAGCCTTGAGGGAAAGACAGCAGCAGTTTCCGGATCTGGTAACGTTGCTATCTACGCAATCGAGAAGGCACAGGAGTTAGGTGTTAAGGTTGTAACATGTTCTGATTCTACCGGATGGATTTATGATCCGGAAGGAATCGATGTTGCACTTCTTAAGGAAGTTAAGGAAGTTAAGAGAGCACGTCTTACAGAGTATGCAGCTAAGAGACCGTCAGCACAGTATCATGACAAGGCTACAGAGGGAACCAATCAGTGGGAAGTTAAGGTTGACATTGCTCTTCCTTGCGCAACACAGAACGAACTTAACCTTGATGACGCTAAGAAGCTTGTTGCTAACGGCGTATTTGCTGTAGCAGAAGGTGCTAACATGCCTACTACTCTTGAAGCAACAGAGTATTTCCAGAAGAGCGGAGTTCTTTTCTGCCCTGGCAAGGCATCCAATGCCGGCGGTGTTGCTACATCCGCACTTGAGATGAGCCAGAACTCAGAGAGACTCAGCTGGACATTTGAGGAAGTTGATGCTAAACTTAAGAATATCATGGTTAACATCTTCCACAATCTTGACGATGCTTCCAAGAAGTATGGTCTTGAGGGCAACTATGTTGCAGGTGCTAACATTGCAGGTTTCCTTAAGGTTGCAGAGGCAATGAAGGCTCAGGGTATTGTATAAGATATCCATTAGGCGTATATAACGATTTTAGGACAGGAAGTGCATGATTGCACTTCCTGTTTTTGCATATAAAGGATTATTATGTTTGATATTAAAGATGGCAAATTAAAAATATCCGTAAGAACACTTGTTGAGTTCATCTGTAAGTCCGGGAATATAGACAACCGTTTTAAAGGCGTGACGGACAAGAACGCCATGGACGCGGGAAGCAAGGCGCACAGGCGTATACAGAAATCGATGGGGCCTGATTACCGCGCGGAGGTGCCGTTTAAATTTACCGTGCCCGGAGAAAATTATGACATTGAGATTGAAGGCAGGGCGGACGGAATATTTGAAAATGACGGATATGTCACGATTGACGAGATAAAAGGAACATACAGAGATATCAGATATATTACAGAACCGGTATATGTGCATGAAGCCCAGGCTATGTGCTATGCTTATTTCTATTCTGCGCGGGAAAACGTTGATGACATGAAAATACGGCTTACTTATGTGAGCCTTGATACGGCAGATGTGAAATATTTTGAAGAAATTATGAGCGCAGCCCGGCTTAAGGAATGGTTCGAAGGGATAATAACGGAATTGAGACGCTGGGGAGATTATCTGTATACCCATCATAATGAACGTGATAAATCGATTGAAGGACTTAAGTTTCCTTTTGACTACAGGCCGGGGCAGCGTGAGCTTGCCGTTAATGTATACCGGGCAGTAAGCCGTGGAGTTAATCTCTTTATACAGGCACCTACGGGGGTAGGCAAGACGATATCAACGGTATTCCCGGCGGTTATGTCAATCGGAAAGGGCATAAGTGATAAGATTTTTTATCTTACTGCCAAGACGATTACAAGGACGGCGGCGCAGGATGCGTTCGCAGTTCTAAGAAATGAAGGACTGGATTTTAAGACAGTCACGATAACGGCCAAGGATAAGGTATGTTTTCTTGAATCGGAGACGGGACCTGAATGTAATCCTGCAGCCTGCCCGTATGCCAAAGGACATAATGACCGCGTGAATGAAGCGGTGTATGATATAATAACCCATGAAAATGTGATCGACAGAGTGAAAGTGGAGGAGTATGCACATAAGCACAATGTCTGTCCGTTTGAATTCAGCCTTGATATAAGTTATTGGATGGATGGCGTGATATGCGATTATAATTATGCGTTTGATCCGCATGTATATCTGAAGCGTTTTTTCTCGGATACGGAGAAAGGAGATTATGTGTTTCTTGTGGATGAGGCGCACAATCTGGTTGACCGCGCAAGGCAGATGTACAGTGCCTCGGTTTACAAAGAGGATTTTCTTTCAATAAAGAAACTTGCCGGAAATTACAGCCGGAAACTTTCAAGAGCACTGGACAAGTGCAACAGAAATCTGCTCGAATATAAAAGAGTGTGCGATACGGAGTATATGACACTTGATGACGACGGCGATTTTGCTGTGAATATGCAGAGACTCGGCGAAGAGTTGACGTCTTTTATGGAGAAAAATGCGGATTTTGAGTATATGAAGGAACTTTCAGAATTTTTCTTTGTTGTAAATCATTATAACAGTATACGGGATGAACTGGATGAGAACTATATAATATATACTGAACATACAGAGAGGGGATTTATGCTCAGATTATTCTGCGTTAATCCGGCCGGATGCCTTGGCAGACGGATTGCGATGGGACGGTCTGCGGTATTTTTCTCTGCAACGCTCCTTCCGGTCAATTATTACAAAGAACTTCTTGGCGGAAGCAGGGAAGAATATGCGGTATATGCACGTTCACCGTTTGATGCTGAGAAGAGGCTGCTTGCGATAGGAAGTGATGTTACAAGCCGGTATACAAGGCGCAACGAGGCGGAATATATCAGAATCCGTAAATATATTCTTTCTGTGATACATGCAAAAAAAGGCAATTACCTTGTTTTCTTTCCTTCGTACAAGTATATGCAGGATGTGGCAGAGCTGTTCGATGAGATAACCGACAATGTAGATATCATGATGCAGTATCAGAATATGAATGAGGAAGATAAGGAGAAATTTCTCGGGAGATTTGAAGCAAATGAGAATAAGGACAAGTCGTTGCTGGGATTTGGTGTAATGGGAGGAGTGTTTTCTGAGGGAATTGACTTGAAAAATGACTGCCTTATAGGTACGATAATTGTTGGAACGGGACTCCCGTCCATCAACACCGAGGGCGAATTGCTGAGACGTTACTATGATGAGAAAGAAAACTGCGGATATGAATATGCATATATGTATCCGGGAATGAACAAAGTTCTGCAGGCTGCCGGCCGTGTTATCAGGACGGTTGATGACAGAGGAATCATAATTCTGCTGGATGACAGATTCCTTAAGAGACAGTATCTGAATATTTTTCCGGAGGAATGGCGGGATTACAGGGTTACCGACTGTAATAAAGTCGAACAAGAAATACTGGATTTCTGGCTCGATTAGGTGTATAATATTACGGAACATATTGTGCGGTGTATATCGCACGACTGAAGGAGTTAATAATGATACAAGAAATAGTTTCTTTACAGATGCCGGTTGAAGAGAGACTTGTAGTCAGAAAGAACAGGCTTGAACCGGAACATACAGATAAGAATACTAAGAGAATTTCCATAGTAACCGGAACACACGGAGATGAGCTTAACGGTCAGTATGTGTGTTATAAACTTATAGAGACAATTAATGAACATCCGGAATATCTTAACGGAATAGTTGATGTATATCCGTCAATTAATCCGCTTGGCATAGATACGGGATGCCGCGGTATTCCCATGAATGACCTTGATATGAACAGGGTATTTCCGGGAACGGATTCAGGGGCAATGGCGGAGCATATAGCATATAAGCTTACGCAGGATATAATAGGAAGTGATATGTGCGTAGATGTGCATTCGTCCAATATTTTTATCAAGGAAGTGCCGCAGGTAAGGTTAAGTCCGGAGAATTATGACAAGCTTCTGCCGTATGCCAGACTTATGAATTCTGACATCATATGGGCATTATCATCATCGGTATATCTTGAATCATCACTTGCGAATTGCCTTAATATGTTTGGCGTGCCGTCGCTTGTGGTGGAGATGGGTGCAGGTTCGAGAATTACGAGAGAATATGCCAGACAGACACTGGATGGAATTTTCAGGCTTATGAAAGAACTTGGGATATGGTCAGGTCCGGTTGATGAAGTGAAGAATCCGATCATAGCTAATCCCGGTGAGGTATCAGCCATACATGCATGCCGTTCGGGCCTTTTTATACTTGAAGATGCCCAGATCGGAGTCAATATAACCAAAGGATTTAAGATAGGCAAGATAGTAAGTCCGCTGACGGGAGAAGTACTTGAAAACATTATTGCACAGGATGACGGTTTTCTGCTTACTTTAAGGGAACATCCGGTAGTATATAAGGGAGCGATTATGGCCCGTATATGTAAGAACCATACGGCCGGCGAGGATAACGGTAAAGGCGGTGCATCCTATGTATAAAGAAGAGTTGTATACACTTGAAGGAATTTACAGAGATACATTTAAAATTAATGGATATCGCTTCGGCCACGGCGATAATTCGGCATGCATTGTAGGATCGTTAAGAGGTAATGAGTATCAGCAGACATACATATGTTCACAGCTTATAAAGGAACTGCGTAAGCTTGAAGAACATGGTCAGATTGCCGGGAATAAGTCAATACTTGTCATACCGTGCCTGAACCAGTATGCGATGAATATAGACAGACGGTTCTGGCCGCTTGACGATTCGGATATTAACAGAAAGTTTCCGGGACATATAGCCGGAGACACAACGCAGCAGATTGCGGCCAATATAATGAATATCATCAAGGGATACAGCTATGGAATACAGCTTACCAGCTTCTATATGCCCGGTAAATTTGTTCCGCATGTCCGTATGATGGAGACAGGATTCCAGAATCCGAGCCTTGCGAATCTGTTCGGGCTGCCATTTGTGGTAATAAGAAAGCCTAAACCGATGGATACAACAACGCTTAATTATAACTGGCAGATGAGCGGCACAAGTGCTTTTTCGATCTATACTAACTGCAGTGATTACATTGATGATGTGTCAGCCAAGCAGGCAGTAGCTTCCATATTAAGATTTCTCACCAGAATGGGTATTATTAAATACAATAATCACAGCGGTTATATAGCTGAGGTCATCAATGAAGATAATATGACACCTATTTTATCCGGCGCAGCCGGATTCTATAAGAGGTTATGTGACCCGGGCCAGACGGTATACCGCGGCGATGTAATTGGAGAAATAATAGACACGAGCAGCGGAGATGTTATCAAACAGGTAATTTCGCCGACTGAAGGCATGATATTTTTTGCTTATGCCGCACCGACAGTTATGGAAGATGCGGTTGTTTATAAGGTAATAAGAAGATTACATGAATAAATATAATTACACAACCAACAAAAAGGAGAATCCCATGAGCAACGTAAAGAGAGTTTATTCTGAGAAAAAACCTGAATTCGCCGTAAAGGCAAAGGAACTTAGCGAGGAGATAAGCAGTTATCTGAATATAGATACTGTGACCAATGTGCGTGTTCTTATAAGATATGATATTGAAGGAATAACCGAAGATACATATCGCAAGGCACTTGTAACAGTATTTTCAGAACCGCCGGTAGATATTGTGTACGAAGAAGATTTTGAACACAGACCTGGCGAGCACGTATTTGCGGTAGAGTTTCTTCCGGGACAGTTTGACCAGAGAGCTGACAGTGCCGTTCAGTGCGTTAAGCTTCTCCGTGAGGATGAAGATGTAGAGATCAAGACAGCTACCGTATATGCGGTTGAAGGCAGTCTTACTGACAGCCAGCTTGAGAGCATTAAGAATTTCTGCATTAACCCGGTTGATTCAAGAGAAGCGAAGATGGATAAGCCGGAAACTCTTGTCACGATATTCCCGGATCCGGCAGATGTTAAGATTTTTGACGGATTTAAGGATATGCCGGAGACCGAACTTAAGGAGTTGTATTCATCACTCGGTCTTGCCATGACGTTTAAGGATTTTCTTCATATACAGAAATATTATCATGACGAGGAACACAGGGACCCGTCGATGACGGAGATAAGAGTTCTTGATACGTATTGGTCGGATCACTGCCGTCATACAACTTTCTCAACTGAACTTAAGAATATCAGGTTCGGCGAGGGATATTACAGAAAACCTATCGAGGATTCTTTTGATAAATATAAGGAAACATTCGGTGAACTTTATGCCGGCCGTGATGATAAGTTTGTATGTCTTATGGACATCGCACTTATGGCAATGAAGAAGCTTAAGAAAGACGGAAAGCTTCAGGATATGGAAGTTTCCGATGAAATCAATGCATGCAGTATTGTTGTTCCGGTAACGATTGACGGTGTAACTGAGGAATGGCTTGTGAATTTCAAGAACGAGACACATAACCATCCTACGGAGATAGAGCCGTTCGGTGGTGCTGCCACATGTCTTGGCGGTGCCATAAGAGATCCGCTTTCGGGACGTACTTATGTATATCAGGCAATGCGTGTCACAGGTGCGGCAGATCCTACGGTTTCACTTGATAAGACGATGGCCGGAAAGCTCCCTCAGAAGAAAATAGTACGCGAAGCAGCTCACGGTTACAGTTCATACGGTAACCAGATAGGACTTGCAACAGGTTACGTTAAAGAAATATATCATCCTAATTATGCAGCCAAGAGAATGGAAATCGGTGCTGTTATGGGCGCTGCTCCGAGAAGCGCTGTTATAAGGGAAACATCAGATCCCGGAGATATCATCATTCTCCTCGGCGGAAGAACCGGACGCGATGGCTGTGGCGGAGCTACGGGTTCATCCAAAGCACATACGGAGAAATCAATAGATACATGTGGTGCAGAAGTCCAGAAAGGTAATGCGCCTACAGAACGTAAGATTCAGAGATTATTCAGAAGACCTGAGGTCAGCAGTCTTATCAAGAAATGTAATGACTTTGGTGCCGGCGGTGTATCCGTAGCAATCGGAGAACTTGCAGACGGCCTCAGAGTATCACTTGATAAAGTTCCTAAGAAATATGCGGGACTTGACGGTACAGAACTTGCTATTTCCGAGTCACAGGAGAGAATGGCTGTTGTCGTAGACCCTAAGGATGTGAAGGCTTTCCTTGAGTATGCGAACGAGGAAAACCTCGAAGCTGTTGAGGTTGCTGTAGTCACAGAAGAAAAGAGACTTATCCTTGAATGGAGAGGCAAAGAAATCGTTAATATAAGCAGGGCATTCCTTGATACCAACGGAGCTCATCAGGAGACGGATGTTGTTGTCAACATTCCGGAAGAGAAAGATAATCTCTTTAAAGCACCGGAAGTTAAAGATGTCAAGGCTGAATGGCTTAAGACGCTTTCAGATCTTAATGTATGTTCACAGAAGGGTCTTGTAGAGATGTTTGACGGTTCAATCGGAGCCGGATCGGTGTTCATGCCATATGGCGGTAAATATCAGCTTACCGAAGTCCAGACCATGGTTGCCAAACTTCCTGTCCTTAAGGGCAAGACTGATTTCGTGACGATGATGAGCTATGGTTTTGACCCGTACCTTTCATCATGGAGCGCATACCACGGCGCAATCTATGCTGTTGTTGAGTCCATGGCTAAGATTGTCTGCGCGGGCGGTGACTTTAAGAAAATAAGATTTACTTTCCAGGAATATTTCAGAAGAATGACAGAGGATCCTGCAAGATGGGGCGAGCCTATGAAAGCTCTTCTCGGTGCATTTGATGCACAGATGGGATTCGGTCTTCCGTCAATCGGCGGCAAGGACAGTATGTCAGGTACATTTAATGATCTTGATGTTCCTAATACACTTGTTTCATTTGCTGTTGATACCGGAAGCTATAATGATATAATCACGCCTGAATTCAAAAAAGCAGGCAATAAAATAGTTCTCTTTGAGATAGAGAGAGATGAATATGACCTTCCTGTATATTCACAGGTTATGGCACTTTACAATGCGGTTGCCAAAGCTATTGCAGACAAGGCTGTTGTCAGTGCATATACCCTTAATGCAAAGGGCATCGCGGAAGCAGTCAGCAAGATGGCATTTGGTAACAAGCTTGGAGTCAGGATTAACGCAGATTATGACAGCAGTGAGTTCTTTGCACCTAAATACGGATGTATTATTGCCGAGGCTAATCCGGAACTCCTTGATAAGATCGGCTGCAAATACACTGTGATCGGTGAAGTTACCGATGACGGAACATTCACATACGGTGATGCGGTAATAAGTGTCGAAGAGGCATTGAATACATGGAAGAAACCTCTTGAAAAGGTATTCCCGACAGTTGCCGTTAAGGGCGGACAGAAGCTTGAAACGCCTGTTTACAATGCAGACAGCATCTATGTATGCAAGAATAAGGTAGCAAAGCCTACGGTATTCATTCCGGTATTCCCGGGAACCAACTGCGAGTATGACAGCACCAAGGCGTTTGAAAATGCCGGAGCCAACGTAGTTACCAAGGTATTTAAGAACCTTACTGCAGCTGATATAAGGGATTCGGTTGACGAATTTGAAAAAGCAATCAATCAGGCACAGATTATTATGTTCCCTGGCGGATTCTCAGCAGGTGATGAACCTGACGGTTCAGCCAAGTTCTTTGCAACGGCATTCCGTAATGCCAAGATCAAAGAAGCTGTAGATAAGCTCCTTAACGAACGTGACGGACTTGCACTCGGTATCTGTAACGGATTCCAGGCACTCATCAAACTCGGTCTGGTGCCTTACGGCAGGATTACAGAACAGAAGGCGGATTCACCGACACTTACAATGAACACAATCGGCCGTCATATATCCAAGATGGTATACACCAAAGTTGTATCAAATAAATCACCATGGCTTGCAGGTGCCAAACTTGGCGGTGTATATGTAACACCGGCTTCACATGGCGAGGGAAGATTTGTTGCTGACAAAGAATGGCTTGACAGACTTTTTGCAGAAGGAATGGTAGCAACACAGTACGTTGACATTGACGGTAATCCTACAATGGATGAAGAGTGGAACGTTAACGGTTCATACAGAGCTATTGAAGGTATTACAAGTCCTGATGGCCGTGTATTCGGTAAGATGGCGCACGTTGAACGTAAGGGAGATGCTGTTGCGGTCAATATCTTCGGTGAGCAGGATTTGAAAGTATTTGAGTCAGGTGTTAAATATTTCAAATAGAAGAAAGGCAGATTAAATGGCAGCTAACGAAGAGAAAAATAAAGGCGGAACGCTTTATTCCGGCAAATATCTTGAGGAGCAGGAAATGTCTCCGAAGGAACTTAAGAAGCATAGGAAAGAAGAGAAAAAGGAAGCAAAGCGCGTTAAGGAGGCCAATAAAACGACTTTTCAGGTTGCAATGGAATATGTAAGGGTAATCCTTATAGGTGCACTGGTGGCATTTCTTTTATGCAAATTCGTAATTGTAAATGCCGAGGTGCCGTCGGGTTCCATGATTCCTACAATTAACATAAAGGACAGAATGATAGGTCTCAGAATGACATATTATTTTACCGATCCTAAGCGTGGTGACGTGGCAATATTCAAATGCCCTGCGGAGGGACCCGATTACGGCAAGCTGTATGTTAAGCGTGTAATAGGACTTCCGGGTGAGACTGTAACCATCAAAGCCGGTCAGGTAATAATTACGACAGCCGATGGAGAGACAATCTATCTGGATGAGTCATATCTTAACGAGACACCGAGGGAAGACCTTACGGTCAATAACCAGACATACATACTTGGCGATGACGAGTATTTCATGATGGGTGATAACCGTAATAATTCAACGGATTCCAGATTCTGGGGAAATGTTAAGAGAGACCGGTTCGTGGCCAAAGTTCTTTTCAAGTATTGGAAAGGATTTGAGATAATTAAATAGAATGACAAAGGGAACGGTTTGATGCCGTTCCCTTATTATTTATCTTACATCAGCTTCAAAAAACAGTGCAATTGTTCCCGGACCGGAATGTGAACCGATTGTCGGGCATATAGTATTAATTATTATATTATTGATATTCAGGCGCTCCCTGATGAGTGAAGCGACAAATTCGGCATCTTCAAGGCTGTCACCATGGCTTATCATAATGACGTCATTATCGCGGCTTCCCATTGTAGCGGCCATCTTGTCCACAAGCGATACAAGGGATTTCTTACGTCCGCGTGTCTTGCCGATTGCAATCAGTCGTCCTTCATCATCTACATGGAGTAGAGGCTTGATGCCGATGATGGTTCCGATAATGGCTGTTGCCTTGGAAACACGGCCGCCTCTGTGAAGATGAAACAGATCATCAACGGTAAACTGGTGTGAAATATGAAGCTTAAGTTCTTCTATATAAGATACTGTTTCTTCATATGAGTGACCGGCATTCATGAAATTAACGGCCTTGTATACAAGCAGGCCCTCGCCCATTGATGCGCATAAAGAATCGATTACAGTGATTTTATGTTCCGGATATTCTTCATTAAGCTCGGATGCTGCAACACATGTGTTCTGATATGAACTGCTGAGAGCCGATGAAAAAGAAATATGGATTATGTCATATCCTTCACGTAAGCGCGATTCAAAAATCTCACGGGATGCTTCCGGATTAGTGGCCATTGTAGTAGGCATTTCGCCATCCCTCATACGCTTATAGAACTCTGCAGGCGTAATATCCTTGTCGCCGCCGTATACTTCATTATCCCCGAAACGATAGTATAAAGGATGTATGTCTATATTATTCGACTTGCAAAAATCCTTCGGTAAATCGCATGTGGTATCGGATGTAATTATAAATTTGCTCATTATGTGCCCTCCGGGTTGAATCAGATTAGTTTTTGTGGTATTATTGTACCATAGTCACAGGTAAAATTCAATTATGTAACTATTTTCTATTTTTGCCTTAAAAATGTATTGACATACAATGCTTTTGATGATATATTATAGAAGTTGTGAAAAGAAGAAGAGTATCCGCTCTCACCTTGGCGCACTGGCGACCCGGGTTATAATACAGAAATATATGATTTATATAATCATTGGTGTATATATGCGGATAGTTATTCTATCAGCATATTTTTTTTGGGAGGTACACTACCATTAGCGAGTTAATGATTAATGAAC
>OHDE01000607.1_pt1 | contig 11589 bp, 9 predicted proteins | sample 1566931 | NCBI WGS metagenome assembly OHDE01 (sample SAMEA3879591, study PRJEB24766) | human gut metagenome | biome: human-associated habitat; feature: feces | place: USA | collected 1985/1987 | reverse complement strand
ATAATCCATATACGCAAGATTATGCTCGATTTTTTGTATAGCTTTTAATTGGTGCTTAGTATTATATTCCGCATATTGTGAAAACCGTGTTATTTTCAAAGCACTCCTCTGCCCATGGTGACAGCTGAGAAATGACATTCTCCCACTGCTCCGAGCCTTTCGACAGCTCTTTAAGCTTTTTAAACTCGTCGGGGCTGACCTCTGTAAGACCGTAATAAGAGAAATTCGGCAGGGCTTTTGTAAAAAGCTCTGTCAGGCTGAGGCTGTCCCATATATCCGCATGGATACAGACAGAATCATCAAGCCAGCATTTGTTGTGATAATGCCCTTTCTGAAGCTCAAAATAAAGGGTGCTTCGGGAGCTTCTGCGTTCAGCTTCACTTATAAAATATCTCATATCATCACCGTATAAAAAAGGTCATCTCACTATGCTCGGAGATGACCTTTTGCTGTTTTTATATCAAAGATTGATGAAGTAATCAATAAGAGAGGGACCCTTTTCAATGAAAAGTCCTGTTTCCTTTGCAGACTCCTCGTTGAAAGAGGCTACGCCCTTTACAGGTGCGCTCTTCTTGTAGATGAGGAAAGGAACGGGGTCGGAAACGTGAGTTCTCAGAGCAAGAGGTGTGGGGTGGTCGGGAAGTATCATTATCTTGTAATCGTCATACTTCTTGTCAAGCTCGGGGAGCATATAGCCCAGAACGTCCTTGTCGATTATTTCAAGGGACTTTACCTTGTTCTCGATCTCGTGTCTGTGACCGCACTCATCGGGAGCTTCCATGTGAACATAAACAAAATCACTGCCGTTTGCAAGAGCGTCAAGAGCTGCCTGAGCCTTGCCCTTGAAGTTGGTGTCTATGTAGCCTGTTGCGCCCTCGACCTCGGCAATATCCATGCCGCCGAACTTTGCAATGCCCTTTAAAAGGTCAACTGCGGAGATCATTGTGCCCTTGAGACCTGTCTTCTTGGTGAAGTTCTCCAGCTCGGCACGTCTGCCCTCGCCCCAGAACCATACGCAGTTTGCGGGGTTAAGACCTCTTGCGATTCTGTCCTTGTTGATGGGGTGGTCTTTGAGAAGCTCAACGCTCTTCTTCATCATATCATAGAGCTTTGCGGCATTGGGGTGCTTGGGAACATAATCTCTTACAACTCTGCCTGTGATGTCGTGAGGAGGTGTGAGAGGAGCAAGGTCGGTGGTTCCGCCGTGCCAGATAAGGCAGTGACGGTAGCTTACGCCGCTGTAAAGGTCAAATTCCTCGTTGTTGAAATGCTCTGCAAGATAGTCAACGAGAACCTTTGCTTCTGCGGTTGAGATATCGCCTGCGCAGTAGTCAACGAGGGTCTTGTCCTCGAAGTTAGGCTCATCGGAAACAGTAACAAGATTGCAGCGGAAAGAAACGTCATCAGCGGACATATCAATGCCGATGGAACCTGCCTCCAGAGGGGAACGGCCTGTGTAGCAAACAGCAGGGTCATAGCCCAGAACGGAAAGGTTTGCAACATCGGAGCCGGGCTTAAGACCGTCGGCGACGGTGCGTACAAGACCCACGGTAGATTTTGCAGCAAGCATATCGGTATTGGGTGTAACGGAGCGGCTCATGGGAGTGCCGCCGTCAAGCTCGGGCAGAGGGTAATCTGCCATGCCGTCGCAAAGTAAAACGATGTATTTCATATAATTCTCCAATCCGCCGCAGTGCGGCTGAAAATAAGGGCAAAAGTCCTGTTTATCTTATTTTAGCATATGCAAACAAAAAATGCAAGAGCAAATAGCAATTTAGCGTCAGCGAAAAAGAGATAAGCCGTCAAAACCCGAGAACCCGTGCTATTAATACTAATCTTTAATCGTTCTATAGACAAAGCCGACAGATGAAATAAGACCAGTCTAGGAAAGCGACTGCAGGCGGGCTTGTCGCCCGGCAAGGGAGCTTGACGAAGAATGGGCTTATTTCAGCCGAGGATTTGTCTATAGGTTGATTGAGGATTAGTATAAGCACAAGGTAAAAAGTTTAGTCCACCAAAAATGCCGCTCCCTTTCGGAAGCAGCATTCTGTCATATTCGTTATCAGCTAAGCTCAAACATACCTGTATAAAGCTGATAATATTTTCCATGGTCTGCAATAAGTGCGTCGTGGTTGCCACGCTCTATGATGTTTCCATGTTCAAGCACCATTATCGCATCAGAGTTTCTTACGGTGGAAAGTCTGTGAGCGATTACGAATACCGTTCTGCCCTCCATCAGACTGTCCATGCCCTTTTCGATGAGGGCTTCCGTTCTTGTATCAATGGAAGATGTTGCTTCATCAAGGATAAGAACGGGAGGATCCGCAACGGCCGCTCTTGCAATGGCAAGAAGCTGTCTCTGACCCTGTGAAAGGTTTGCGCCGTCGGAATAAAGCATAGTATCGTATCCCTCGGGCAGATGTCTGATAAAGGAGTCGGCATTTGCAAGCTTTGCTGCCTTGATGACCTCTTCATCGGTAGCATCAAGCTTTCCGTAGCGGATATTATCCATAACGGTTCCTGTGAAAAGGTGTGTATCCTGGAGAACCATTGACAGCGAACGTCTCAGGTCATCCTTCTTAATCTTGTTGATGTTGATGCCGTCGTAGCGTATCTTTCCGTCGGGCACATCGTAAAATCTGTTTATCAGGTTGGTGATAGTGGTCTTTCCCGCACCTGTGGAGCCTACGAAAGCGATCTTCTGACCGGGCTTTGCGTAAAGGCTTATTCCGTTGAGTACGGTCTTGTTCTCCTCGTAGCCGAAGGTAACGTCATCGAACTCAACCCTGCCCTGTACCTTGGTGTAGGTTATGGTTCCGTCTGCCTTATGGGGATGCTTCCATGCCCACACGCCTGTGCGCTCGGAGCACTCGGTAAGTGTTCCGTCGGGAGCTTCCTTGGCATTTACCAGAGTTACATAGCCGTCATCGACCTCGGAGGGCTCATCTATCATATTGAAGATACGCTCGGCACCTGCCAGTGCGGAGAGAACTGAGTTGAACAGCTGTGAAACCTGAGAAATAGGCATTGAGAAATTTCTTGTGTACTGAAGGAATGCAACGACTGTACCGACCATTATGGGACCGCTGAAAGAATGAACGCCCTTGATGGCAAGTATTCCGCCCACAACTGCGGTCAGTGCATACTGAACGTGACCGAGGTTGTTGTTTACGGGACCGAGAATATTTGCAAAGGTATTTGCGTTTGTGGAGGCTTCGCAAAGGCGGTCATTGAGCTGCTCGAATTCTTCCTTTGCCTGCTTTTCGTGAACGAACACCTTAACGACTTTCTGACCGTCTATCATCTCTTCGATGTAGCCGTTGACAGCGCCTATCTCCTTCTGCTGTTCCTTGAAGTACTTACCGCTCTTGCCGCCTATCTTTCCTGTGAGGAAGAGAATGACAAACAGCATTCCGATAGATACGAGAGTGAGCTGCCAGCTGTAGTAAACCATCATTACGAACACGCCGATAATGGTAACAGCCGAAGAAATAAAGCTTGAAACTGCGTTGGAGAGCATCTCACGGATAGTATCGATATCATTGGTGTAGCGGCTCATAAGCTCGCCGTGGGTATGGGTATCGAAATACTTTATGGGGAGAGTCTCCATGTGTGTGAACAGGTCTGTTCTTATCTTGAACAGTGTTTTTGTGGAGATATTAAGCATTATTCTTGAATATCCGAATGTGCAGAGGGCACCGATAACATACACCAGCATCATCTGTCCCAGAACTGCCATAAAGCCTCTGTAAAGCTCGGCATTTCCGCTGTCCTTGATAAGGGGGGTAAGGTAATTATCTATTATCTTCTGGAGGAAAGAGGTTCCTATTACATTTGCAAGCGAGCTGCATATGATGAAAACGACTACCAGCAGGAGCAGCGCCTTGTACTCTGCCATATAGGAAAGTATTCTCTTGAATGCGCCGAATGCGTTCTTGGGCTTCTGCATAGGTCCTTGCTTACGTGGAGGCATTATTCTTCAGCTCCTTTCTGCTGTGAGTAGTAAACTTCACGGTAGATCTCATTATTCTTTATAAGGTTATCGTGAGTATCGAATGCGTTTATCTCGCCGTTATCGAGGACGATTATCCTGTCAGCGTCGCTGACGGAGGAAATTCTCTGGGCGATGATGATCGTTGTGGTATCTGCCAGCTCCTGCCTGAATGCGCTTCTGATCTTCGCATCGGTGGCAGTATCGACTGCGCTGGTGGAGTCATCAAGAATAACTATCTTGGGCTTTTTAAGAAGCGCTCTTGCGATACAAAGTCTCTGCTTCTGACCGCCGGACACGTTTACACCGCCCTGACCCAGATCTGTATCGTATCCGTTGGGGAAGCTCATGATAAAGTCGTGAGCCTGTGCCTGCTTGCACGCTTCAACGATCTCCTCGTGGGTAGCATTTTCATTTCCCCAGCGGAGGTTATCCTCGATAGTGCCTGAGAACAGAACGTTCTTCTGGAGAACCATTGCAACTTCGTTTCTCAGGTTATCAAGCTTGTAGTCCTTGACATTTCTGCCGCCTACCTCAACGCTGCCGTCAAGCACATCGTAGAGACGGGGAATAAGCTGAACAAGGGTACTCTTTGCCGAACCGGTTCCGCCGATAACGCCGATGGTCTCACCCGACTTGATATCAAGATTGATATTCTTTACGGTGAGGTTATCCTCGTCCTTGGCGTAGCTGAAAGAAACATTGTTGAATCTGACGCTTCCGTCTGCGGGAACAAGTGCGGGGTCTGCATCGTCATCTCTGATCTCGGGAACTTCGTCGAATATCTCAACTATTCTGTGCATGGAAGCGAGAGAGATAGTTGTCATAACGAAGATCATGGAGAGCATCATAAGGGACATAAGTATCTGAGTTACGTAGCTGATGAAGCTGGAAAGCTCACCGACAAGGAATGTACCGCCGATAACCATATTTCCGCCGAAATAGATAACGGCAACGATGCAGGCATACATAATTATCTGCATTGCGGGCTGACCCAGAATAACGAGCTTTTCGGCATTTACCTGAGCGGCTCTTACATCGTCAGCGGAAGCTACGAACTTCTTGCCCTCAAACCTTTCTCTTACGAATGCCTTTACAACTCTGATACCGATAAGGTTTTCCTGTACCTTGGAGTTGAGGGAGTCATACTTTTCAAGCATTTTCTCAAATCTGGGGAATGCCTTTGTTGTGATAAGTCCCACTGCAACGCCCAGAACGGGGATAGCGACCAGGAACACAACTGCCAGCTCTGCATTGAGGGAGATCGACATTATAAGTGCGACGATAAGCATGAAAGGCGCACGTACCGCCATTCTGATTATCATCATAAAGGTGTTCTGAACGTTTGTAACGTCAGTGGTAAGTCTTGTTACCAGAGAAGCTGTGGAGAACTTATCCACGTTTGCAAAGGAAAAATCCTGAACCTTGTCAAAAAGCTTCTTTCTTACATTCTTAGCAAAGCCCATGCCTGCCTTTGCGGCAAACTTTCCGCCCAGTGCGCCGCAGCAAAGGGAGAATATTGCCATGGAGACCATGATAAGTCCCATTTTTACTGTGAACGCCACATCGCCGTTGGCAATTCCCACGTCCACTATCTTTGCCATTACCAATGGTATAAGAACTTCCATCAGTACCTCGCCTATCATTACCACAGGCGTGAGAATGGTATATTTTTTGTACTCGCCCACACAGGCGAGAAGCTTTTTCAGCATCTGTTGACCACTCCTTTGTAGTTATTCTTCTTTGAATTTCTCTAAATTTTCTATTGCAAGCTTCATCAGGCGAATGAACTCTTCACGCTCATTAGGTGTCATACCGTTTGAGAGATACTGCTCCAATCGGCAGATGTTATCGTACATCTGCTTGCTTGTGCGAAGTCCCTTTTCGGTAAGGGTTATCCTCTTGATGCGTGCGTCCTCCTCGCAGACGCTTCTTGCAATGTACCCGCTTTTTTCAAGATTTCCCAGAATGCTCGCTACGGATGAGCGCTTTACCCCGAAATCATCTTCAAGATCACGCTGATACACACATTCGCCGTGGGCCGTGCGGTGAGCTATATAGGAAATTATCCTGCACTGCTCCCCTGTTATTATCTCGCCCTGTTTCATCATCATGGCATTGGTGGTATAGCGCAATGTTTTGGAAAGATGATTTATGTATCTGCCGATATGCTCATCTTCATTTCTATAGCCGCAGTCGGCATTTTCCATTTCATCAGCTCCTTTATTCCAAGAAAAAGAAAAATGTTAGACATCTATCAGTTAGAAGTCTAACATTTATTATAGCGGAATATAAAATCATATTCAACAGGTAATTTGTGAACAAAAGAACACAATTTCAAGAACTGCCCTTTGCACAATACTGCACATTTTCAAGGCAAAAAGTTTGTGCTATTTAACAAATTTGTCCGCAAACCACACGTTTTCTGCGGTGAACTCCCTGCCGTTAAGATACGAGAGAATGCCGCTGTCGGTGGTGAAATCAAATTTCAGCTTGTAGGAATAAAGCGCCTGAGTTTTGATGTTATAGCTTCGGTTCACCCTGTTGATGCCGTACTTTCCGTCACCCAGCAGAGGGCAGCCGATATATGCCATATGCGCCCTTATCTGGTGAGTTCTGCCCGTCATCAACTCTATCTCCGCAAGGGTAAGAGTGCCGTCGGTCCTGAGCACACGGTACTTTGTTATTATAGTCTTGTTGGAGGCTGTTTTTTTGTCGGAAACGGTAACGGTATTTGTCTTGCTGTCCTTGAAAAGATAATGGGTAAGGGTGTCCGACTTTTTGGGCGGAACTCCCACAAGGATACAAAGATATTTTTTCTCCAGCTCCCTGTCCTTTATCTTCTGATTGAGGATACGCAAAGATTCGGCATTTTTTGCCGCAATTACGATACCACCCGTGTTCCTGTCAAGGCGGTTGCAGAGGGCGGGAGTAAAGCTGTTTTCGTCCGCAGGGTCATACTCCCCTTTTGCATAAAGATAGTGGAGCATACGGTTCACAAGGGTATCAACGGAACCGTCGTTATCCTCATGTACAACAAGTCCGTTTTTCTTATCCATCAGCAGGATATTTTCGTCCTCATACACCACGGTGATATCCGCAGGGGCTTTAAGGAACTCGTACTCCTTTTCATCACTGCCGAAAAATTCATCGGGCAGATACAGCTCCAGCACATCGCCCTCGGAAAGTCGGGTGGATATCTCGCAGCGCTTGCGGTTGAGCTTGATATTTTTCGTGCGTATGCCCTTGTACATCATGCTCTGGGGCAGGCTTGGAGCTGCTTTCTGTATGAACTTATCCACACGCTGTCCTGCGTCATTGAAATTGATAATGTATTTTTTCATTGGCTGATATCTTCCTTGTAAATAATATTGCTTACTCTTTTATATTCTCCGTCCACCCAAGCAAAAAGGCATATTTCATCACCCTTCAGCGTATGCGAATACTCAAAAGAATTATCTGCATTTATGCCGCAAAGCGCATTCTTAATTTGAGTACTGTCACCCTTATGAAATTCGCACCACATAAGATTATCAATTTCATAAGCACTCATATTTTCCGAACGGACGATTTTATCCCCGTTTACTGAAATTTCAAAAAAATGCCCGATACTTTCCTCTCTGCCGAAATCAACAGACGGCTCAATGCTTCGGATAAAGCGGGATCTTTTATAAACAGTTACCGTTATGTCAAAGCCTATCGGCAGGGATTTTTGCAGCCTACTGTAATCCTCTCTTCCAACCTGAGAATAAAAAATCCGGTTATTTCCCACCGTTAAACCCGGTGTGTCATAATATCCCGAAAGCTTATATTCCCGTCTGCTTGATTTTGACGGCAACCCGTTATCTGAATATACCGCATTTACGATATACATATCATATTCGTCAGTAAAAAAATCACTTATACAATATCCAAGCAGCTGAATATCATTATGTCTCTTTCCATCGGCAGAATACAGAGCAAGCTTTGCATTATCAAAATCATCGGTAAAATTAAACATTCCGACAATACCGCTTGGGATAAGAATAACCGCTAATACAATAAAAAGAGCAGCAAATTTTCCAACGCCGTTTTCTCTGTTCTTAAAAAACCGAACGGAAAGAACCGCTGCTGCAGCTCCCAAAATAATAATAGGAACAGTTATCATAATTTGTGACAGAAAAGCAAAAATAAGCGAGGCAATTATATTTTTCAGTCCTTCCTTTCCGATCATCATATCAAAAAGATCAAGCCAATCGGGAATTATCCTGAAAATAACCGAAAGCAAAGCCAATATGACAGGTATATAATACGGCATCTTTTTTACCTTATCCATCTTCTCCGCTTTCACCTCACTTATATCAAAAATCACCGCACCCGTAAATCGGGTACGGTGAAAAACGATATTCTTATCTTACTTATTAAGAAGATACTCGTCAATAGCCTGAGCAGCGGATTTGCCTGCGCCCATTGCCAGGATAACGGTAGCTGCGCCTGTTACAGCATCGCCGCCTGCATATACGCCCTCACGGGAGGTAAGACCGCTTTCGTCCTTGGTAACGATACAGCCGTGCTTGTTGGTTTCAAGTCCCTCAGTGGTGTTTCTGATGAGGGGGTTGGGAGATGTACCGATGGACATGATAACGCAGTCAACATCAACGATATGCTCGGAGCCTTCCTTTACAACAGGACGTCTTCTGCCTGACTCATCAGGCTCGCCAAGCTCCATGGATACGCACTTGATGCCGCTTACAAAGCCGTTCTCATCGCCAAGTATCTCGGTGGGGTTGGTAAGGGTCTTGAAGATGATGCCCTCTTCCTTAGCGTGCTCGATCTCCTCTGCACGGGCAGGAAGCTCAGCCTCGCCACGGCGGTAAACTATGTAAACCTCTTCTGCGCCGAGACGCTTTGCGCATCTTGCGGCGTCCATAGCAACGTTACCGCCGCCGACTACTGCTACTCTCTTATTCTCCTTGACGGGAGTATCGCTGTCGGGCTTATAAGCCTTCATAAGGTTAACTCTGGTAAGGAACTCATTTGCGGAATAAACACCCTTGTAGTTCTCACCGGGAATGTTCATAAATCTGGGCAGACCTGCGCCTGAACCGATGAACACAGCCTCATAGCCGCTTTCAAACAGCTCGTCAATGGTAACGGTCTTGCCGATTATCATATTTGTTTCGATATCAACGCCGATAGCCTTGAGACCGTCGATCTCGTGCTGAACGATGCTCTTGGGAAGTCTGAACTCGGGGATACCGTAAACCAGAACGCCGCCTGCAAGGTGGAGCGCCTCGAATACAGTTACCTTGTAGCCTCTCTTTGCCAGGTCGCCTGCACAGGTAAGACCTGCAGGACCTGCGCCGATAACAGCAACTCTCTTGCCGTTGGAAGCAGGCATCTCAGGCTCGCCCTTGAAGTTTGCGTTGTGATAGTCAGCTGCAAATCTTTCCAGACGGCCGATAGCTACAGCCTCGCCCTTCTTTCCTCTTACGCACTTGCCCTCGCACTGGTTCTCCTGGGGGCATACACGACCGCAGACTGCGGGGAGGGAGCTGGACTTGGAGATAACGCTGTAAGCGCCCTCAAAGTTACCGTCAGCGATCTCCTTGATAAAGCCGGGGATATCAATATTTACGGGGCAGCCCGAAACGCAGGGCATAGCCTTGCAGTGGAGACATCTCTGTGCCTCGTCAACTGCGATATCAGCTGTATAGCCCAGTGCTACCTCCAGGAAGTTCTTATTTCTTACATCAGGCTCCTGAGAGGGCATGGGGTTCTTTTTAAGAGACATATTAGGCATTTCACTTTACCTCCTTGAAAAGATTGCAGGTTTCTTCGTACTTTCTTTTTTCAAAAGGCTTGTACATTGTGGAACGTCTCATAGCCTCGTCGAAATCAACAAGGTGACCGTCGAACTCGGGGCCGTCAACGCAGGCAAACTTTGTCTCGCCGCCAACGGAAAGACGACATCCGCCGCACATTCCTGTGCCGTCGATCATAATGGGGTTCATGGAAACAACTGTCTTGATGCCGTATTCCTTAGTGGTTGCAGCAACGAATTTCATCATTATCAGGGGACCGATAGCGATTACTTCGTCATACTGCTCGCCGCTGTCGATAAGCTCCTTGAGGGCATTGGTAACAAGACCCTTTGTGCCGTAGGAACCGTCATCTGTCATCATGCAGAGCTTGTCGGAGCAGGCCTTGAACTCATCTTCAAGGATAACAAGATCCTTGTTTCTGAAGCCGACGATGGAATGCACCTCGCAGCCTACCTGATGGAGCTTCTTTGCAACGGGGTATGCGATAGCACAGCCAACACCGCCGCCTACAACAGCTACCTTCTTGAGACCTTCTGTATGAGTTGCTCTGCCGAGAGGGCCTGCAAAGTCATGAAGACATTCGCCCTCGTTCATATGATTAAGCTTTTCGGTAGTTGCACCAACTATCTGGAAGATAATGGTAACAGTACCCTTTTCTCTGTCAAAATCAGCTACTGTAAGGGGGATTCTCTCGCCGTTCTCATCTGTTCTGAGAATGATGAACTGACCGGGCTCCGCCTTTTTTGCAACTGCGGGAGCTTCGATATCCATAAGTGTTACAGTGGGGTTTAATGCTTTTTTTCTAACGATTTTATACATTTCACACTGTCCTTTCGTTTAAAAAAGCAGTACGGAAGGCGGCAAATATCCCTGAAAATTTATCAAAATGCCGTATGATTCCGCATTTTCTGCATATATATTTATCTTAACATACACAGCCCGTTTTTAGAAATATAAAAAAAGAATAAGGGTATATAACATTATACATACCCTTATTCTGAATTGTCAAATATGCAGGCTTATTCGTCTTTTCCGCCGCCGAACTGCTTTTTGTAGCTCAATGGACTCATGCCCACATATTTCTTGAATTTGTTGTGGAAATAGTTGATGTTTGAGTAGCCCACCATTTCAGCCACCTCATACACCCTGTATTCGTCCATGGCAAGCAGGCGCTTTGCTTCTGAAATACGTATCTCATCGAGATAGTTGTTGAAGTTATCGCCTGTATATTGGTGGAACACCTTGCCAAGATATGCGCTGTTGTAGCCGAAGATCCCTGCCAGCATTTCAAGGCGAAGCTCACGGTTGTAGTTTGCTCTGATATACTGGACCACACGCTCCATGGTGCTCTTTGTGGTCTTGCCGAAGCAGGCATCAGAGATATCGGTGAGCTTTGTTCTGATAGCCTCCACCATCTGGCTCAGGCTGTGCATATCGCTTATCTCGTTTACAAAATCATCGCTTATCATGTTCTCGGGCTTTTTGTCCGCAGCGCATCTGCTCATCTGGGAGCGCACGTCCATAAGCATGGTGATACAGCTTATCTTAGCCTTTTCGGGAGTATTGTCCGCAGTGAGCATGGACTCCATAAATCTGTCAAGAACGCCGTTGAGCTTTTCGGTATCGTTTATCTCCATGTATGCGTATATCCTGTCGGCAAAGTCGATATCCTCGGCGGTGCGGCTCTTTTTGAACACCTCGTTGCTTGCCACGCCGCAGTGATGGAAGATAAATCTCTTGCGGTAGAAATCAGCCGCCTCGGAATATGAAACGCATATCTCTGCTGGAGAGCTT
>OHDE01000602.1_pt1 | contig 11704 bp, 2 predicted proteins | sample 1566931 | NCBI WGS metagenome assembly OHDE01 (sample SAMEA3879591, study PRJEB24766) | human gut metagenome | biome: human-associated habitat; feature: feces | place: USA | collected 1985/1987 | reverse complement strand
AAGGCGGCTGAGACCCCAACAACAACTCCAAGCTCCGTGACCTTATTGCAAAGGCAAAGTCCAACAACGTGCCCAACGACAACATCGACAGGATCATCAAGAAGGCTATGGGCGACGGCGACAAGACCAACTACGAGGCTAACGTTTACGAGGGCTATGGCCCCTGCGGCGTTGCTGTTATCGTTGAGACTCTTACCGACAACAAGAACCGTACAGCAGGCGATATCCGCCACTACTTCGACAAGTTCGGCGGCAACCTGGGTACCACAGGCTGCGTATCCTTCATGTTCTCTGAAAAAGGCATTGTTATTGTTGATAACACAGGTCTTGACGAGGACAAGGTAATGGAAGACATCTTCGACTGCGGCGCTTCCGACTTTACCATGGACGACGACGAGATCGAGATCGAGACAGAGCCTTCCGACGTTGGCGCAGTAAGAGAAGCTCTTGAAGCAAAGGGCTACAAGGTTATCTCCGCTGAGGCTATGCAGATACCCTCTACTTACACCACTCTCACCGATGAGGACGCTATCAGAAAGATGAACCTTCTCCTTGAAAACCTCGAAGAAAACGACGATGTTCAGAACGTATATCACAACTGGGATATGCCTGAGGAAGAGGAAGAAGACTGATTTTAAACGGCTTCAATACGTCGTTTGGCGGCTTTTTTCAAAATTGCATTTTTTGCTGAATCAAGAAAAATATATCAAAGCTATGATATACGCAAAGGGTAAAAAATCCGAGTTACGGACTTCTTTCAGCTTATATATTTCGTATATAACGCTTCTTATTTTGTATATTGCAAAGTAAGAAGCGTTTTTTTATGCAAATTTCAAGCCTAATTTGACTGCTGCTCTTTTTATGGCACAGAAAAATGCACTCTCCCGCCGAAGCGAAAAAGTGCATTTGCCAATATGCTATATCAGCCCACCGATATTAGCTGCGAATTGATTTTAGCATTTGTATAAATTATATAGTCACTGCAGCCTGAATTTTCAATAGGCTCACCGTTCTCATCAAGCAGCTGGGCAGTAAGCTGGACCTTGTAGTTGGAATATGTTTTTCCCTTGCTTTCAAAAGCCCCGCCTGTTATTACAGAGTAGCTTGATATCACTTCAAACGAGCCTGCTTCATAATTCAGCTCTGTCTCCTTGTCAAACACATACTCATAAGAATCTTCGCTTGATACAGGGGCTTTGGCTATACCGTTTTTGTCATAAAGCGTTATGTTTTCAAGATATTCCGCTATCGGAACAGCATCATAGATACCGCTGTCTGTCTTTTGATACAGCGAAAGCGTAAAGCTTACCTTTTTCGCTTTGTCAATAGCAGTCTCAGGCAGGTTGAGAACATTGTAATAACCCACTGCCGTGATCTTGTCATTGGTATCAAGGCCGTTGATACCGAGCCTTATCATCTCATTGGGTGAATTTGAAGAGAGATTGTAGCTCAGTGTGGCAGCCTCAATATTTTCACGATAGTATGATTTGCCGTTGCTGTCGCTCCTGCTTTCAGACATCTTGCTCTGCTCAATGTTATCGGAAACATAAGCAAGATTTGAACTTGCCGACAATGTAACTCCGTAGGTATCGTCCCGATCCTTACGCTCCGGGAACTGGGCAATAATACTTTCGCCGTCCGGATAAGTTATCACCATATCATCGCAGGTAATGGTAACACTGCCGCTTATCAGCCGAGCTTTGATGTCCAAAGGAGCTTCCTCTGTTCCTCCCGATACCATTATCACTGAATCGGTGTTGGAGAAATTCTTAGCGTATTCCGTGCTGCCTATCTTATATGTGCCCGAAACGCTGGGATTACCCTTTATGCCCTTTTCCGTGCCGCTTTCGTCTGTTCTTGTGGCTTCAATAACAAAACCGTGATACAGTTTTATCGAGTCATAATTAAGGTATGACTTGACATTCTCCGCACTTTCCGACTTCAAGGAGATGGTAGCGGTAAGCTCGGCTTTTAGCGCTCGGTTACTGTCGTTGATGACCTGGTCGCCGGTAGTCCTGAAAGTAAAGGTCTGGTCATACAGATTTCCGAGTATCATATGCACCATACTCTCCGATGCACTTTCGTTATCCAGACGTGAGGGTGTCATATCAGTATCACCGAGCCTTGAGCCGCATTTCATGGTGATGTTTCTCATTGGCTCGCTGTTGTCAGCCTTGGTGAAAAAGCTGATGTAATAATCCTCATCAAGAATAAGAATACCGTCAGCATCGGTCATGCCCTCTTTTGCAGTAAGGGTCACGCTGTAGAGCAATGAGGCATCTGTATCGGATTCTGTCTTTTTTCTGTAATAATCGTCTCCTATCTTAAAGGTCGCCTTTGAAATATCATTGCTGCATTTTACAAGTGTTCCGTCGTCAGCTTGCGAAACTGTGATATCTGCCGCTTTTTTCAGCAGATCGCAGAAAGTCACAGGCTCAAATCCTTTGCCGTCGGAGGTGCTGAACTTAGAAAAGTCCAGCTTATCGTCAGAGGCGGTAAAAGCCTCGCCTATTGTGGAATAATACGCCTTGGAACCGTTGTTTCTGTCCACCAGCACCAGACTTGTATCATCGGGCAGGTCTTGCTTGCTTTCCAGAAGTACATACTTTCCGTATGCCGTAAGCAGATCTTCTCCGCCGTTGATAACATTCTGCCATTCCTCAGCAGTTCTCTTGTAAGAATATGTAACGTGCGCTGTAATAGGAGTGCCATAGTTTTCAAGAACAGGATTGCCGTCGGTATATGCGCTTACATTGTAAGTCGTTCCCGAAAGAGCAGCTGCCCTGAAATCAAAGTTCAGCATTTTTTCAACATAAACGGGAATGTACAGATGATATGCAGTCTTTGAGGTATCGGCAGGGTCAAGATACTGAATGTCTATCAGGGTAAACTGCTTGTAATTGCTGTCATAATCCATGTTGGTCATTCTGAAATAACCGTTTTTGTATTCCAGCGTCTTGGTAAAGTTCTCCCCTGATTCAAAAGCTCCGCTTGTCTCATTCAGTCTCATTGGCATTATGTCAACACTAAAAACACTGCTGCCTGTCTGAGCATAGCTGCTGATAGATGTATCATTTGTAAGGATATGTATAAAGCTGTTGAGCATTTCGGTGATTTTTTTGTAGTTGGACTCATTTATGAGCAGCACCGAAAAATCATCTGGAACTGACGCACCTGTTTTCTCATTGAAGGTTGTAAGCTTCCCCTCATACTTTTGGAAGACATCATTGTACTCATCGGCAGCATTTATGTAACCTGTACCATTACTGATGTCGGCTATGATAGCCTCGACCGCCGATTTGTCAGCACCGTCGCCTGTAAGGAACTTAGGACTGTCGGCAGTCTTGTCAATAACATTCTTGGGATTTACCGTTACATAGGGATATGCTCCCATGTCGTCAACATTGCTGTCGCTGCTGATAGTTGAAGCCTCTTTATTTGCAGCCGGCTCATCAAGGCAGCTGCCGTTATAGTCAGCGTAGATACAGAGCGATGGAGCAGTATTTATGTTGTCTTTTTTGCTTATTATATTAGCGGGAATTCCGCTCTCACCTTTTCTTGCGCTGATGCCAACCACTTTCACCTTGGTATTGTTCTGCATATAGCCGCATATCTCACCTGCTCCTGCTTTTTTATTTTCATTATTTTTAAACTGAACATTATCCAATGAAATATTATAGCCATATAAGCAAGAATTTTTAGCCATTTTTCCGACAATTCCACCTGAATAAGTGCCATCACTGTTCTTACTGTTATTATCATTGATTTTTATTACACAATCCGAGATTTTGCTGTTTTTTACAGTCAAAGTACTTTTATTATCATTTATTTTTCCAACTATACCTCCTACATCTTCTCCGTATTCGTCTGTGACTATTTCGTAATTCTCAATCAAACAGTTGTCAATTATTGTATCACCTGAAGTCAACCCTATAATACCGCCACTGTGCCTGTAACCGGTTATGGTATTTTTATTATTCTTATCACCGATTATCTTCACATTGCTTATTTCACATTTCTTTACACCCTCCTTGACCAGTCCAATGATCCCTCCGTTAAAAGCAAATCTCTTGACTTCTTTATTGATATCCACATTTTTAATATCAACATTCTGTATTCGGCTTTGAATATTTTTTGCAGTAGTATTTCCGCAGCAGCCAACAATACCGCCTAACATTGCTCTTCCTATTAGAGGTGCACTGATGTCCAGATCTTCTATGTTGATGTTTGTCACCGATAAACTTGTTAACACCGTATTATTGGTATTTAGGAAAGCTCCGATAACAGTGGCAGCACCAATACCAACACCATATAATGATGCACCTTCACCACGGCTTGTATCACCGACCAGACTTATTGATCCTGAAGTAATTGAACCCCTGATCAATCCTTCTGAATCGGAACTGCCATCGATCTTCACATTGCAATTTCCTGCAATTCCAATTATTCCGCCTGAAAAGAAATTGGCACTAACGTTCAGATCATCTGATTTCAAGTCTTTAATTTGAACAAGTTTCTTTGCAAAGCCGACTATTCCTCCTGAAACAAAACACGAATTAACACTAAGCTTCTCCAGCTGTATCTTATCAAGTCGCAAATTACTGCCTACACCCGCCAAAGCACCTACACAGCTGAAAGAACTATTATTCTCATAAATAATATTTTTCTTTCCACTGTGATCTTTATAATACTCATAATCGACATGGCCGCTGATGGTAAGATTTGAAATTGTATTGTTTTCATTATCACTTGACTGAATAAGATTGTTGAACAAGCCCAATCCGGTTTTACAATCAACGGAAGTTGTATTATTGATGTTAATATCGTTATAATACCGATCATAATCTTTTCCATACCTGTAAAAGCTCATATTCAGCTTAACAGTCGAACCGTTTCCGTTCAGGCTGTTGATGTGCATTGCCATATCAGCATCGGAGCTGTTGAGCGAACCGATACCACGGAAGCCGTCGGGAAGTTCATATGTGTTATTGGCAAGGTCGATATCAAATGCAAAATTGTGGTTTGTCAGGTTCCTTGCAGGATATGAGCCGCTAATTGCATTTGTGTATTTGTATATGATGTACGGAACTGTGTTTTTCACATAAGCGTCAGTCTTTGCAACAGCATAATCAGACGTGTTACCCTCAGAGTCATCTGTACCTATATCGCTGTACAGTGCATGACGGACCATTTTATTCTCACCGTAGCTAAACTTGGAATATCCGCTTGAATCTGCGCTTCCCGCACCGCTCATAGAGATACAGCCCAGAATAAAAAGCTGCCGGGAATCGCTGATCTTTATTGTGCCTGAGTTTGTGTCATTACTTTCAAAGCTTATTTTATCGGCAGCCGTGCTGATATCCGCAATGGAATAGTTCTTTGTGCCGTTCTTCATAGTGACCTTATCTTCTGCTCCGTTGAATGCAGAAGTCTCGGTCACAGCAAAGCCGTCAATAACTCTTCCGATAATGGGATTACAGTAAAGCAGAGCGTTGCTGCCGAATATGTTATTCATGCCAGCGGTAATTCCCAAATGTGAAGCATTGTCCATATTGCGGAAAATAACTCCGCCGTATCTGATAACGCCGATGTATCCGCCAACAGCCTTGTTGCCGTAATTAGTACCCGATTTAATGTCAATAGTTCCCGCATTTGTAAATTCAACGCTTACATTATCAATAATGTTGTCGCCGCCGTTTACTATGCCGATAACTCCGCCGTAAAATGCAGTTGTGCCGTTGCCGTCAGTTTCATACTTGCTGTCAGCAGCTGCGGAAAACTTTCCTTTAAAATTAGCGGTTACATTAACGGTGATATCCTTTATGACCGCACCTGTGCTCTGATAAATAAGAGGCTGGACAGTTTCATTGGTTATGGCATGACCATTGCCGAATACCGCTCCCTTAAACGGCACATTTTTTCCTATTCCCACAAAGTCAGCCGAGGTTATGGTTACATCATTGCCAAGCATATAGTAAGCCGATGCAAGCGTCTTCTGCATATCGGCAAGCTTAATACTTGCTGTGCCGTCCTCAGATCTAAAGCAGCTGCTTTCGGCATCCCATAACAGAACCTTATGGCTGTTTTTCTCATTGCACCATGCTGAATAGCTGTTCTCCTGATAGTTTACAACTGCGCCGTCCTCACTGTCGCCAAGGTTGTTGCTGAGTATCTTGTCAAGAAGCTCCAGCTGCTTTCCCTGACTTATTATGTAGGGGTCATTGTAGGTTCCGCAGCCTGTGTCCAGCTCTGCCAGAGCGGTCTGATTGACCTTTATCTCATGATAATTTTTTTCGCTGTAAGATGCCGCAACATAGGGCAGAAAACCTCTGAAATCATATTCAGCATCTTCGCCTGTGGGATCGGTGTAGGAATCGCTTTTGAAATACATTTTCTGCATATCCTTGTATTCCTTGGAGCCTGATATTTCCATACCATATGCAACGTTATGCTTGGCAGAATCTTCGTCCCAGTCCTCATCACGCCTGAAATTATATGTACCCGAGCAGTTGCTTCCTGCTTTAAATCTGAAGCTGTTGAGCAGAATTGCCTTGCTGAAAATTGACATATCGGTATTATATGCTGTGCTGAGAGCTGCATTTACGGCAGTGTCGGATACCGCTGCTTTTCTGCCGTCCAGAGTAAGTCCGCTGAATGTGAGCTTGATATCCTTGGAGTTTCCGTCTCTGCTGCCCACATCGCCAATAAGGCTTGAAGCGGCAGAAGAGATGCTTTCTGTCCTGTATTTCTCAGTAGTGCTTACATTGCTGAGTTCAAGGGCAGTATAGCTGTCTATTTTATTTATAAGCAATGGAGCTGTGCTCTCGGTGCTGTTTACTCTTATGCCGTCAAGAACAATGCCATTCAGGACAGCTTTTGCTGTGCTGTTTACCGAGCCCATAACAGTTCCGCAGAACATAGCTCCGCTGTAGTCGGTATCTGCACCGACAGTGCCCGAAAATGTGATATTGCCCGCTGTTATGTTTCCGTCAGAATTTCTGAAAAGTCCGCAGTGCATAAGATAATGCTGCGACCTTTCGCCGACGGCAGGCTTTTCACTGTTTACTATCTTATCATTGCAGAATGTGAAGACTGCTCCGTCCGCAATATTCATGCCTGACGGCATATCTACGGGATAGTAGGAATAGCCCGTCATATCATAATTGCCTGCGGGGATAGAAGTCTTATTAAAAGCATCATTGAAATACTGCTTGATATTGCTGTAAGCATACAGATTTACGCTCCACAGCATAAGCTTTTCGGCATCGGTACGCTCAGAAACATTCTTACCTCTGATAACATCAAGATCATAATAGTATCTGGAATAGGGATTTGCCTTTTTTACAGAGGTCTGATTCTGATAGGTATTACAGCCTGCACCGTCCATTGTTACAGCTCCGCCGCTTGTGTGTATTGAAACAACAGCGCACGTATCATTCCAAAGAACAGCATCTTCATCATCAAAGCTGCCCGAGCAGGTAGCTATGATCTCATCATAAATGGTATTTAAACCGATACTGATAACGGCACTGCCGATTTTATAGGCATTTTCGCTTTCTGTCTCAAGATAAAGCGCCGTTGTAATACTATCATATTTGTAAACGCCCTTATTTACAAGCATACCAAAGGAAGCAGCCGAAGCGCCGTTTACAGTTATTCCTTCAATATTTACGTCATATACCTTCCAGCAGCCTGTAGCATTGGTTACAAAGCCCGCAAAGTCACCGTTTCCATTCTGAGTGACCTCTGCGCTTTTTACGGTGATACCCTTTTCGGTCTCAGAACCGACAGACACCTCACAGTTGTTCCATGATTCGCCCAGTAAAGCTCCGCCATATGCAGAGGTCACATTTTCGTTGTCTATTGTAATATTTGTCAGGGAAATGGTTCTGTCAAAGGCTGCTCCATTATTGCTGCTTATATTGCCTATAAATCCCCCGACCTTTTTACTGCCTGCTGTACTGCTGTTTGTCACAGCAGCTCCAAGCTTAACATTATCAGCCGTTACAGAAAACTTGTCATTCTGACCAATTTCAGCAAACGCACCGCCGCAGATAAAATTCGCATTGCCGCTGCAGTTTATCTCGGGTGATATGGTGCTTCCGCTGATAACAATGGCAGAAGATGAATTTTCTGCTGCTTGTCCTGCAATACCGCCCACAAAACAATAATTGCCTGTATTGCCTGACACATTTATATTTTCCTGTACAGTCAGATCCTGAACGGTAATGTTTCCGCTGTGCAATGCTGATAGTCCGCCGATATAGTACCTTGCATTATCGGTATATTTTACATTGATAATACCGTCAACAATTAAGTTATTGAAAGTAATATTTTCTGTCTTTGCAAACAAACCGCTGTAATAATGGCGGTATATTCTGCCGTTTCCATCGGATGCGTCACCTGCTGCAAGAGCTGTATTGCTGCGATAGCCGTAAGGCTCGCCTACAGCAAGGGTGATAGTATGACCGCTGCCGTTAAAAGTTCCTGTATAGGCATCATTCTCACCGTCGTCACGGGTAAGACCTGTTATACCTGTGCCCGAAAGGTCTATATTGCAGTTTAATGTAATATCCGAGCTTAAAAGGCTTGTGCCCGTTGTTGATATGCTTTCAAAAAGAAGCGTGCTGTCGGAAGAAGTTCCGCTGTTCAGCTGCATATTCAGCGCCAGAACGGCAAATTCGGCAAGGCTGCCCACTGTGGTTCCTGCTCTTTTTACGGTAACAGTATGCTCAGTCTCGTTGATATTAAAGATATTATCCTCACGAAGTGAAGAACTGAGTCTGAGCACCTCGCCCCATGTGCCTATATCATCAAAAGACGCAGCCTCTCCCCTGTTGAGCTGCCAGCCGTTTTGAGCATAAATAAGCGCAGCTCCCCTTGTACCTATTATCTGTCCGCCGCCTGCTGCCTTTGTACCTGTAAGGTCAGTCGTACCGCCAAGGCGCAGAACGCCGCCGTTCATATTTCCGATAATACCGCCGCCAATAAAATCGCCGTTAGTATTCACCGTTACATTTTCGGCATCAATAAAAGCCTTGTCCTCATAGCCTGCAATTCCTCCAAAGCTTGTTACATTTTTGCAGCCTGATGCAGAAACGCTTACATTTTCCAGCCTGATATATGAATCGTCATCTGCCTTGCCTATAAGTCCGCCGAAATATTCCGCACCGCCTGCCGAATTATCGGCAGACACAGAGATCCCGCTTACGGTAAGTGAGTTGCTTGTATTGTCCGAAAGATATGTGCCTATAAGTCCGCCAAAGGTCTGCTTGTCGGAAGATGTTCTGTTAACGCTTATATCAGCGGCTTCGGTATTACTTTTGTTTATAGTCATATTTCCGCTGTTTTCAAGCTTTCCGAAAAGTCCTCCGGAGCTTTCTCCGTTAAGGGTGCAGCTGACAGCATATCTTGAGATATCAAAGCTGTTTTCAGCTTCCGAACTTTTATAATATCCGAAAACGCCGCCTGTAGCCAAAGCTCCGCTGACCGTTCCCGATACCATTGCGGTACCCTCAAAAGAAACAGACGCATTTTCCGCATAGCCCACCAGACCGCCTGCATATCCTGCTGCAGTTACTTCTCCCGTTAAGGCGAATTCATTGTTCAGGGTAAATGCACTGCCATCTGCCATGGTACCGATCATTCCGCCTGCGTTTCCGCTTGAGGAGGAAACATTGTAAGAAGCACTACCCGAAGTTATCACAGTCAGCGATGAATTTTTCTCCATTCTGCCGCAGGCAAGACCTGCGCTGCCGCTGCCCGATACGGAAACGGAATCTACATTGTTGGTTATGGTAAGCTTAGCATTTACATTCTCTCCCAGTGTTCCTATCACTGAGGAGAAGGCTGCCTCTGCGTTCATCAAACTTACACTCCACTGTGCAGCGGTGTTTTTTTCAGTATCATGTATAACGTGCTCCGCAAACAGCGCTGAATCGGACACATCTCCGCTTACAGGAAGTGACCTTGAAATTATAACATCGGTATTTATATTTGCAGAGTCATATATATAAGCAAAAAGCGGCTGGTCAAGGGTCAGCTTGAATTCGGAATCGCTTGTTACCTTAATATTTGCCGCAAAAGGATACTGGGCAGTTCCGATGCTTACAAAGCCAACCAGATTATCAAGATTACCCGATGTAATAGCAATGGAAACATCAATATTCTGATATTTTGCAGGGTCTGCCTCATAATTTTTTGAATACTCCACAAACTGCTCGGAGGTGTTTATGGTGATAACATTGTCGGAAACAGATGTATCATCGGTATTGTCACCGTCATCTTCGGCTGCATCGTCTTCTGTGCCGTCAGGCACAGTCATGTCATCAGAGGGCACAGAAGTTCCGTCCGTATCGTCTGCTGTGTTAGTGCTGTCGTCCTGCGATACCTCGGTCACGGCAGCTTCAGATGAACTGTCCGACTGCTCCGTATCATCGGGAACGTCAGCTTCACCCGTCACTGCGGTAACAGTCGTCTCCTGAGGGGCAGTTGTAGTCTCCCCCTCTGCTCCATCGGCAGCACTTACATTTATTTCATTTAATACATACCTTGAAACAGGACTGCTTGCGGTGAAATTGCTTGCGATCATCGCTATCGCAGTTAACAAGGCTGTAAATCTGCTTTTTGATCTGTATTTCATAAGATTGCTCCTATCAAACGCTAAAAAACTTTACTGCGAATCGGCTTCGCTGAAATTAACGGTCACGTATCCGTTTATCGTCTCCATATTGGTATAAACGCCGTTCTCGGTCTTGTAGAACTGTATGTCATAGCGGTTCAGGCCGTCAGTAGAATCCACGTCAAAGCTGAGTGACTTCATATTTCCGCTTGATGTGACATTTCTCTGCAAACCGTTGCTGTCAAGGAAAATCTTGTTTATTTCAAGCTGAGAAGCGTCCCATGTCAGTATAACAGTACCCTTGCCCTGTCCACGTATGATGTAGTTGAAAGCATCATAACCATCGGCATCAGTCTCGGAAAAGCTGCCTGTCCATGTGGTGGCAGAGGCATTGTATTCCGCAAAAGTAAATGTTCTTCCCAGCTTATTGCCGTTTGCGGCACTGTATGAGCTGCTGTCGGAAGGCTCCGCCACAGCGCTCATTTGAACAGCTCCAACCATCTGCTTTGGAACGATTATCGTATAGGTATTTACGCTCCTCTGATTTTTTTCAAGAAGCTGACCCGATATCGTACATACTCCTGACGAGAAGCTGTGGGCGGTGCCGTCATTGTCGGTAACGGACAGTCCCTCTGTATCATTTGAATATACCGAACCGTCAAGATCCATCAAAGTAAGGTTCAGAGTGTAGCTGATGTCATTTTCATTTACATTTGAGGGATCATTCTGCACATAGTTGCACACATTTATAACAAACTGTGCCGTGTCCGCTCCCTCGGAGCAGTAGATGGTCTTCATGGCGAACACAGAAGTTTCCTTGGGAACAAGAAGAAGGTAATTTGAAGAAAACGGGGTTCCGCCTGCGCCCTTGGTGGAAACAACTTTTTTGACTATATTCTGATTTATATAAACCGCACTTACCGCAGCGCTGATAACTGTCAGAATTATGACAGAGATCAGGACTGCTATGCCAATACGCTTTTTATTTTTTACATTAGTTTTCATATTTATATCACCGGTATTACTCGGATTTTTAGAACCTGTCTTCATAAGAAATGTGTGCGGATTTTCGAGCATAATTTT
>OHDE01000590.1_pt1 | contig 11814 bp, 9 predicted proteins | sample 1566931 | NCBI WGS metagenome assembly OHDE01 (sample SAMEA3879591, study PRJEB24766) | human gut metagenome | biome: human-associated habitat; feature: feces | place: USA | collected 1985/1987 | reverse complement strand
TAGAAGTTATTCCCACAGGTTCCATCGGCCTCAATGTGGCTCTTGGTGTGGGAGGATATCCCCGCGGACGTATCATCGAGATTTACGGCCCGGAATCTTCCGGTAAGACAACCCTTGCCATTCATGCCATCGCTGAAGCGCAAAAGGCAGGAGGCATTGCCGCATTCATTGATGCAGAACATGCTTTCGACCGCTTCTATGCAGCAAAACTGGGTGTGGATGTGGACAATCTGCTGATATCACAGCCGGACAATGGCGAACAAGCACTGGAAATCGCAGAGCAACTGATCCGTTCCTCCGCTATTGACATCATTGTAGTGGACTCTGTGGCTGCATTGACCCCGAAAGCTGAAATTGAAGGCGATATGGGTGACAACAAAGTAGGTCTGCAAGCCCGGCTCATGTCACAAGCCTTGCGTAAACTGACGGCAGCTGTCAGCAAAACACGCACCACTTGTATCTTCATCAACCAGTTGCGCGACAAGATCGGCGTAGTGTACGGCAACCCCGAAACCACGACGGGCGGTAATGCACTGAAATTCTATGCCAGCGTCCGCATCGACATCCGCCGGGTGTCGGTCATCAAGGACGGCGAGGAACAGCTCGGCACCCGCACCCGCGTCAAAGTGGTCAAAAACAAGGTGGCGCCCCCGTTCAAGAAGGCCGAATTCGACATCATGTTCGGCGAGGGCATCTCGAAAATCGGCGAAATCATCGACCTGGGCGTCGACTACGGAATCATCAAGAAGGCCGGCTCGTGGTTCTCGTACGGAGACCGCAAAATCGGCCAGGGCCGCGATGCGGTGAAGGAGCTGCTCAAGAAGGACGAAGCGCTCAGCGCCGAGATTGAGGCCAAGGTCCGCGAGGCCATGAAGGAGAAAAAGGAGTAATACCCCAAGTGTTTGCTTATGGATTATACTGCCGAGGATGAACTCATAATAAAGGAGAAATGGGACGACCTGCTCTTCTCGTGCACCAAAATATGCAAGAACGACGAAGACTGGAATCTGATTAAACGTGCATTTTTCCTCGCCAAAGAGGCCCATCAGGGGGTAAGGCGCCGCTCCGGCGAGCCTTATCTCCTGCATCCTATTGCAGTAGCCAAAATAGTCATCGAGGAGATTGGCCTGGGCGTCAAGTCGGTCGTCGCCTCACTGCTGCACGACGTGGTGGAGGATACGGAGTACACCGTCGAGGACATGGAGCGCATCTTCGGCCCCAAAATCGCCTCGATGGTCGATGGCCTTACCAAGATGTCGGGCGTCTTCAACGCCGACACCTCGAAGCAGGCCGAATACTTCCGCAAGGTGCTGCTGACCCTCTCGGACGACGTGCGGGTCATCCTCATCAAGATTGCCGACCGCCTGCACAACATGCGCACGCTCGGCTCGATGCCGCTCAACAAGCAAATCAAAATCACGAGCGAGACCATCTACCTCTTCGCGCCGCTGGCCTACCGGCTCGGGCTCTACTCCATCAAGAGCGAGCTGGAGGACCTCTGCATGAAGTACCGCTTCCCGCAGGAGTACGCCGAAATCACCCGCAAACTGAGCGAATCGGAGGCCTCGCGCCAGGAGTTCGTCGACAAGTTCAACGCCCCGATTATCGCGGCGCTCAACCGCGACAAAATCAACTACGAGATATCGGCCCGCGTCAAGAGCGTCTACTCCATCTGGAACAAGATGCAGCGCAAGCAGATACCCTTCGAGGAGGTCTACGACCTGTTCGCCATCCGGATTGTCTTCAAGCCGCTTCCGTTCCCCTCCGAGAAGACGCAGTGCTGGCAGATTTACTCCTCCATTACAGACACCTACACCCCGAAACCCGACCGCCTGCGCGACTGGATTTCGATGCCCAAGGCCAACGGCTACGAGGCGCTGCACTCGACGGTCATGGGCCCTGACGGCGTATGGGTCGAGGTGCAAATCCGCACGCAGCGCATGGAGGAGATTGCCGAACGGGGATTCGCCGCCCACTGGAAGTACAAGCATGCGACCATCTCGCAGGACGAGGACGAGTTCGACAAGTGGCTCAAGCAGATTCGGGCGGCGCTGAACAGCCCAACGGAGAATGCCGTCGACTTCCTGGACAACTTCAAGTTATCGCTGTACACCAGTGAAATAGTGGTATTTACACCAAAGGGAGAATCACGTAAGTTGCCCTTCGGCGCCACGGCGCTCGACTTTGCCTACGACATCCACTCGAAAATCGGCAACAACGCTATCAGCGCCAAAATCAACCACAAGCTGGAGCCCATCACCACGACGCTCAACAGCGGTGACCAGATTGAAATCATCACGGCCGACAACGCCCGACCCAAGCCTGAGTGGCTCGACATCGTCACGACGGCCAAGGCCAAGCAGGCCATCAAGAGCTTCCTCAAGCGCGAGCGGCAGCACAACATCGAGCACGGCATGCAGATGCTCGACGACAAGATGAAGGAGCTCAACATCAAGCTCAGCGGCCGCGTGCTGCGCAAAATCGTCCCGGCCTACGGCTGCCGCAACAAGGAGGAGCTCTACAGCAAAATCGGCGCGGGAATCGTCACCATCGACACGCTGGAGAAGACCCTCAAGGTCGACTCGAAGAGCAAGATACTCAAGTTCTGGACCCTCTTCATCCCCAAGAAGGAGGAGCCCGAGGAGGGCGATGCTCCCGTGTCGCCGGGTGAGATACAGCCTTCGCCCGACGTGGAGGCCGAACCACAGTTCCGCATCGCCGAGTGCTGCAAACCCATTCCGGGCGACAAGGTCGTGGGCTACCGCGACCCGGCCAGCGGCGACATCATCGTCCACAAGGCAACCTGCGACGAGCTGAACCGGCTGGCCAGTCAGTTCGGCAACAACATCGTCAAGGAGGAAATCAAGTGGTCGCAACACAAGGCGATGTCCTACCTGGTGACGGCCGAAATCCGCGGCATCGACCGGATGGGCATCCTGCTCGATTTGGCCAAGGTCGTCAGCGACGACTTCAACATCAACATCCGCGAGGTGAACATCCACAGCCACGACGGCATCTTCGAGGGAAGCGTCAGCCTCTACGTGAAGGACGCCGAGGGCCTGAATGCCGTCATGGACCGCATCCGCCAAATCAAGGGCATCGAAACCGTCAAACGAGCCATGAACTGAGACCATGGAAGACTACGCGCCCATACTCTGGCTGCTGTTCATCGTCGTATCGATGGGCTTTTCGGCGCTCTCCAAGGCCCGCAAGCGGGCTGCACGGCGAGCCGACGAGACCGAAGAGGGGCAGGAGCGCAACGCCGGGCAGGGCCATCCGACCGTTCCACGCTATCCGACCCCGGGCAGCGGTCTGCCGGAGGGTTTTCCTCTGCCGCAACAACGCAGCCGTCGGCCGGCCACTTCGCCCTCGACCGGAGGCGCAAAATCCACTACGCAACAGACCGCTGCACAACGGGCGACCGCACAACAGGCCGCTGCGTCGCGGTCGCAGATGCCGGCAACAGCATCTTCCCAACACGGACTGCAGCACGCGGGCGAAAGCCTCCAACGCAGGCACAGCAGCGTATCGGCCGCCCAGCCGCAGGTTATGGCGGCAATGCGCGAAAAGGAGCCCGTACTGTTGCCGGAAACGGAGGAGACGGCCAATGAGATAGTCGCGGAGTTCGACCTGCGCAAAGCGGTCATTTACGCCGAGATTCTGAAGCCCAAATTCGAGGAGTAACATAACACCAAACAACCGAGCCGCGGACAAACTGTCTATATGAACATGACTTCGATGAGCGAAGCGAACAACGAGGTGCACCACCCGGGAAGAATGAAGCGCGGAAAACCGAGGCTCGCAGACATGGGATGCGCGCCGACGCCTGGCGAGGCACCCTGCAGCTGACCGGCACCCGATGATTCGGCAGGGAGGTGCCCACGGGCTTTTCTACAGCCCCGGTTGCCGACCTTCGACCAGATGGACCGGCGAAGAATCTCCCGCGGCAAGAAGCCGTTAAGCGAGACACAAAACCGTCCCATAGAGAGGCAACACATAGAGGCACACGAAGCACACGACGCGCCTAACCGCCCCGGCCGGAGCGAACCGCACCGGACAGAGACCGGGATAGACGCCCGGTGCCGCATCAAGACAACGGAAACGATAACATTCAACACTATTCAGATTATGGCATCCATCTTTTCACGCATCATTGCGGGGGAGATTCCCTCCTACAAGGTCGCCGAAGACGACCGCTACTACGCATTCCTCGACATCAATCCGCTGGCCAAAGGGCATACGCTCGTCGTTCCCAAGAAGGAGGTCGACTATATCTTCGACCTCGATGACGAAACCCTTGCCGGCATGATGCTCTTTGCCAAGAAGGTTGCAGCCCGAATCAAGCGGGAAACCGCCTGCAGGAAGGTGGCAGTAGTGGTACTGGGACTCGAAGTTCCCCATGCACACATCCATCTGATACCGATGAACAGCGAAAACGACGTCGATTTTCACCGCGAAAAGCTCCAACTGACTCCGGAAGAGTTCCGCGAAATTGCGGAAAAGCTCTCCAGGGAGTAGGTTGTTAACAAACAGGTAACTGATTATTCCTGAGCGGAGTAGGATATCTCTATCCTGCTCCGCTTCTTTGTTATTTAACATAATCTTAGCTGCAAGCAGAGTTGTAAATAAAAGATATGAACAGCCGAGCTAAATACGCAAAAATCGGGCAAAAAGTAGGGTAGGGAGGTGTTTATTTTACAATTGTAAAGAACAGTGAAAGGGGTATTTTCCAGTTGTAATTACATATGTAAAGAATAGTAGCGCTGTTCACCCTGTTAATAATATACATTTGTAAATTATCGATAAACGCCCATCAGGGTACAATTTCTCGGTCACAACCGCTGTTAAACCACTAAACATGAACCATTAAATAGCTCACAATATCAATATTTTACGAAATTTACATCAACGAACGATAAACCAAAACAATAGAAGATGCAAGCACGCCGGCGTAGAGGGCGCACAACGAGGTTTTATCATTGATATTACACTGAAAACGAGTATTTTAATTAATACAATATAAAGTAAAAACAAACGTAACAACGAAGGGCAACTTTTAACGGAATTTATTTGTTTCCATTTGTAAACATTATCAACAGTTATTGACATTTTACAAATAGCAAATTTTCTTGATTTACAAATGAAAAGTGTTTATATTTGTAAAAAATTACGCTGATGAGGGAGAAATTGCTCGATATCATGAAAAGTGAAGGTTTGAAGCCAAGCCAGCTGGCCGAAAGACTCGAAATCAATCCGGCGGGAATCTCCCACATTCTGGCCGGGCGCAACAAGCCCAGCTTCGATTTTCTGCAAAAGATGCTGCTGAAAATTCCCCGGCTCAGCCCCGACTGGCTTCTGCTCGACAAGGGGCCGATGTACCGGAGTGACACGACCGCCGCAGCAACGGGTGCGGCGGTGAATGGCGGGTCGCCCGAAGTTGGAGTCGGGACAGGAATCGGAGCCGGAGCGGCCGGTCAGACCAGGGCGAAGAGTCCGGCCGGGACAACGCTCTTCGGTCCGGCGGCTGGAGACGCCTCCATCGCAACGCCATCGACCGCATCAGCCGGAGCATCGTCGGCTGCCCTCACCTCAGAGGCATTGCAGCAGGTTGCCCTGCGCGGACACGGATTGGTGCGCCGCATCGTTATCCTCTACGACGACCACACCTTCGAAAGTTACACGCCGTCGGAGCGATAATTCCGGCAACCGGTCGGAACGACTCTGAATATCGCAAACACGGAGGGTTAAAATCGGGCGGAAAACAGGGAAAGAACCCCGTTACATCCTGATTATCCGGGCAGAAAATTCATGCAGGCCAGACATCGGCTCACAACGGTACAGGCATCAATCCGTACAGGATGGGTGCAATCTGGAGGCGATAATAAAAAAGGAGGAAATCGAAATGATTCCCTCCTTTTCATTTTATGGTTACGGGCGCACTTTTCAGATACGAGCCCCGTTCAGACAGTCGATTGCCGCCTCCATCTGTTCGTCCCGACCCTGCATCAACCCCTCGGCAGTCGGTTCGACCACACGGTCAATCTTCACACCGCGACGCTGAGCGTTCAGCCCGTCGGGATAGCAGACACCGAGACCGGTGAGGCTGAATGACGCATAGGGCAGCTGGATGCGCGTTACGTTTCCGTCGGCGCCGGCCGTTTGGCTGCCAATGGTCACGACGCCCGGAATGGTCTGCAGGAACATTGTGAAATACTCGGACATCGACTGCGAGCTGGCATCGACCAACAGCACAATCTGCCCCCGGAAAAGCCGACCGGAATCGGAGCTCCGCTCCGTCGACTCGACCCAACGTACGACGGTTCCAGGAGTGTCGGCCTGAGGCAGCAGCACGGCAACTGCCTCCCGGGCCTCGGGAAAGAGATACTCCGGAAGCAGCTTGTGGATTACATCGTACTCGGCTGGATATGCACGCAGGTCGATAATCAGCTTGTCGTACCTCTTCAGCAGCTCCTCAAGCTCGGGTTCATCGTCGCACGTAAGCGAGCCGATACGGATGCAGGCGATGCCGTCGGCCATCTCTTCGAACGTCGGCTTTTGGGGCGAATACAGATTCGCGTATATCCGTCCGACAAAATGCTCGCCATCGACCGTGGAGAGGGTCGACGTGCGGAGCTCCCCGCGGCTCCGATACTCGAGCTGCACCTCCTCCTTCGCCGTGAGCAGCGATGCATAGGAGCCGTCGCGCATGAGCGCAGCACGGTTGGAGCAGGACATGTAGGGCGCGAGTTCCGCCAAACGTTCGACCGGGCTTTTGCCGTCGATACGGAGAATCTCGTCCCCGACGCGGAAATCATTGGGCACAAGCGTACAGGTGTCCGTAACGAAGAGTCGCTCCCCGGCGAAGCGGCACACGACGGGGACGAAGCGGCCCCCGAAGAGCGGAATAAACCACGAATTGACATGCGAGTCGCACAGTTCGGATACCATGCGGGAGTAGAGCGCCATGAAGTCGACCGAGGAGTCGAATGCCATGGCCGTATAGTCGCGAAGCACCTCGTCCCACGGGCGGTCCGTCAGATTGCGGTTCGGGGAGTAGCTGTCGACGGCGTTCCAGAATTTAGCCACACCGAGCAGTCTGTATGCGATGTCTTCGTCCGGAATATCCGTATATTCCGGCTCGATGTATGAGACGTTGACAGAGGTCTGCTCCACATATCTGTTTTTGCCCGGGTCCGCCTGACGGATTTCAGCCAACATGCGGCTCAGGGGCGCACCCAGCTGCAGCGTGTCGTAAATCCATGCGAAATCGTTGAAGACTTCGCACTTCACGCTGCTGTCGGAACGCATGGAAACAGGTCCCAATGCGGCAATCCACTCCGAGAACACCGCGTTGCGAGCCGAGTCCGGCGCATTTATAATACGGTGCAGCAGCGTGAAATACTCGGCATCGGCATTCAGCGATTTCCTGGCGAATGCCGGATGGTGGTACTTGACAAAGCCCCATATCCGGGCGGCCTGTACCGCCGCGGAGCGCTGCGCGCTGTCGGGCGCCTCGGGGAGTACCAACGCAGCCCGGGCCTCCTCGGTCGAAGGCGATTGAACGGAGCTGCCGCCACAGCATGCAAGGGTCAAAGCCGAAAAGAGAAATACGGCCGAAGATGTGAACAGGTTCCTTTTCATTGGTCGGAATTATTGCTGTTGAAGATAAAGAGTCATGCCAAAAGAAATCCAAGGATATTTAACATCCATACACAAATATAGTCATATTTGGCAGGAGACGCAACAGCCAGGGACAATGCGATTCGGCAAAAACGGAACGCCGGAGGGATTCGCAGCAGACGAAGAATGAATTAATATTTATATTATGTTAAATTATTAACGGGTAAATAGGGAATAGCCTACTCGAACCCGACATCGGTCCCTCCGGATTGGCAAACCAGGTGCAGAGAACCCGATGCATTGAAAACCAACACTTTTTTGCCCGAACGTAATCGCGCAAAACGGCTGCCGGACACATATATACAAGGAGCATTGCGCGTATAAAATATGGCGCCAGCCGCGGACAGGTAAAGCCCCACAATCCTCACAGCTCAAAACAGACTCATCCACAGCAACATACGCCGCCATTATACGCTCAACAGCGCCCGGTTGCAACAATGAGCATTACACGGTTCAAACTCAAGGAGCTGGAGTGTCCTCACTTGCAAAAGCTCCCTCACCAACCGCGCAAAGGGCTGCTGCAAGCACAAAAACTCCCCTTTCAAACAAAAAAAGCAAAATGTTTTGGTTTATATTATAAACTTATTAATATTAACAAAGAAAGATACGACCTGAACCCCGCATAAAGACCGGACCACACAGCAAATCACCGAATTGCGATAAAAAATGGAAAAATCGAACGACCACCGACAAAGAAGAACCGCAGCCATTGTACTCGCTGCAACAGCGGCCTTCATGACCACATTCATTGTCATCTGGTGCATGAACGGCCCCGAGAAATTCCTGAACTATCTGGGCTTCAGCGGTTCCGGAGAGGTCCTACCCTACGCCTGGCTCCTGGCCGCGGCAACGGCCGCCGGCTACATTGCCTATACGGCCCGCATGATACCCGAAGTCCAACATAACATTCTCTGTTTCAAGGTTTGCTCAAATGGCTGGGCATCTATGCCGGATTTGCGGGCGGAATCGTCGAAGAGGCCCTCTTCCGTCAGATGCTGATGGACTGGCTCCAAGGCAACGGAGCGTGCGCGCTGCTGCAAATCGTGCTCTCGGCCCTTGCCTTCGGCCTGATACACCTCTCGTGGTCGCTCCTGGGCGGAAACCTGCGTACAGGGACAGCCTCGGCGGCCTCGACCGCGGCACTGGGCCTGCTGCTCGCAGTAGTCTACGTCGCAGCGGGGCGCAATCTGCTGCCTGCCGTGGCGGCCCATGTGCTCATCAACCTCTTCGTCGAGCCGTGGCTGATACTGAGCGCCGTCGGAGCCAGCCGCCACGAACCCACCCGCCAACCGCATGAAACACAGCCGCGGCGAAATTGAAGAGGACCTACACCCTATGCGCACAAACCGGGGACACCAGCGATGCAACCGGAAGACATACGCAACCCGGAGTGCGGCAACCGCGGTTTTTTCTTATCTTTGTCGCAAGAAACATCCACCATGAGAAAATACCTCCTTCTACTCGTCACTACCCTGCTGCTGGCCGCGTGCGGCGAAACACCCCGGACGGATGACCGCACGATGGTCGTCTCGATTCTGCCGTTGCGCACTATCATCGGCGGCATCGTCGGCTCTGATTTCGACATCGAGGTGCTTGTTCCCGCCGGAGCGAGCCCCGAAACCTTCGAACCCACGCCGCGCCAGTTCGCCCGCATGAACCGCGCACGACAGATTTTCAGCGTGGGACTCATCGACTTCGAGAACTCGCTGCTCTCGAAGCTCGAGGAGCCCCAGCGCGTCGTCAACCTGAGCCGCGGCATCGAGCTGATTGAGGGCAGCTGTGCACACCACCACGACGGCCACGAACATGCCCTCGGCGTCGACCCCCACATCTGGACCTCGCCGCGCGCACTCCAGCAGATGGCAGCAAACGCCTACGAAGCCATTCATGCCGCCTATCCCGATTCGACAAAATACACGCTTAATTACGGCAAACTGCAGGCGGCCCTGCAACAGCTCGACCGCCAGGTGGGCAGTCGGCTCAAGGCGGCCGGAACGCGCTATTTCCTGATTTACCATCCGGCCCTCACCTACTACGCCCGCGACTACGGCATCCGCCAGGTGGCCATCGAGAACGAGGGCAAGGAGCCCTCGGCCCGAGAGCTGACCCGCATCATCAAACAGGCCCGGGCCGACGGCATCACCCGCATCCTCTACCAGAGCCAGTTCCCGGCATCGGCCGTCGAAATCATCGCCCGCGACCTCAATGCCACGAGCGTCGCCATCGACCCGCTGCGCGAGGATGTCCTGGCGAACATCGCCGAAATCACCGACCAAATCACCGCCCGCCCATGAACCTTGTCTCCATGCGCAACGTGAGCGTCAGCTACGACGGCTACGAGGCGCTCCGCAACGTCAACCTCGACATCGCCGACGACGACTTCATCGGCATCATCGGCCCCAACGGAGGCGGCAAAACCACGCTGGTCAAGGCGATTCTCGGCACGGTACCCTATCGCGGCACCATCACGCTGGCTCCGGAGCTCTTCCACGGCAAGGAGCGGCTGATTGGCTACATGCCGCAGCTCTCGAACTTCGACCGCTCATTCCCCATTTCGGTGGTCGAAACGACCCTCTCGGGGCTCCAGGGGCGCCGCGGCTTCCGCTCCCGCTACACGCGCGAAGACCGGGCCAAGGCCCTTGCGCTGCTCGAGGCTGCGGGCATCGGTGAGGTGGCGCACCACCCGATTGGCGAAATCTCGGGCGGACAGATGCAGCGGGCGCTGCTCTGCCGGGCCATCATCTCCGACCCGAGGCTGCTGATACTCGACGAGCCGGCCAACTTCGTCGACAACAAGTTCGAAAAGGAGCTCTACCACATGCTCCATGAGCTGAACAGCCGCATGGCGATTGTGATGGTTTCGCACGACATCGGAACCATCACAAGCGTCGTCAAGGAGATTGCCTGCGTCAACCGTCAGGTGCACCGCCACCACTCGAACCGCATCACCGAGGAGCAACTGCGCAACTACGACTGCCCGATTCAGCTGCTGACCCACGGCGTCGTTCCCCACACGGTGCTCGAGCACCATCCCGGCGACGGCTGCCCGGACCATGAATAACAAAAAAAAGGGCTTTTAAGCCCCTTTTTTGTTGCCTTTGACGCAAACCCATTTCCGGATATCATGCCCAAAACAGGTTATTTATCGACCTGTAAAGCATCGCGCCAGTGCCTGTACCATGAGTCAAAGATTGACTCGTGCAGCCGTAAATGGGTTTTGTAGTACTCCATACTCCAGCCCTGCTCCAAGCCGCAATCCGACATATACACCTGCAAGGGCTCCATACCTAAGCTCGCACGCAGTGAATCAACCCGCTCTGCATCCTGCAACGGCACCAGATAATCGACCCCACCTTTGGCTATCCGCTGAGTACCATAGATTTGCCGCTCGCCCCGATTCATGAGACATCGGTCCGTGAGAAAGGCGTATTGCCACCCCTCGGCCGCACCGCTTTGGACCGCATCTCTCAGAACCGGCAGGTACTTATTTTGAATCAACGAGTCCTGAGTGTGCTGTATACACAGGAACAGAGCCTCGTTGGCTTCATAGCCGACCTCCTCAGGGGCAAGCCAACCGTATCGGTCAATAATTTCAGCGACACGGCTGGCATTTCGGCAGTCTATCTGCTCCATCATCCGCCTGATTTGGGAGACATCCCTGTCCTTCTTCCGGGCATCGAGCAGCAGCAACCGAATTCCCTGGTCCATGTTTCTTATCCCGGTCAACTCCATGGCGATGGAATATAATTCGGCATTATAGGTTCTCTCATACGCATCGGGCAATCGGTCGCAGGTTCTGCCAAACGAAGCAGTATCGCCCTGTTCAAGATAAAAATAGCAGCTATCTGCCACATCAGAAAAGCTTTGCGCGTTCAGTCTGAGCGTTGTGAACGCAAGCAGCACCGCCGCATAGAAAATAGGCTTCATGCTCATGTATGCTAAATCAATACAAGTCAACAAAACTGATAGAAACAGAGTGCAAAGATAGCATTTTACACTTTACACCGAAACCGAAGCCAGTCACCCGACGCCCGCCTTCGCGCGCCGTTCGCCGAGGGGCACAAAAAAAGGTCAGACCTTGTGAGTCTGACCTTGAAGAGGCGGCTACCTACTCTCCCACGGGAGAACCGCAGT
>OHDE01000571.1_pt1 | contig 12082 bp, 9 predicted proteins | sample 1566931 | NCBI WGS metagenome assembly OHDE01 (sample SAMEA3879591, study PRJEB24766) | human gut metagenome | biome: human-associated habitat; feature: feces | place: USA | collected 1985/1987 | reverse complement strand
CCCTCACTCTTTACGCAACGGATTCGGAGTTTTCGGTCGAACGCAAAATAAACGCCGAAATTATCGAAGAGGGAGAAATACTCGTGCCGGGAAGAATTTTTTCCGACTATATAAAAAAGCTTACCGACGAGCAGATAGAGCTTTCGGAAACGGAGAAAAACAGGCTGAGAATCAGATACAACGAAAGCGAAGGTTATCTGCAATGCCTTGACAAGGACGACTACCCCGACAAGGCGGATATAAACAGAGAAAAGGGCTTTCATATCCTTGAAAGCGAGCTAAAAGACGTAATAAACAAGACGCTTTTTTCTGCAAGCACCGACGACAGCAGACAGATACTTAAAGGGTGTCTGTTTGAAATAGACGAGTATACTTTGACGGTTGTGGCGCTTGACGGTTACAGGCTTGCGCTTGCAAAAAAGGCATTGGAGCAAAAAAGCGGAAGGATGAGCGTTGTCATTCCCAGCCGCGCGTTAAACGAGTTGTCCAAGCTTTTAGGCGACGGCGACAAAATCGCGCGACTGTTCGTCGAAGAAAATCTGCTTGTGGTGGAAATGGAAAATACGACGGTGAGTACAAGGCTGCTTGTAGGAGAATACATCAATTATCGGCAGATAATTCCCGAGGAGTTCACCACAAACGTCATAATAAACAAACAGCAGTTTGAAGCCGCGTTGGACAGAGCAAGCCTTTTGAGCCGCGGAGAAAAAAACAATCTCGTCAAATTTGAAATAAAGGAAAATATAGTTTGCATTACGGGCAATTCAGAGCTAGGAAATATCAAGGAAAACGTAAGCATAAGCTTGAAAGGAAAGGATTTGAACATAGCGTTCAACGCCAAATATATTTCGGACTGCCTGCGCGCAATGGACAACGATTTCGTAAAAATGAATTTTACTTCAAGCGTAGCTCCCTGTATAATCACTCCGTGCGAGACGGACGAATATCTATATCTCGTGCTTCCGGTAAGAATGGTTTCTTAAAAATTAAAGACGGCGTTTAGCCGTCTTTTTTATTCTCTTCCCAAAATATAATCTATTGAGCAGTCGAGAGCCTTCGAAATTTTGTAGAGGCTGTCAATACGCGGCATGGATTTTCCGTTTATCCAGTCGTAATAAGGGCTTGTGTTTTTGCAGCCCGCCTGAATGGAAAGTCTGTATAAATTGCTTCCTTTTTCTTTAAGCACCTTTTTGAATTGAACGCCGAAATCGGGCAGTTGTTTTTTTGGGTTGGGAAGCTTGTTTTCGTCGTCAATACCGAGCAAAAACTCAATCGAGCAGTTGAAATAATCCGCCAGCTTGATTATGTTTTTGAGAGAAGGCATAAATCTTGCCGTTCCCGATTTCCAATGATATATGTCGTGGATGTTGTGTTTCAGTTCCGCGCTCATTTTTTTGGGAGAGGTTCCGGCGTAAACAATCAGTTCGTTGAATCTTTCTGAAAATGCTCTAATAAGGTCCATATTTATCTCCAAACGGTACGCAATCCGTATCTGTATCAAACAGGTTACACTTTTCCTCGCAAAAATGGAATAAAATTGTTACCTTTTGTGTGGCACACTGCAAAATAAGACATATTTAGACAACTTGCGCAGTAAAAAACCAACAAAAAAAGGACGGTAAATCCCCGTCCCTCTTTTCTTTGCCGTTTTTGATTACACTTATCCGTATTATAAAATACTTTCCTATGCGTTATATTAAAAATTTTGCGTTTTTAAGTGAAATTGTATGCTTTAAATTTCGGTTTTCCGTTTAAACGCGACGCGAAACCGAGTCAGCGGCTTTTAAAACTAAATTTTGAAGTTGGTTTTAAGCCAATCCTTGACAAGCTCGCATATTCTGTCCAAATCGTCTTTGGTGTAATAGTCTATGTATATGCGTCCCTTTCTGCCGTTTCCGAGAGCGCCTACCTTTGTTGCGAAGGTTCTTTGCATATTTGCCACAAGCTCTTTGAGCTCGGGACAATCCTCCTGTTGTTTGACGGGAGCGGGCTTGGGATTGAGCAGCTCTCTCACCAGCTTTTCCATTTCTCTGACGGAAAGCTTGCTTTCGGCAGCCTTTGAAGCGAGATTGTACTGCTCGGTTTGGTTGTCTATGACTGCCAGCGCGCGACCGTGTCCCGCGGAGAGTCTGCCGTCCTCGATGAGAGAGATTACACGGCTGTCGAGAGTCAAAAGACGCAGAGTGTTTGCTATTGCGGAGCGGCTTTTGCCTATTCTGTCGGCAGCTGTTTCCTGAGTCATGTTGAACTCTTCCATGAGCTGCTTTATTGCGCGGGCTGCTTCTATGGGATTTAAATCCTCTCTTTGGAGGTTTTCAATCAGACTGATTTCCCTTATCTGCTGCGGGGAATAATTTTTTATTATGGCGGGAATGGTGTTTAGCCCCGCCATTTTCGCGGCACGGAATCTTCTTTCGCCCGCGATAATCATAAAGCGCATCCCCATGCGGACAACGACTATGGGTTGAATCACGCCGTGTATTTTTATTGATTCGGCAAGGTCGTTCAAGGCTGCCTCGTCAAAGTGCTTTCTCGGCTGCTCATAGTTGGGGTCTATGTCTTTTATGGAAATCTGTATTGCGATTATACGTGCGGACGGGTCTAATTGAACGTGCTCGGGCGCTGCCAATTTAGAGGCTTTTTCGTCCACGAGATTCATCATTTTTTTGCCCTTGTCCGATATAATTGCCTGTGCGCCTTCGTTTTTTGCCGTTGTCGGCGCGGAAACGCTTTCCTGTTTTATTTCAGTCTGAACGGGCTTTACATCAAGCTCGTTCATGCCGAGCAGACTTGCAAGTCCTCTGCCCAATCCTTTATTTTGTGCCATTTTGACTCTCCTCTCTCTTCAAAAATTCATCCGCGAGCAGCTTGTATGCAGTTGCGCCGCTGCTTCTCGGCGCGTGAACGGAAACGGGCTTGCCGAAACTCGGCGCTTCGACCAGCTTGACGTTTCTCGGTACGGGAGTGGGATAAACCTTTTCTCCGAAATATTTGGCTATTTCCGCAGTGACCTGACGGCTTATTACGGAACGGTTGTCGTACATTGTGAGGGCAACGCCGTTTATGTAAAGCGAAGGATTAAGACGCGTTTTTACGATTTTTATGGTGTTTATCAGTTGACTTAACCCTTCGAGGGCAAAAAACTCGCTTTGTATGGGTATAAGGATTGCGTCTGCCGCGGTCAGTGCGTTGAGCGTAAGCAAACCGAGCGACGGCGGACAGTCTACGAAAATGTAATCGTAAATTTCCTTTAACGGAAGAAGACAGTTTTTTAAAGCGAATTCTCTGCGGGGCGCGTCCACAAGCTCTATTTCCGCACCCACCAAATCGGCGTTGCACGGAATTATGTGGATGTTTTCCACTCCCGTAGGCAAAACGACGTCGTCCGCCGTCGCTTCTCCCATAAGATAGTCGTACATTGTGGCTTTGAGCTTGTGCTTTTCCACTCCGAAGCCGCTTGTGGCGTTGCCCTGCGGGTCTATATCCGCAATGAGAACGCTTTTTCCTGCCAGCGCCACGTATGCGGCAAGATTTATTGCCGTCGTAGTTTTTCCTACTCCGCCCTTTTGGTTGGAAAATGCGATGATTTTGCCCATATAAGCTCCTGTGTCGAATGACGAATTTATTTTCGACAAATTGTTTCACGTGAAACTTTTTGTCGACGGCAGAACATATTACCCGAAATTTTGTATTATTATATCACAATAAAAAGTATTTTTCAACCCGATAAGACAATAATTTAATATATTCCGAGAAAAATAAGCCTTTTGGCAGGTATAAGCAAGAATTATGTATACAAATTTGCCGAAATGTGCTATTATATGGTATAATAAACAATATAAAAATGATGAGTGTTCATTTTTAAGGAGTTGAAATGCTGTTATTATTCGACAGGTTTATGAATCCCCTTCTTTTGAGCGGCGTTGCCTTCGGAACTTACGATTGGGTGTTGCTCGGTATAATACTGTTTGCGGCGCTTATAGGCGTGATTCGAGGGTTTACCAAACAGTTATTTGATTTATGCGGCTTTTTGGTTGTGTTGATTGCTTCGATTTTGCTTTGCAAGGTCGTTGCAAAGCTGTTACCGGACAGCAGCGGAGCCATTTTCGATAAAATAAACGGTTTTCTGACAGAAAAAGTCACTCAAAACGGTTTGGAAGAGCTTTGGAGCGCTCCGCAGAACTGGCACAGCAGTCCGGAATTGGTTGAACAGGCGTTAGAGGCCTTCGGATTGTCAAAAATATTCAGCTTTTTGGTGACTCCCCTTACCAAAAACCTTGCAGACGGCGCGATTTTGTCTGAAACCCTGCCGCAGGAGCTGACGGGAAGCGTGAACAACATAATTTGTTTTATCGCGCTGTTTATAATCCTGTATATAATCATTTTCCTTTTGAAAAAGCTTTTAAATAAAGCTATTTCAAAAATCAGTATTCTGAAATTGGCGGATAAGCTGTTGGGAATGGTTCTCGGAGCGGTTTTGGCAATCTTTTGGATTTCGGTAGCCTTTTCCGCTGTGAATCTGTTAAGCGGGTTGGTAAGAATTCCGTTTGTAACAGAGTTTTTTGAGGAAAATCTGTACACAACCAATATAGGAATGTTTATTTTGGAAATATCCGAATGGTTGTTGGGACTTATAGGAATGTAATTTAATCGGAAAATTTTAAGCTGATGTTTCACGTGAAACATTAGCTTTTTATTAAAAAACAATAAAATATTACGGATTTTTACCTCCCTCTAAAACGAGCTGAGACAGAATGAGGATTTTTTTCTTCGGAAAAATTCCAATCCGTTCTGTCTCGCAAACAGTGTTTTTTCTTCTACGAGGCTAAAATATTTTAACATTTGCAAGCGACTAAAAACAAAGCAGCTGTTTTTTGTTTGTTCAGTCGGGCGGGGTGCTACACATAAAACAAATTAACTCAAAATATGATTATTAACTCAAATGAGTTAATAAATTACACATCACAAATTTTCGAGTGTTTTGAAAATATCAGTCGTTTTTATTTGTTGTATATTATTTTTAATTTGCTTAACTAGGTATGCTTTGTTTTGTTATTGTGAGACGGAATGAATTTTTTTTCATTATCTCTCGTGAGTGGGGGCGTATTTTGAAATTTAAGCTTATGCTATCGTTTGACCGATATGGCTTTGACTTTATTTTAAACTTGTTATTAGGCTCTTTTTGAGACAGAATCAATTTAATTTTTGGCGGAGAAAATTTTCGTCATTCTGTCTCAGCTCGTTTTAGAGGGAGGTTGATTTTTAGTTTTTTGTGCTTTAAAATCAAAGTTGATTGTTATATCGGGACTTCGCTTGGTTGTTTTATATTTAAATCGAAAGCGCCTTTTTTAATTCTTTTTCGGAAATTTGGTTTGTTGTTGTTTCACGTGAAACAAAATATTTTATGCGACTCAATATGGAGGTCGCTCCGACATTAAAAGCTCGTTAAATCGAATTTAGATGTTTCACGTGAAACAGTATTTAAAAAACAACAGATAATTACATCATTCGTCAAAAGCAAGAGGAGCTATTCTGTTAAAATAGAACTGTAAAAGGAAACAAGGCTGTATAAAGAGCGATTTTGTGGGTATAATTTGTCAGAAAGGAGTCTTGCAATGGAGAGTACAACTATTTACAGGGAAAATGCGGCGGAACAAATCAGCGAACAATTGAAGCCTTTGCTTTCGCGGGATATAGTTTTGCTGTGTATAGGCACGGAAAACGTAACGGGCGACAGTCTCGGCCCCAGAGTGGGAACGCTGATTCAAAATAAGATGAAACGGCCGCTGTTGGTATATGGATATGAAGGCTGCAATGTCAATGCGCAGAATTTGGTGCTGGCATACGATATGGTCAGGGTTATGCACCCCGAAAAACAGATTGTGGTAATTGATGCGGCGGTGGGCGACAACGAAGAAGTAGGGTGCGTCCAAATACACAAGGGGGGCATCATGCCCGGCGCGGCAACAAATAAAAACTTGCCGCAGGTGGGAGATGTGAGTATATTGGGCGTGGTCAGCAAGCGCGGATGTCAGGATTTTTATTCGTCGCACTCCGACAGAGTGATGCTTGTTGAAAAAATGGCGGAGACAATTGCGGAAAGTATTATTATGAGCGCTTAGACTTTGAGGCTTTTAAAAAGGCGTTTTTAAGTACAAACGCCTTTTTTGTTTAAATAAAGTTTAATAAAATAAACCACGGCCGTAAATTTTGCTCCAATTACGTAATCCTTTTTTTCGGTTTGAGAAGGTAAAAAATTTATTTTCCCGTTGAAGTTTGCTTTTTCTCTCTGTTGCGTCTATAATGTTCGTCGGGAAAATGTGTTATGGCTAAATTTAAAAAAACTCTTGCCGCTTTTGCTATGCCTGTTGTCGCGATGATTGCCGCCGCAGTCACCTGCTTTTTTGTACCCTTTGACAAGCAGTATCTTGATTATTTCGATTTTCGTACCCTTGCGTGTCTGTTCTGCACGCTAGCGGTTGTGTGCGCTTTTAAAAATATAAGATTTTTCAGGTGGCTCGCCGATGTGATTGTGCGCAGATTCAAAACGGTCAGGGGAGCCGTAATCGCGCTTGTGTTCGTAACTTATTTCGGTTCCATGATTATGGCAAACGATATGGCGCTCATCACCTTTTTGCCGTTGGGCTTTCTCGTACTGGAATCCTGCGCGCAGAGAAAATATCTTGCTTTTGTTTTTGTAATGCAAAACGTCGCCGCAAACCTCGGCGGAATGCTCACTCCCTTCGGCAATCCTCAGAATCTGTACCTGTATTCCTTCTATTCCTATTCGGCGGGAGAGTTTTTTCGCGTTATGGCTGTGCCCTTTGCCGTTGCCTTTATACTCATTTTGGCGTCCTGTCTGTTTGTCAAGCCGTTGAAAATAGAGGCTGTTTCGACGCAGGTGCCGCCTCCGCCGTTGTTCAAGACTGTTGCGTATTCCGTACTGTTTGCAGTGTCGGTGCTCATAGTTTTTCGTGTTTTTCCCTATTGGTGGGGGCTGGCAGCCGTCGTTGCGGCGTTGTTGCTCCTTGACCCGGCAAGTCTGGTCAAGGTGGATTACAAGCTTCTTGTCACCTTTGCCGCGTTTTTCGTTTTTGCAGGCAATATGGCGCGCATAGACGCGGTTAAGGAATTTTTAAGCTCTTTGGTGGCGGCTTCTCCTTTGCTTGTGGGAGTCGCGTCCTGTCAGGTGTTGAGCAACGTGCCTGCGTCCATGCTGCTTTCCCGTTTTACCGCCGACAAAAACGCCTTGCTGATTGCCGTAAACATAGGCGGACTCGGCACCCCCGTCGCGTCTCTTGCAAGTCTGATTACGCTTGGAGAATACCGCTCCGCAAACGGCGGCGGCGCTCGGCGTTATCTCGGTTTGTTTTCCGCAATCAATTTTTCGTTTCTTGCAATCCTGACGGCGGTTTCGCTGTTAATTTTGCCGCTGCTCTAAACTCTTTCACGCCGCCGTGCTGCGTCAAAATCGCAGGAAAAGTGCGATTGTGAGAGCTGTTTCAATATGCGGTCGGAGACAAAAGTAAGCTCCGGTGAAACTATTGTGTATTTATTTACCCGTTTGAAAATAAAATTGACAAGCATTGGAAATTGTGATATAGTTGCCTAAATATACGGAAAAATCCGCATACTAAAAGCATAGAATTTTTCTGTCTCGAAAAAAGGAGCGTAAAATTGAATCAGAACAACAGAAAATCGAGCTGGTGGATGATATTGATAATTTTGCTTGTGCTTGTGCTCGCAGTGGTTTTCATTCTGCAATTCGTGGGCAACAGCAAGCAGTCCACCTACGCGCAGTTCAAGGAGGATCTTGACGCCGGCAATATTCAGGCGGTTTATTTCAACACGGGCTACTCGGTAAACGTGGTAAAAAGAAACACCGAAGCAGCTTCCCGCAACAATGCGGCAAAGTATTACGACTATTTCTTCTATATCGGACCGAATATGCACCCCGTTATTTATGAATTGATAACGGAGAGCAACGACAGTCTGCCTGCGGGCGCGTCGGCGGTTCAAATCGGCTTCAACAATCCCGTGCAGGCGAGTTTTTGGGACTATCTGCCCACGCTGTTCTCCATTATACTGATTGTGGTTATGTTCATATTTATGATAAACATTTTCCGCAGTCAGAACAGTCAGGGCATGAGCTTCGGCAAGAACACTGCGCGTGTGCAGCAGAGCGTAAAAACCCGTTTTTCCGATGTTGCGGGCGCCGAGGAGGAAAAGGAAGAGCTGGTAGAAATCATCGATTTTTTGAAAAACCCGCGCAAATATACCGAGCTCGGGGCGAGAATTCCCGCCGGCGTTCTGCTTGTGGGACCTCCGGGAACGGGCAAAACCTTGTTTGCCAAAGCGGTTGCGGGAGAAGCGGGTGTGCCGTTTTTCTCCATATCGGGCAGTGATTTTGTGGAAATGTTCGTCGGCGTCGGCGCAAGCAGAGTGCGCTCTTTGTTTGAACAGGCAAAGAAAAATATGCCGTGTATCGTGTTTATAGACGAAATAGATGCGGTCGGCAGACACCGCGGAGCGGGACTCGGCGGCGGAAACGACGAGAGAGAACAGACGCTGAATCAGTTGCTTGTCGAAATGGACGGTTTTGAAACAAACAGCGGTATTATCGTCATGGCGGCGACCAACCGTCCCGACGTGCTGGATCCCGCACTTATGCGTCCGGGACGTTTTGACAGGCAGATTTTCGTCAATCGCCCCGACGTGAGAGGAAGAGAGGCCATTTTAAAAGTTCACGCGCGCAACAAGCCTATTGACGCGACGGTGGATTTCAAGACCATAGCGAGAATAACCTCCGGCTTTACCGGAGCGGACCTGGAAAACTGTCTCAACGAAGCGGCAATACTCGCGGCGCGCGACAACAGACGCCAAATAACTATGGCGGACGTGAACGAGGGTATTACCAAAATGGAAATGGGACCTGCCAAAAAATCTCGTCTGGTAACGGAGCATGACAAGCGCATCACCGCTTATCACGAAGCGGGACATGCGATACTTGCTTGCAGCCTGAAAAATTGCGAACCGGTGCACGAGGTCACGATTATTCCGCGCGGAATGGCGGCAGGCTTTACCATGACGCGTCCCGAAAACGACAACGAGCACGTTTCAAAGGCGTATCTATTAGACAACATAACCATGACTCTGGGCGGCAGAATCGCCGAGGAGTTGGTGATAGAGGACTATTGCACGGGCGCGAGCGGAGACATAAAGGCGCTGACGGAGCGCTGCCGCAAAATGGTCACCGAGTGGGGTATGAGCGAAAAGGTCGGTTTGCTTTATTACGGTGGGGAGCAAGAGGTTTTCGTCGGCAGAGATTATCACAGCACGCAGGGATATTCCGAGGAAACCGCCGCGCTTATCGACGAGGAGGTAAGGCGCATAGTGGACGAGTGCCACGAGCGCGGTACGGAAATTTTGAAGGGCAAGCTCGACATTTTGCACAACATGGCAAAGGTTTTGATAACCAAGGAAACAATCCACACCGACGAGGTCAATATGCTTATGCAGGGCAAGAGCGCTGCGGAGGTAATCGATTTTATCGACGTGAAGTATTCCACGGAGGACAAAAAGCCTGCCGTGACGGGTACGGATGACGGCAGATTGCCTCATTGAAATAAATTAAAACAAGAGCGGCGAGTTTTCGCCGCTTTTTTTGTCAAAAAGGCGGGAGTTTTTGCGCTTGACAAGATTGCGCGCAAGGTTTATAATTTTATCAAAATTCCAAAGAGGTAAATGAAATGGCAGAGAAAAAAGGCGGGCTTAAAGGCTTTTTCGGGGAATTCAAGCAGTTTATCACGCGCGGCAACGTAATGGATATGGCGGTCGGCGTCATTGTCGGCGGAGCGTTTACGGCAATCATAACCGCGCTCAGCGACCACATACTCAAACCCGTTATAAATTGGCTGCTTGCCCTCATTTTCGGGAAAAATTCGCTTACGGAAATTTATACGTTTTTGAAGCCGGCTTATGTTGACGGACAAATTGACCTTGCAAACTCAATCTATATCGATTGGGGCGCATTTATCAACGCTATTATCAATTTCCTAATCATTGCCTTTGTGCTTTTCTGTATCGTTAAGGGCTTGAACAGTTTGGCAAATGCGCGCGCCAATCTTGTCGGCGGAGTTGCGACGGACGAGAGAAAAGCAGTCGCCGCTTATCGCCGTCAAGGCATGACGAAAGCGCAGGCAAAAGCGAAATATGCCGAGGACGTCGCCAAGGCGGAAGCGGAAAAAGCAGAGCAGGAGCGTCTCGAAAAGGAGGCGGAGGAAGCAAAAGCAACCGCGAATACCCGTTTGCTGGAAGAAATACGCGACACACTCAAAGCGCTGTCGGAAAAAGGCTGAATTTTAAAAATTTAAAAGCCGCCTAAAAAAGGCGGCTTTTATTGTGCCCGAAAAACAAAAAGCATTTTTGTTGCGGCAAAGGTCAAGAAAACATTTGACTTTTGCACGCCGTAGACCTATAATATATAGGCAAAATTTCATATGCGCCTTTAGCTCAATTGGATAGAGCGTTGGTCTACGGAACCAAAGGTTAGGGATTCGAGCTCCTTACGGCGCGCCAGAAAAGTCTTGTTTATGTTAAACAAGACTTTTTTTAGTGTTGGTGAATTATACTTTCAAGTGCAACACTTAAAGAAAAAAAAGAAAGTTCATGTAAATCTCTGGTATAATTAGTTTACCACAACAAACCTTACCGGAGGTATATCTACATGAACTATCACCATCTTACCATAGAAGAGCGTTGTTGTATACGAGAATTTTACAAAAAAGGCAAAAGTTATAGAGAAATTGCCAGATTGGTCGGTAGAAATGTATCAACTATCTATAGAGAGTTGAATAGAAATTTCACCCACATGTACGACATCCCAACATACTACCCTCACACTGCACACAAAAAATATTTATTTAGACGTTCCTTTTGCCATAGGGGTATGTTCTGGAAGAAGGACGTAATAGACTACATAAACGAAAAGTTGCTGCTCACCTGGTCTCCGGAACAAATAGCCAATACGCCATGCGACCTTAAGATGCCTTCGTTTAAAACAATATATCGATGGATATACGAGAAATATTTAGTAAACGGAAATATTAAAGTACTTAGGAAAAAAGGTAAAACGCGTAAAAGACTCGGAAACGGCGGTAGATTTACTACGGGGAAAAGTATACGCAAAAGAGACAAAAGCGTGTATAAGCGAAAAGAATTCGGTCATTGGGAAGCAGATACGGTAGTTAGCGGACAGGGAAAAACAAAGTATTGTTTTGCAACATTTGCAGAAAGAACTACAAGATATTACATAGCAATAAAAATGCCGAACAGAAGTGGCGACTCTATGGAGAAAGCCGCCATAGAGGCACTTGGAAACTTTCCGAAAGGAGCAGTGAAAAGTATAACGTGCGATAGAGGAAGCGAGTTTGCAAACTGGAGAGCGATAGAAAACACACTGGATTGTGACGTATACTTTGCAGATCCATACTGTGCATGGCAAAAGGGGACTAATGAAAATTTAAATGGATTGCTAAGAGAATTCTATCCGAAAGGGAAGAATTTGGAAAGAGTAAATCCAAAGACATTAAAGAAAAATCTGGCGTTGATCAACGCCAGACCAAAGAAAGTATTAAACTACAAAAAACCGGTAGATTTATTTAACTATTTTCTTTCTAAGTGTTGCACTTAGTTTGACAATTCACCTTTTTGCCTTTTTGTGGGCTATTACAATGACTTTAAGGTCAGGCGATTTTACACTTAACCTTTTTCTTTTCATTTAACTGCTCGTATTTTGTTGCCTTTCTTGGGTAGCAGTTGTATGTATTCAATGAAATTCGTCCTGCCTGGCGGGATATATGCTTTCACTAATCGCTGCGGGCAGAAATATTCTTACGACCTACGTCCGATTGTGTTTGAAGCCCGACTTCCGACTGGTTACTTGACAAAATAAACAAAGTATGACATAATTATTATAAGATTATAGAAAAGGAGGGGGAGGTTTATGGTAAAAAAATATGTATATACAGGTCCAATCAAACATTACTGCTCTTGCTGCGGCAAACTTCTGGAAACAGAATGG